>Ga0308160_10000072_pt1 | contig 305525 bp, 239 predicted proteins | sample PhyFR1_FD_201036 | JGI IMG/M metagenome (GOLD analysis project Ga0308160, IMG submission 201036) | Phyllosphere microbial communities from UC Gill Tract Community Farm, Albany, California, United States - DLSLF.R1 | ecosystem: Host-associated > Plants > Phyllosphere > Unclassified | place... | reverse complement strand
TATGACTAAAGCCGCTGAAAACACAAACAATTTTTTAAGAAAATTACCCAATCTGAGTATTTTCGATAACCAGTTTGCCGTTGTAGTATAAGTTACCATCAACGTTGTAAGCACGGTGAGGTACGTGGATAGCACCTGTTGCCGAGCATGTTGCTAAAGAAGGAGTAACAGCTTTATAGTGCGTTCTTCTTTTATTTTTTCTCTGTTTCGAGATCTTCCGTTTTGGATGTGCCATTGCTGTATAATCTAATTATTTTTTTAACTTATTAAGGGCTTCCCAACGTGGGTCGCTTGTTTGTTCATTTTCTTCAGCCTGCTTTTGGATAGATAACTGATTTAAGCGATCAATCATTTCCTGATCACAATCTTTACCTGCCTGTTCGCAGTTTTTGATATAAGGTACCGCTACGTTAATCATTTCGTATAAAGGGCCCGATATATCAATCTCGGTATCTTTACGGCTTAAAGAGATAATTTCTTCGTCATCGCTTTCCAGTTCATCTTCAGCAAACTTTACAATCTGCCTTTCGTAAAGGTTTACCGGGTAAGCAAATTCTGATAAACATTTATCACAATCTAAATTTACGGTACCAATAACTTTAAATTTTAGAAGTAACATGGTCTCTTGTTTCTCAAGTTCCAGGTCTACCTTTAAATTTCCACTTTTAATTAACGAGTACTCGAATGCATTAAAAAAGGCATCATCAAGCTCATAATCAAACTGATGGGTTCCCAATTTTAATCCGGTAAACGGTAATGAAAATTGTTTTAGTGGGTTCAAAGTACTGTAAAATTTTAGCCTGCAAATGTAGGGATAAAAAAATTAGATTAAAAATGTTTTTTAAAAATTGTTGGTGTTAACTCTTGATTTTTAGACCTTATAGGTTTGAGAAACTTATAAGGTCTGCAGGATGGTTAGTTAGCTAACACCATTTCTTTATTGTTTCTGCTCCATTCGCTCCACGAGCCTACATAAAGTTTGGGTATCGGTAAACCGGCATAATCCATAGCCAAAAGGGTATGGCAGGCGGTAATGCCCGAGCCGCAGTGTACAATTACATTTTCCGGTTTAACATGCGCTAAGGCTTCCGAATATTTTTCTTTCAATATCTCGGGTGCCAGAAAAGCACCAGAAACATCTAAATTTTCGGTATAAGGAATGTTAGCTGCACCAGGAATGTGCCCTGCAATTAAATCAATAGGTTCAGTCAAACCTGCAAAACGATTGGCATCGCGTACGTCAATCACAATGTAATCATCGGTTTTGGCTACTTTTTCTACTTCGTTAATGTCAGATAAAGGCAAAGCCCAGGTTTTCACCTCGTATGGTTCAACCGATTTCGGAATCTCCACTTTATCAGTTGTTGGAAAACCAGCTTTTACAGCCGCCTGAAATCCACCATCTATTACCTGTACTTTTTCATGGCCAATTGCTTTAAGCATCCACCAGAGTCTTGCAGCTGCATTACCGCCATTTTTATCATCATATACAATAACATGACTGTGTTTGGTAATCCCCAGTTTTTGTAGAACGACAGAAAACTGTTCAGAAGTTGGTAGAGGGTGACGTCCACCTACAGCAAAATCGCCAATATTGGCTAAATCTTTATTCACGTCTGCAAAAAGGGCTCCGGCCAAATGTTGCTCATCGTATCTGGCTTTTGATCCGGCACTGGCATCAATAATCACGATTTCATCGTCTTGATTTAACCAGGTTAATTCTTCGGGTTTTATAATTGGGGATAATTTGTTTTCCATCTTCTAATTCTGTTTATCTATAATTAAACCATACGGTACCAGCGCCGTTGGCGCTGTGATTAAGTGAATGTCAAGTCCCATGACTTAGGTTTTGGCTCAAATTTCCTGCAATATAAGAGATTTTGGAAATCAGGTCTAATCTGTTTTTTTGCTGATCAAAGCCCATAGACCCAATATAGGCCCGATTGCTAAAACCATATAAAGATATTGAACATTGAGCTGTTTTGATAATAAACTGACTACCTGGATACTGATAATCGTGATGGCAAAACCAATGCAGTTTACTAATGTTAGCGAAGTTCCCCGCAAACTTTCTGGTGCATTTTTGGCAATTAAGGAAGAAAAAAGTGGCGAATCGGCTGTACCGGATAAACCCCAGCAAAATAAAAAGATAAGGAAAAGGTAAGCTGAGCCGCTGAAAAGAAAAATGGGAGAAAGCAGGCAACATAAACCAGAAGTTGCCAGGGCAATAGTAGCCACTCTTTTTGCACCAAATTTTTGCGATAACATACCACCAATCATACAGGATATTCCGCCTGATGCAATAACCAAAAATGAAAATAATGGGATATTTAAAGTCGAAAAAGGATGTTTGCTGTTAAAAAGCAATAACATGCCGGGTAAAAAAGCCCAGAAAGTATAGAGTTCCCACATGTGACCGAAATAACCAAAAGCTGCCGACCGGAACCCCGGCTTTTTAAAACCACTGAGGCAGGAACGAAAATTGAATTTCTGACCAACTGTTCTGAACGGGCCATTCGGTACGAATAATAAAATCGCAAGCGCACCAATGATCGACAAAGCTGAAGTAGCAAAAATGACATATTGCCAGGGGAAACTCGCCGTAAATGTTTTCAGTAGATGTGGAAAAGCAGTACCGAATACCAAGGCCCCCACCAAAAAGCCCAACGATTTGCCGAGACCTTCTTTAAAATAATCGGAAGCGATTTTCATTCCAACCGGATAAATCCCGGCAAGCATAAAACCGGTTAAAAACCGGAAGAGCAATAATAAATGCACATCGGATAATTCGAGGCAGATGCCCAGGTTGAACAATGCAGCTGCAATTCCACAGATAAAAAACACTTTTGAGGGTGAAAAAATATCTGAAATGGCAAAAAACGCAAAAACTAAAGTGCCGCTGATAAAGCCAAATTGTACCATGCTGGTAAGGTTGGCCAAAAGGTTCGTTTCGTGAGGGAAGTTTTTAACAATATCGGGTAATACGGCATTACCCGCAAACCACAAAGAAGTGCAAAGGAATTGCGCAATAACGATTGTGGGGAGAATGTATTTAGTTATTTTAGTGCTGTTCATTTTTAATTTAGTGCACAATTTTAACTAAAATAAACCTGATTGGACGAAAAGCCCCAATTCTTCATTGGGCTTGTAGGGAAAGCAGGGCTTTCAGAACCGATGGAACACAGGGCCTTGCTTTTCAAAAAAAAAATCGACCACCTAAGCCACCTTAGTATATCTGAGTTATAGAAAGTCTGGGGTCGGGTGTCCGAAGTCAGGGGCCATGGTTGTTTAGCCTATAGCTTATCTGCTTTGGTCTTTCAGCTTTAACCTTTCTGCTCTTTAAAAACTTTCTACCTCCTAAGAAGCATCATCTTTAATATCGAACTGTGTTTCTACAACTTTACCACCAGAACGTAATTGGTTAGCCAACATTTCTTCCTGTTCTCTGCGGTTTTTTACAATATGGATGGCCGAAAATAGCGCTTCGGTAAAAGAAGTAGAATCAGCAAGATCTTTACCTGCAATATCGTAACCGGTACCATGATCGGGAGAGGTACGTACAAAGTTTAAACCTGCTGTATAGTTTACGCCATTATGGAAAGCCAAAGTTTTAAAGGGAATTAAACCCTGATCGTGGTACATGGCCAAAACGGCATCAAATTGTTTATAACTGCCATTGCCGAAAAAACCATCGGCAGGGTATGGACCAAAACAAACAATACCTTTATCGTAAGCTTCCTGAATGGCAGGAGTGATGATTTCAGCTTCTTCGGTACCTAATAATCCGTTATCGCTTGCATGTGGGTTTAAACCCAAAACAGCAATTTTCGGCTTTTCGATCCAGAAATCTTTTTTCAGACTTTCGTTAATCAGCTTTAGTTTACTGATGATTTTGTCTTTCGTAATTGAGGTTGGAACATCCTTTACAGGGATATGGCCGGTAACTACACCCACGCGTAAATTTTCGCTAATCAGGAACATCAGCACATCTTTGCTCCCGCTTTTTTCCTGTAAGTATTCAGTATGTCCCGGGAAAGCAAAAGTTTCTGATTGAATGTTGTGTTTATTGATCGGGGCTGTAACCAAAGCGTCGATATCACCGTTTACCAGGTCGGCGGTTGCCCGTTCTAACGATAAAAGTGCATATTTTCCGCCTGTTGCAGTAACCTGCCCCAATTCGATTTTTACGTCTTCTTCCCAGCAATTGATCATGTTTGCCTTTTTAGGCTGCGCCTGATTGGCATGATTAACCACGTTAAAACTGAAATCGCCAAGGTTATTTGCTTTTCTGTGAAAAGATGAAACCTTGGTATGGCCATAAACAATTGGTGTACAATAATTTAAAATAGCAGGATTGGATAATGTTTTAATGATTACCTCTAAACCTATGCCGTTTACGTCGCCTATACTGATGCCAATTTTAAGTTTATCGCTCATAATTACTGGAAAATTTTAGCGCAAATTACTGATTTTCGTTTAAACAGGTGCTTACCGGATAAAAATTAGTTATTTTGTATAAAATAGAGTTGCTATAGAAACACGGTTTGCAGAGAGGAGAGATAGTGTTATCCCATTACTAAACCTAATTTTTCTGTGGTTTCTGTGCCTCCGTGGCAAAATAAAGCGTAAAGATGAGTTTAGTAAAAGCAAAAAAACATTTAGGTCAGCATTTTTTAACCGACAAAGGCATTGCCAACCGCATTGTAGAGGCTTTGGTGAGTACCAATAAATACCATCAGGTTTTAGAGGTAGGGCCAGGAATGGGAATCCTATCTGACTTTTTGTTGCAACGTAAAGACCTGGAAACTTATCTGATTGATATTGATACTGAATCTTTTCATTTTTTGAATGAAAAATATCCTCAGCTTGGCGACCGCTTAATTAATGGTGATTTTTTAAAGCTCAATTTTGATGATATTTTCCCTAACAAATTCGCCATTATCGGTAATTTTCCATATAATATCTCATCGCAGATCTTATTTAAGATTTTAGATAACCGCCATAAGGTGGTAGAAATGGTGGGTATGTTCCAAAAGGAAGTAGCACAACGTTGTGCAGCGCCTGCAGGAAATAAAGAATACGGTATTTTGAGTGTGTTTCTTCAGGCTTATTATAAAATAGAATACCTTTTTACCGTTAAACCAGGGACGTTTAATCCACCACCAAAGGTACATTCAGCCGTAATTCGCTTAACCCGCAATGAAGTGGAGGCTTTAGACTGCGACGAAAAATTATTCTGGCGTGTAGTGAAAGCGGGTTTTAATCAGCGGAGAAAAACCTTGCGTAATGCTGTTTCTGCGGTAATGCCAAAAGATAAAATGGACGATCATATCTATTTTGAGAAGCGTGCCGAGCAATTAACCGTGGCGGATTTTGTGGCGTTAACGCAGCATGTGAGCAAGTTGATGCAACCTTAAGTTTTAATTACTCGTCTATCTGAAATAAATTAACGCCTGACATGAAAAATCAAATTAAGACCGCTTTTAGTATCTTTTTGTTATCCATAATAATGATTAGCTGTTCCTCTTTACATATGGATACTAAGTCGTTATATATTATGAAACCTTTGGCTCCAGGTAAAAAGTTATTAATATATCTGGAGGACAGATCCGCATTCGATATGGATATTAAAAATGCTACAATGGATACTTTAGTACTTAAAAGGACGGGTCATGAAGATCAGATAATAATAAATAAGCAGATTTCGATAGCGGTGGTTGAGAGAAGTGATGTTGAAATATTAAACCTGTCAAAGAAAAATATTAAGACGGTTGTACGGGTATATAACCATAAATCAAAAGTTATTAATGAGATCAAGTAGGCTTTAAATCGCAAGCTTTTTCATTATTTAGGCTTAATATATCAAATTGCAAAGCCATGATCATTTTCAGCTAATTTCTCCTTTCCTTTGCGCTGTAATTTTAAGGAAAACATGATAAATTATCGCGAAATTTTTGAAGAACAAGGTCTTGATTATTTAACCTACCGTGCACTGATTGACCAACTTCTGTTAGAGGGAAAGGCCACTGGCGATGTCACTTACGATTTGCACTACACTAAAATGAATGTGCAGCGCATGAATCGCGTGGATAAAACGGTTAGCTTAAATGATGAGTTGACTTCAACTATTGAACATCTTAAAGAAAATTATAAATTTCTGGTAATTACCGAAGGCTGGTGTGGCGATGCCGCTCAAATAGTTCCGGTGTTCAATAAAATCGCAACGGCATCATTAGGTAAAATAGATCTGAAATTTGTGCTTAGAGATAAAAATCTGCCCTTAATAGATGCGCATTTAACCAATGGTGGAAGGGCTATTCCCGTTTTAATTGTGTTAAACGAATCGGCAGATCAAGTTTTAGGCACCTGGGGCCCAAGACCACAAATTTTACAGGAACTTTTAAAAGAGTGGAAAAAAGAAAACACTGAAATGCCAGTTTTAGCAGAAAAACTTCATGGCTGGTATGCTAAAGATAAAACCCAAACCACGCAGGCTGGGTTAATAAATCTTTTGAAAGGATTGGAGAATTAAATTTTTGTTGAATAGTCGTCATCTCGACTGAAACGCAGTGAAATGGAGAGATCTGCCTAGATAGATTTCTCGGCTACGTTGCACCCGATAGCTATCGGGTCCGCTCGAAATGACGATATTGCGAGGGTAGTTCTCGAGAAAAATAATCCTTTAATCAACAGAAACAGTCAAGCCTTCTTGTTGTAAAATTTTGCGGTATACCTCCATTTCAGTAAATGATCCTTCTAAAACAGGACATTCACCTTCATTATGCACTTTCCATGCAATTTTTTCGGCCTGCGATTCGTTATAATCCAGGTATTTCATCATGCAGTAAATCACATGATCAAAGGTATTGATATCATCATTCCACAAAATAAGGCGATGTACGGTTTTTAGGGAAGTTAAAATTTCTTCGAGCGTAAAGGTCTCTTCTTTGGTTTCTGTAGACATGGTGCAAAAATAAACAATAATTTAGAAGATTTGAGACATTAGATCTGAGATATTAGATTTTAGGACGTTAGGATAAAATCTCACCTCTCAAATCGCACTTCTCATATCTTTTTTTAATTAACTAACTTTGCTAACCAAATAATAATAAATACGAGCATGCACCAGTCTAAAATTGCAGGAATAGGTTATTACGTTCCTAAAAATGTATATACCAACGATGATTTAAGCCGTTTTATGGATACCAACGATGCGTGGATCCAGGAGCGTACCGGAATTAAAGAACGTCGTTTTGCCGATCGTAACGAGGAAACCACCACTACAATGGGTATCGAAGCGGCCAAAATTGCAATAGAAAGGGCTGGAATTACCGCTAAAGATGTCGATTTTATCGTTTTTGCAACACTTAGTCCTGATTACTATTTCCCAGGTTGCGGTGTATTATTGCAACGCGAAATGGGCATGGGTGAAATTGGTGCGCTCGATATTCGTAACCAATGTTCTGGCTTTGTATATGCCCTTTCAGTGGCCGATCAGTTTGTAAAAACCGGCATGTATAAAAATGTGCTGGTGGTGGGCAGCGAAAAACACTCCTTTGCAATGGATTTCGAAACCCGTAGCCGCAATGTATCGGTAATTTTTGGTGATGGTGCAGGAGCGGTAGTATTGCAGCCTACAGATGAGCATGGAAAAGGAATTTTAAGTACACATTTACATAGTGATGGTGCCGATGCCGAAATTTTGGCCATGTATTACCCAGGTTCTCACGCCAATAAATGGTTAAAAGATAAACCAGCTTACCCGGAACAGGAATTGGGCGGGTTATTTATGACGAATGAAATTTTAGAAAGCGGTGCCGCCTTACCTTACATGGATGGTCCGGCAGTTTTCAAAAAAGCGGTGGTGAAATTTCCGGAAGTAATTAAAGAAGCGTTGGCAGCAAATAACTTAACCGAAAAAGATATTGATATGCTGGTGCCACACCAGGCAAACTTGCGTATTAGTCAATATGTACAACAACTGTTGGGCTTGAGCGACGATCAGGTTTTTAACAATATCCAAAAATATGGCAATACAACAGCCGCTTCTGTTCCGATTGCTTTATGCGAAGCATGGGAAGCTGGCAAAATTAAAGACGGCGATCTGGTTTGCCTCGCTGCATTCGGTTCGGGTTTTACCTGGGCCAGTGCGCTGATTAGGTGGTAGCTGCTTTAGTTTTTAGTCTTTAGTCTTTAGTCTTTAGTCTTTAGTCTTTTTAAAATAGCCAGGCAAGTTAACCTAAAATAAGAAGTAGACTCACTATTATAAAATTCGTCATTTCGAGCGCAGCGAAGTCGAAAAATCTGGGGCATTGATATAACCTAAGCACCTTATTTATTTACCATTAAGAAGTTAAGAACATTAAGGTTTTAGTACATTTTCTTAATTACCTTAACTTCTTAATGATAAAAACCATCTATTGCGTTTTCGGCTTAATAAAATCTCCTAAATAACTACATTCTCCAGCTGCAACAGCATAAAAAGGTGTTTTGCCGTAGTTAAACCTCAATTCTTTAAGATAAGGATTGTTGTAATTGGCCTTGATGAAGTTTCTCCACTTTACATCGGTTTTATCATAATAGTAAAATGATAATGGATTTGCATTCATAATAATCTGCTTTTGCAAACATTTAGCGAGCATAAAAGTACATTTTGCTTTAAAATCGGCATTGGTGCTTAAGGCCCTCGCTTTTAAATACCAGGCTTTTGCCGTTTGTGCTTTTTTATAATCGCCATCGTACACATATTTTGCCGGGTTGCTATTATCGTAAGATGACCAATCATAACTGATCAGAAACCAGCTATTTCCAAAATAACCTGTTTGGTAAACCGCGTTGGCCATCTTATAGTAATAAAGCGCAGCATTCTTTTTGTCGCTCACCGTTAATTTCTGCAAGCGGAGCATTTCTGCAGCGTAAGCCTTTTTGGTAATTGATGCCTTGGCCGTTACATACTTTTTAGGGAAATCGTTAATGGTTTCGATAAATGGATTGGCATACAATTTTGACTCCGATTCTGCCCCATACCAGTTCTCCGGACTGAAATATTTGTAATTTGCTGAAACTTTTGCAAACATTTGTACTGCTTTATCGTATTGATGTGTACGTAAATAGATAGTGCCATAAAGCTCATAAAAATCATCGCTTTTGAGTTGATTTAAGGCTGAAGCCAATAAACCGGTAACATCATTGCCTGCTGCCTTGGTTTTATAAACGGCTAAACCCTGCATGCTTTTCGGACTTAAGTTTTTCTGCCAAAAAGCGATGCTTTGATAGCTCATGTTCTGAAAAAGAGAATTTTCTTTCAAAGTTTTGTATGTAAGGTCCCCTTTAACCATGGCCAAAGCCGCTTTAGCCGTATCGCCCATATTTAAGTAGGCGGGTGCCAGTATCTGTTGATAAAAGTTTCTGGTCGTTCTGCTGAAACGCTTATCGGCCTGATCATTATCATAATATTGCCCACTTGGCTGACTTTTATTTTCTGCAAAACGTTTTTCATCCAGCCATTTTAGAGTAGGCAGTAAATCATTCTCATTAAAAGGATTGCCCTTTTTAATGTTTTTAGCTTTGATCAACAGATCCGTAATGCGGTATTGATCGCGTAATCTTTCCGGCAGTTTATCTGGTTTTAAAATGGCAAGGTAATTTGAGGCCAGAAAATCTTTATTCTCCATCCACGATAAATAAGCCGCTGTTAATGTGCCCAGTTCTGGTTGTGGGTATTTCTTTTCGGTGGCCAGTTTTACAGCAAAGTTCCTGATTTCGTTTAGGTATTTTAGATTAACTGTTTTCAAACTGTCTTTATATTTAGGATTTCCGTTGTCCGAAAAGTAATAATTATAACCAATTTTAGCAATGTCGTTCGCTTCGATAAGATCTTGCTCTAATTTGTTTACTTCACGTACCAGCAATGTTCCGTTCAGCTGACTTTTCGGTTCATACTGGTAAACTTTATTTAAACTTTCTATACCTGAATCGTTACCGCCAAATCCATTTATCGCCCAAATATTGGCTTTCTCATTATTGGTTTTGGCATATTTTAACGCCCCGTTAACAGGAGTGCTGTTATAGTAATAGTTTTTATAAGCTTGTACCCTCCGTTCCGGATTACTTGCAAAAACCTTTGAAAACAAAAAGGCAGATTCTTCTGGATTCCCTAATCTGCGGGTAGAACCTGCATATAAGGCCAATGCCCAGCCTTTGGCGGCACTATTTACCTTGCTGGTTTTAATGTATTTATCGTAGGTTGATTTACTCTCGGCATGGTAACCAGCAAAATGGAACATCCGTTCAGCCTGATATGCGTAGCGTAATTTCAGAAAATCGTCTTTTTCAGCTTCTGTTAATTTTAGTGCTTCTTTAGCTTTTGATCCCATAGCTGTTGTATCACGGGGCTTCGGATCCCAAAGACTAAAATCTACATTGGCCAGGGGTTCGCAGCTCTTTGCAAACAGGTAATATTTTAAAGGTTCTTTGCGTTTGCTTAAAGCCTGTATAAAGCTGTTCTGCTTTAAACTGTCTGGTAATGGCGAAAGGTTGCCATCAAAATTAACCAGTTTTACATTTGTAGCGCTATCCGTTTTGTACATTACTTTTAGCACATCCTCTTTTTTTACATTGAGGTATTTTGCCCACTCCCGGCTGTTGATGTCTGGCTCGCTTTCTGTATCGGTTTCACTGTTGAGGTAAACCATTTGGTTATAGGCGAATGGCGAATATTCATCTCCTTCAATATTGTTGTGGAAATAGGAAATGTAATAATCGTATGGATCTATCTCACCTCCACAGGCAAGATTTACGGCAATTTCGCCGAAAAAAGTAATCAGGAATACACTAAAAATTAGCGATAACTTTTTGAAGGTCTTCATGGGTAAAATGTTTTAATAGGTCGGTGTCTAAATGGTAGAAAACAAGATTCCGGTCTCTTGGGGCTAAATATCGGGATAAAAATTTAGAGGTAGCAAGTAAATCTTCAGGAGAAATCCGTTCCCATCTTACTACATCGCCTTTTTTTAATCCGGCTGCAGGATAATCAACCAAAAGATCGTAAAGAATGGAATTTCCCCTTTGCTTAAAAAATTTTTTGTCGTCGATTTGGATTTTACTGATCCGTTTAGAAATACCCGCATATTGCCCGCTTCTAAATACCACCGCCCATTCGAAAATAGGCAGGGCCACATCAAGCGGTATAGGATATTGTCCTAAATAACCTTTTAGGTATAGATCCATTTCGTGTTGGTTCAATATGGAATTTTGCTCGCCATATTTACGCAGGTTGCCCATGTTGTAACACATTAAAATGGCCTTTTCTGCCGGAGGTACACCGCTGGATACGATGTTTTTAATCTGATGCAGGCGCAGGGTTACCGAAATGGTTTTTCCCTTTAAAAGCGGATTTGCCTTTAACTGTTCAAGGAATTTAAAATACTTGTTCCTCGTGCCTTTGGTCCAATCGCAATCGATCTGAAGTTCGCGGTAATTTTTTTTTCCAGCTTGTTTTACCTTAGCAGCTACAAATTTAGCAATACGATCGGCCATCACCACAGTCTGCATGGTGTCGATTTTGTTAAAAACCTGGTTCACAATAAACACAACTGGTATAATATCAGTCTGTTTGGGGATTGGATCCGAAAATTTAATCGGCGAAACAGGTACGGGCAGTTGCAGATCGGGATTAAAATCTACATCCATCATCCTTACATACAAAGAGTTGGATTTAAACTGATTGAGATAAGCGGTTTCTTCCTTTTTGTTCTGGTAATCCGTTTTCCAATAATAAAAAGTAGGGTGTACAATTGATTTTTGCTTACAACCAAGGAAGAAAAATACAGAAATCACTAAAATACTTATCTTGCGCATATCAATTTTATTAAGCAAAAGTAGTATAAAATGCGGGCAGTTTTACAAAGAGTTACACAGGCGAGTTGCATGGTTGATGGCGAAATAACGGGAGCAATTGAAACCGGATTTTTGGTGTTATTGGGTATTGAAGATGCAGATACTTTAGAAGATCTGGATTGGTTGGCACAGAAAATTATCGGGATGCGCGTTTTTGGTGATGAAAATGGAATGATGAATAAAGCACTTGCCGATGTGGACGGAGATATTTTATTGATCAGCCAGTTTACCTTATTCGCATCTACCAAAAAAGGAAACCGTCCGGGTTTTACAAGAGCAGCGCGACCAGATGTGGCGATTCCACTCTATGAGAAAATGATCGAAAAGCTATCGGCTTTATCGGGTAAAAAAGTAAAAACCGGGATTTTTGGCGCCGATATGAAAATAGCACTTTTAAACGATGGGCCGGTTACAATTTTGATTGATACAAAAGATAAGGAATAATTTTGAACAATATCGGCGTAACTTATTAAGTCTTGAATTGTCAAAAAGTGATATTAATTTATTCCAAAACTTTTAACCTAAGCTAATATGAAGGATAAAAATCCGAACCGACTGACGGAATATGGTTGTCTGGTATTTTTTCTAGGGCTAAAACTAATTTTATCTTTTTTATTGGTTAATTCAGTTTACGAATTACACCGCGACGAATTCCTGCATTTAGATCAGGCCAATCACCTGGCCGCTGGTTTTACCTCAGTGCCACCTTTAACCTCGCTATTTTCGTGGCTGATTAAATCTTTTGGCAATGGTGTTTTTATGGTAAAACTCGTACCTGCATTAATGGGGGCTGTAACCATATTGTATTGCTGGAAAACCGTCGATTTCTTAAAAGGGAACCTATTGGCCAAATGTTTGGTTGCCGTAGCCTGTATATTTTCTATTCTGCTTAGGCTAAATACTCTTTATCAGCCCAACTCTTTTGATGTTTTAGCGTGGACAGCAATATTCTATTATTTATTGAGGTATTTCGATCAAAAAGAGGCTAAACACCTGTATGCTTTTGCCGTTTTTGTGGCCTTAGGCTTTCTAAATAAGTATAATGTCCTTTTTTTGGTTATTGGTCTGTTGCCCGCCGTAATTATTACGCCAAATCGAAAAATATTTGCCGATAAACACCTTTATCTGGCCATTTTGCTGGCACTTTTAATTATTTCACCTAATGTAATCTGGCAGATCAATCATCACTTTCCGGTACTCACGCACATGAAAATTTTGCAGGCTACTCAATTGGTACATGTAAACCGGATTGATTTTTTTATCGGGCAGTTTCTCTTTTTTATCAGTTCAATTTTTATCCTCCTGGCAGGGATTGGGAGTTTGATTTTTTATAAAGATTTCAGGAAATACAGCTGGATTATTTTAACCTACATCATTACCCTTATTGTCTTCAGTTATTTTAAAGCCAAAGATTATTATGCCTTAGGTTTATATCCGGTTTTACTGGCTTTTGGCGCTGTTTATTTAAGTCGGGTTTTAGTGAAAAAACACATACTAACAGGTTTGCTGTTCGCTTTTAATATAGGCACATTTATTTACCTGTTACCACTCTTGATGCCGGTTTATAGTCCTGACAAAATTATCGCGCACCATAAAAGGTTCGAAAGAGTTGGGGCGCTGCGATGGGAAGATGGGGAAAATCATGCGCTGCCACAGGATTATGCTGATATGCAAGGCTGGAAAGAATTGGCAGCACTAGTTGATTCTGCTTACGGAAAGGTTAAAGATAAATCAGTATTGTTAGTCCGTGCCGATAATTATGGACAGGCCGGCGCTATCAATTATTATTCAAAATATAAAAACATCAATGCGGTATCATACAATGCAGATTACCTGTACTGGTTTAAAATGGATAAACCGATAAAAGACTTAATTATGATCACCGGGTGGAAAGATGAAGATCCGCAACGTAAGCGGGAGCAGCCTTATTTTGCCAGGATAACGAAAATCGGGGAAATAAAAACACCTTATGCAAGAGAAAAAGGTGCGGGTGTGTTTTTACTTGAAGGTGCCAAAACCGAAGTAAGCAGTATTATAAAATCAGAAATAGAAGAAGAGAAAAATGACCATTAACGAAGCACAGGAAACGGTAGACCGCTGGATCAAAACCACAGGAATCCGTTATTTTAATGAATTAACCAATACTGCCATTTTGATGGAAGAAGTTGGTGAGGTTGCAAGGATTATGGCCCGTAAATACGGCGAGCAGTCGTTTAAGAAAAGCGACGAAGAAGTAAATCTTGCCGATGAAATGGCCGATGTCATGTTTGTGCTGATCTGTCTGGCCAATCAAACCGGTATTAACCTAACCGATGCTTTAGAAAAGAACCTGGAGAAAAAGAGCATCCGAGATGCAGACAGGCATAAGAATAACGAGAAGCTGAACCCCTAAATCCCCCGAAGGGGCTTATATTTTTAAAGGTTCAAGTCCCCTTAGGAGGTTGGGGGCACAAACTCCATTAAGCTACGATAGGCTACAAAACGGTTTTTATACCTTTCGTTTAACTCGGCCTGTAAAGCTGGTGCAAATTCTTCCTGGTACTTATTGTATTGTTCGAGTGTTTCTGCAACATACTGTGCGCAATAAGTTACGCCTTCGTTTGGCGAATCTACAACCTTTAATAAGCGGTTAGAAACAAACAGACCTGTTGCCATCACTTCAGGGATGTGAACATCCTGCATCCATTGTAACCATTCTTCGGCTGCTGCATCTTCGAGGATGAGCGTAACATTATATAAAAACATATTGCAAAGGTAAATAATATATAAATGCCAAAAAATGTATGGATAACTGTTTTTATTCTTTTAAGTGCTATTATTCAATTAAATTTGTAGTACCCTTTATTTAGCATGATACGAAATAACGCCTCTCAAAAAATAGATAACTCAACGCGCAATTACATTTATACCGGTTACCTTACCGCAATTTTCGGTGGTATTTTGGGCCTAGTAATCGGTTGGGATTTAATGAAGAAGAAAAAGACGCTGTATAGCGGTGAAAAGGTATATTCTTATTCTTTAATGGACAGACAGCATGGCGCAAGAATTTTAATTTTAGCTGGCATTTGCTTTATTTTGTTGTTAACCTTAGCTATTATTGCATTAGATGCATAAGTTAGCTGCAATATTGAAATGATTACCATTACCACATCTTCTACTATAAAAGAACTTGAAGGAATTCTTGAACTTCAAAAGCAAAACCTAAAACAGGATTTAACACCCGAGCAGATTAAAGCACAAGGCTTTGTTACCGTTTCGCATTCGCTCGATGATCTGGAGAAAATGCATAGACATGAGCCTAATATCATTGCTAAGGACGGAGATACCGTTGCAGCCTATGTACTAGGAATGACAGAGCAATCTAAAAACGATATTCCGAGGCTGATTGAAATGTACGAAAGCTTCGATGATATTTTATATCAGGGGAAACCCGTTTCTGATTATCATTATATTGTGGTTGGGCAGGTTTGCGTTGGGCACGATTATCGGGGCAAAGGTTTATTTGATCAGTGCTACAATGCCTATAAAGATTATTTTAAAAGTAGATATGACTTCGCAATCACTGAAATTGCAAGTATTAATCTTCGATCGATGAATGCGCATAAACGCATCGGCTTCGAGATCATTCATACTTATACCGATAGTAGCGGTGTAGAATGGAACGTGGTGGTTTGGGATTGGGATGATTTTAATTAGTATCTTCATCCTGACGCTTTATTCAAATAACCATGACCACTGATTTTGTAACCTTCCAAAGATTTAATGATAAAGCGGCAGCTATGGCGCTGGCTGAAACATTTAAAGAAAATGGGATTGAGTGTGGATTGGAGGATGTTTCTGAAAACTTTGATGTTTCGTTTGCCAATAATGAAATCAATAAAGACTTTAGAATAAAGCTGAAACCTGTTGATTTTGAACGGGCGGACACTTTGCTGCTGCAGCTGGCGGAGAAAGATTTAGCAGATATCGATCCGGGTTACTATATTTTTGATTTCAGTAGTGAAGAACTAAAAGAAATTATTGAAAAACAGGATGAGTGGAGCAGTTTAGACTTTTTACTGGCCAAAAAAATATTAAAAGAACGCGGTGTAGAGGTAAATGTTAGTCAGATCCAAACATTTAAAGAAAAAAGGTTAGAAGCGTTGGCTGAACCAGAAAAAAGTCCACAATTGCTTATTATAGCAGGTTATATTTTGGCCGTTGTTGGCGGACTTTTAGCCATTATGATAGGAGCCTATTTACGCACGCATAAAAAAACATTGCCTAACGGAGAACGTGTATTTAACTATGCTCCGGCAGATCGGGCACATGGCGAGAGGATTTTGATCATAGGTATCTTAGCATTGATACTTTCAGCAGCATATCAATTTTTAAAGTACACTTAATCTGGTCTGGCACTTGAAGCTGAGTGTGTGGGGCAATTAACCAGTTACAACAATTAACCGATTAACCATTACGAATGAACTAATGACTAATGAACGACTGAACTAATCAAACCCCATCTCCCCTTAAATTCCTGAATCTTTTTCTCGCTTCAGCGCTGAACATGCTACCGGGATAATCCGTAATCAGTTTCTGGAAATATATTTTTGCCTGTGCAATATCATTCAACTTCTTTTCGTACAGATCTCCTAGTGTAAAAAGTGCATCATCTGTCCAGATCCCATCTTTAAATTCTTCCGTTACTTTTTTAAGGATATCGGCAGCTTTTTGAAAATCGTTCGCTTTAATAAAAATCCGTGCTTTACTCATCATAATGGCATCTGCCAAACTATTTTGAGGATAGGCAATTGCAATGCTGTCCATTTTTTTTACCGCTTTTTCGGGCAGGTTTCTGAATAAAAGCATCTCTGCATCAGCATACATTTTTAAGGCATTGCTATCGGCAGGGGTTTGAATGTTGTCACTGATCAATAAACTCAGGTTTAAGGCATCATTGGCAATCAGTTGAGAGGTAGCAGCCTTTAAAACCAAACATTGACCATTGCTGTATTCGAAATTGCCCTGATAAAATGAAAGTTTTGCGCTGCGGAAACGGGCTTCGTTGCCCACAGGCTGCCCTTCGAACTGCTTGCTTACCTGTTCGTACACCAAAAATGCTTCCCATGGCTGGTTGGTTAGGATGTAAATATCACCTAAATCCAGTTTCAGCTGGCCAAGTTCCATCTCATTAATGCCTGGCATTTTAATCGCTTCTTCCAGCTCTTTTTCTGCTTTAGCGGGTTGGTTTAAATAATAAGCCTGCAGGTTGGCCAGTTTTTTAATCGCAAAAAGGGTATTTCTGTTTTTGCCGTTTTCTTCCAGTAACGCCTCATAATCTTTCGCCAGCAGATCAAGATCAGCAGCCGTGTATTTTCCACTGGTACGCAGGTTATACCTGGTATTAAGCATCTCGATTTTTGATGGCAGGTAATATTGGTTATCCTTTCCCTTGGTCAGCAGGTAATCGTATGCTTTAATCGCCGTTTCATAAGCACCATTATCTACAAAAGTGTAAATGGCGTTAAATAGGGTACCACCATCTGCCTTGGTTCGTTTATCAAAAGCGATTAACTGGCGCAGGGCCATGTCAAATTCCTGTTGCTGAATGTAATTCCAGGTAAGTAACTGGATGTAAATTTCGGCATCGGGTTCTTTCTGTATTTTCTTTAATATAGCCGCCTGAAAAGTCTGGTAGTCGTTTTTATCTTCAAAAATAGATGATAGTACCGCTTCGGCCTGTGGTAAGAGTTGCGGCATGGCAGCCATTGCATCAAGATATTCCTGCATGAGCATGGGTTTATCCTTTTTGAAACGGTAAATATTCAACAGTTCAAAAGCGAAAGCCTGCTCGTTGCCCAGCAGTTTTCTCCCTTGCTTAAAAGTTTGAACGGCAAAATCGTAATTTTCGAAACGGTAAAAACTGTTGGCTAAATTCCTGATCTTAAATTCTTCTTTTGGCAATTTGGCAATTACCTCATTAAAAATCTTATTGGCCGCCTGTGCATCACCTTTTTCCTGGTAAAGTTTGCCCAACGCGATAGGATAAAGCTCACTTTGTGGATTTTTTTTGATTTCCCGTTTAACTATTTTTTCGGCCACATCGTAACGCTTCAGTTTAATCAGCGTATTAAAATAGATGTCGAAATAAGCTTCATTGTTAGGGATGGCAAAAAGTTTTTCTAACAGTACAACTGCCTTTTCATAATCTCCATCCTGATAATATTGAATGGCCAAAGTGCTTTCATCAGGCGCAACCTGTTGGTTGGGACGGAAAACCTGCGCATCTGCCCCGAGTGTTAGCAGTAAGAATATGATGAAAAGCAAGCGGTTCATAACCCTAAATTATAAGTTTTAAATGTAACATTTTAATACATCTTTAGCTAAAGCAGTTATAGATATAAAACGTATTTTAAATGTTACCTGTGTTTTATTTCTTGTAAATTTTATAAATACTAAATTGAGCAACAACTTATTATTATTTGCATAAGTAACATTGTTGGTGTAAATCGCTTAAAGTTGTTATGTTGCTTATTTTTGTCATCCGGTGAAGGATTTATTTATGCTGAAAAGGTTTTTTCTATTCTTAATGATCGTGTTGATCTGGGCCTGTAAGGGTTCAAACAGTGATACTATCCCTGTGGACGATTTTTTTAAAACGCAGGATAAAGCCTATTACCGCATTTCTCCGGATGGCAAAAGCCTGTCGTATTTAAAACTCCAGGATAAAAAACTCGATCTTTTTGTGGAAGACCTCGCTACAGGAAATAGTGTTCAGCTTACCCATTTAAATGGAAAAAACATTAGTTTTCATTTCTGGACAAGCAATAACGAGCTGATTTATTACACAGAAGATGGATCTAAAGAGCGTAGATCTGATATTTTCGTCATCAATAAAGATGGAAGTAAGCAGGTTCAGTTAAGTGCCAATGAGAAAAACCGGTTGAGGGTAATAGAAGATCAGCTGATTGATGATAAATACATTATTGTGGCTTCCAACAAGCGAGATTCGACCGTTTTTGATGTATACCGCTTAAATGTACGTGATGGGAAAATGGATATTGCCGCTAAAAATCCGGGTAATATTACCAAGTGGATGACAGATAGCAAAGGTGTACTTAAAATTGCAGTTGCCAGTGATGGGGTGAATGAAACCTTAATGTACCGCGAAAACGAAAATCAGGCTTTTGCACCGGTAATTACCAATAATTTTGAGACTACCTTACAGCCGATTGCCTTTTCGGAAGATCAGCCCAATGTACTGTATGCCATCTCCAGCGTTAACCGTGATAAGAACGCATTGGTAGCGCTTGATTTAAAAAGCGGAAAAGAAAAGCAGGTTCTTTTTGCCAACGATACCTTAAACGTAGTAGATGCAACCTATTCCCGTTTCCGAAAAAAAATGCTTTTTGCGACCTGTGAAACCTGGAAAAGGGAGAAATTTTACCTTGATGACAGTACCAAAGTGGCTTACTCGAGAATAGACAAACTTTTACCTGGTACCGAATGGGTAATTATGGATAAGGATAAAACGGATAAAGTGTTTGTAATACGCACCTTTACCGATAAAAATCCAGGTTCTTACTATTTATATACGGCTGTTGATAAAAGACTTAAAAAACTTACTGATGTGAGTCCTTCCATTAAACCGGAAGATATGAATGCCATGAAACCGATCAGTTTCAAAAGTCGTGATAGTTTGACTATTAATGGTTATTTAACCCTGCCTAAAAACAAAAAGGCCGTTAATTTACCGGTGGTGGTGCTACCGCATAACGGGCCAAAATCAAGAAACAGTTGGGGTTATAATGCAGAGGTACAGTTTTTGGCCAACCGTGGTTATGCCGTTTTACAGGTAAATTATCGCGGTTCTACCGGTTATGGAAAATCATTTTATGCTGCAGGTTTTAAACAGTGGAGCGATAAAATACAGGAAGATGTAAATGATGGTGTAAAATGGCTTATTGCAGAAAAAATTGCCAATCCTAAAAAGATTGCCATTTATGGTAACGGTTTTGGCGGGTATATCGCATTAAATTGTTTGTATAAAAATCCTGATCTTTATAAATGTGGCGGATCAAATTCGGGCGTGATTAACCTGTTTAGTTACCTGAAAACCTTTCCCCCATTTTTAAAGGCCAAATTACAGATGTATTACGAAATTGTAGGCAATCCCATAACTGAAACCGATTATATGCGTTTTGCATCGCCTGTATTTCACGCAGACCGGTTTAAAGCACCTGTTTTTATTGCACAAAACCCTAAAGACCCAAGTGTTAATGTAGCAGAAGGCGTGCAGTTTATTAAAGAACTTAAAAAACGGAATGTTCAGGTTACCTATATCGAAAAAGAGGAAGGTCCCGATCCGGTAGTACGCCAGCAAAGCAGAACAGCCCTGTACAAAGCCTTAGAAGAGTTTTTAAACGAAAATATAGGTAAGAAATAGGTATGGCCTTAGATAAGAAAAGCAGTTACCGTAAAAACTTCTCATTAGGTGTAACTTTCATTATACTCATTTCCATTCTTTTTATCCTGTCGCTTTTCCTTGCATTTAACTATAGCAAAAAATCGATAGAGAACGATTTTGTTTCCGAAAAGGTAAATGTGCTTGAGCAGAGTATTAAGCCCTATAATGACTTCTTTCAGAACAAAATGCCCGAAATTTCTTATTATAATGGCTTTTTGGATTCTTCTACTGCATCGAAGTTTGTAGATACGGTGATGTTAAAATATCCCTTTATCTCAAAGGTTACTTTTTACGATACAGAGGTAAAAAACGTTGCTGTTAAAGATGGTATCAATGCGAATCATTTGGGTATTGGGCCTAAATCTATTTATCAGTTTGGTAAAGGGGTAAAGCCAGATTCGGTAAAACTATACTCAGAAGATGATACCCGCTCTTTTAACGTAGGGAGTGATTTTAATGCAATAGCCATCAAACTGGCCACTTTTGTCGAAGATCTCGATACGGCGTCGGTACCCACGCAAGAAGAATTGTTTACCAATTTTTCTATTGTAAACTCGAACGAAAATAAAATCACCTACCTTAATATTCCCCGTCGGGAAGATTTAAGGATTTATAAGGATATGATCAGGCGCAAGCTTAACCCTGCTCCGGTTTACCCTCAGGATATAATGGTTTTTAAGCTCGATGCACATAAAATAAAGATTGTTAATACCCGTCCCTTATTGTATCAAACCATCAGGATTGAGCCGCTTACTTACGATCCGATAGATACTTCTGATGAAAATATTACGACAGAAATTGCATTACCAGGAGCATTCTCTGATTTTAAGTTTTACCTGATTTCATCTAAATCTTACATCAAAAAAGAGATTTTTATTTACTTTATGCCAATTGCCCTGGTACTCTTACTGGTGTACGGCGTATTATTATTGGTGGCTTTTTTAATTTACCGTAACCTGAACATCAATAGCAAAATGTTTAAGCTCCAGTACGATTTTGTGAATAACCTTACTCATGAATTTAAAACGCCCGTAAGTGTGATTAAAATTGCTGGAAACAATATTAAAAGTGCTACAGCTTTAACCCAAAGAGAACAGCAGCTTTATGGTAAAATACTGGATGAAGAAGCAGATAAGTTAAATGGTTTAATGAACAAGCTGCTGGCCTTTACACAGATCGAAAATAAGGCAATCAAGCTGAATCATGAAGAGGTAAATATTGTTGATTTTATTGAGAGTACCATCGAATCGCATACTTTAAAACATCCCGATTTTAAAATGACATATGAGGTATCGGGTTTTAAAACCTTTATTACCGATCCGGTGTTATTGGGGAGTTTGTTTGATAACCTGGCAGAGAACGCTTACAAATATTCCAAACCCGAACAAAAGAAACTGAATATCAGTGCAAAACTGATTAAAGGAGTACTCGTGTTTCGTTTTACCGATAAAGGCATCGGTATCGCATCATCAGAATTAAACAATATATTTAAGAAGTTTTTCAGGATTCAGAATGAATACAACCAAATGGGGAGTGTTGGGCTGGGTTTGGCATTCTGCAAAGAACTGGTTAACTTTATGGAGGGAGAAATTACCGTAAAGAGCAAAGTAGGAAGTGGTACAGAGTTTAAAATTGTGCTACCATATAATAGTTAAATTTAATAGTTGAAATGTTAAACGTTAAAAGGTTGGAATGTTGAACTTAACCTTAAAACATTAAAACTTTTCAACCTTACAAGAATAAAGAAGTTTAAAAGTTACACGTTAAAGGTTGGAATGTTGAACCTTCAAACATTGCAGCGTTTCAACATTAAAACAGTAAAAAAACACATAAATGTCTAAAGAAGTAAAAATATTAATCGTAGAAGATGATGAGAATCTTCGCTTTCTTGTTGCTCACCGTTTAAAAGCTGAGGGCTATACTGTGCTTGAAGCAAATGATGGCGAAGCGGGTGAGAGAATGATTTTGGCCGATCAGCCCGATATTGTTTTATTGGACTGGATGATGCCGGGTAAACAGGGTGCCGAAGTTTGCGAAAATGTACGTAAACAGGGTTTCGAAAACCTGGTAATTATGATGACCGCAAAGGCACAGGATGTAGATAAAATTGATGCTTATAACTTTGGTGCATCCGATTATATTACCAAGCCATTTAACATGGATGTTTTGGTGGCCATGTTAGAGAGCAAGGTGAAGTTTATCGTTAATAAAGATTCTGCAGAGATTCACCGTTTTGGTAATATGGAACATCATCCAAACATCCATACTTTGTTTAGAGACGGAAAGAAAATCGAGTTAACCATATTGGAAAACCGTATCCTGCTTTATTTCCTGCGTAACCCAGGCAAAGTAATCAACCGTGATGAACTGATGTTGGTGGTTTGGGGTTACAACTCTGATGTAAATACGCGTACACTTGATATGCATATTGTACGCTTGCGTAAAAAGATCGAACTGAATCCTGATAATCCGCAGTTGTTACAAACCGTTAGGGGAGTAGGTTATCGCTTTAACGCGGGATAGAGATATTTATTGAATGAGGGAATTTGTGTGCCGTCAGATGTTACTATCTGACGGTGAGATATGTGTCAGATGGTAACATCTGACACCATTATTGGATTTTATCTGGTATCTAAGCCCTTTTTAAAGTAAATATCGTTATCTCTGGTAAAATACCAACCCTGCCCGGATAGCCCAAAAAGCCATAGCCAACATTTACGTATAGCTGTTGTTTTTGCTCCTGGTACAATCCTGCCCATTCCTTGTAGATGTATTGCACAGGGCTCCATTGATATTCTTTTAAACGTACACCAAACTGCATGCCGTGTGTGTGCCCGCTAAACATGGCATCTATTTGAGGGTATTTTGGTAAAACCTCTCCACGCCAGTGTGAAGGATCGTGACTTAACAAAAGCTTAACCGGTAAATCATCCGTATTTTGAACAGCCAGTTCCATTTTTCCATATTTTGGAAAACGACCCATTCCCCAGTTTTCAATTCCTAAAATGCCAATTTCTTCGCCGTCTACCTTTAACCTGCGGTTTTCGTTCATTAACAGGTCGTAACCCATTATTTTGTGCACATCAACCATGTCTTTCAGGTTTTTTACTTTTGCAGGAGACGATTCCTTCCCAAAATAATAATCACCATAATCATGGTTTCCTAGCGATGAATATACACCCAAAGGTGCCTTTACTTTCGAAAATATATCCTGGTAATCCCTTACTTCGTTGGTGAGGTTGTTCACTAAATCACCAGTGAAAAAGATAAAATCAGGTTTTTCTCCCAATAACATTTCTACACCGCCTTTTACTGCCGTTTTGTTGTAAAAACTTCCAGAGTGGATATCAGAAATCTGCCCCATCGTAATCCCGTCAAAAGCTTTGGGCAGGTTAGGGAGGATTAAATTTACCCTTCGCACCTGATAATCGTAAGCGCCTGAAATTATTCCCCAGCTTAACGATGTTAGTGGAACAGCAGCGGCCACCAATCCGGCTTTAACCAAAAATTCTGACCTTGAAATCGGCTCTGCAGCTGTAGATTGTGCAGTTTGTGGTAAGGTTGAAACTTCAGCTGTTTTATTTTTTCTGAAAATTTTGATAAATAACCGGCGTAAATCATCCAGTACCAAAAATGGTAGCATAGCCAGTTTGCAGGCTACGGTTAAAAAGAAGGCAACTAAAATAATGGCCCTTAACGTAAGAAAAAGATTAAGGTAAATGCCACAGAATACACCAATAATCAATAATGCACTATATGTCCAGTAAGCAATGCCAAATGCTTTTTTTGTACCAGGTTTCCATTTTTTAAAAACAGCAACAATGGCTTTATAGCAGTAAATATCAGATGCAATAATAAAAATGCAGGCGGCAATAATAAAAGGTAATCTTCCCATTATATATTCGGGTTTGTAAATAAAAAAGCTTCGACAGATTCTTCTTTAGGGGAAGAATTTGTCAAAGCTAATCAAATTAGAGAAATTCAATATTATCTGAAATCGTCTTCATCCTCTTCCTCGTCAAATTCGGCGTTAAATAAACTGCCAAACATATCAGAAAAGCCGAAGCCACCATTTAAAAAGTTTTTGCTCAATTGCGAATATTCAGCCAGGCCATGTAATACAAACTCCATTAATAATAAAGTTTGGTTTTCACTTAATTTGGGATGGAATTTCTTTACCAGATCATACAAACCTGGTACCAGCATCAATGCTTTTTTGTATTGCGCATTGCTCAAGGTATCTGTAACATCAACATTATTACCTTCGGTAAACCATTCGGTTACTTCGGTATAAGGGTTGGCTGTTTTGGTTTTTTTTGCTTTTTCCGGATCTGGGAAATACCGTGCAAACAGAGTTTTAACCGCTTTACCGATCAAAGTTGTGGCTACATGAGCGGGTCCTTCCAGTTCACCTTCGTAAACCAGTTCAATTTTACCGGTGATGGCTGGGATAATCCCGGCCAGATCTGATAAACGCACGAATGTATTTTTCTCACCCGAAATCAACATTCTTCTTTCTGCAGTACTGATTAAATTTTCGTATGCAGAGATTGTCAACCTGGCTGAAACACCCGATTTTTGATCGATATATTCACTTTTACGCGCTTCGAAAGCAATCTGTTCTACCAGATCTTTCAGCAAACCATCAGCTTCAATATTGGCTTTTTGTTCTGCAGTAAGTTTTGCCTCCTGAAAAGTAATTTTACGTGAAATTTCGATCGTTTTAGGGTAGTGGGTCAAAATCTGGCTCTCAATCCTATCTTTCAATGGCGTAACGATACTTCCTCGGTTGGTATAATCCTCAGGGTTTGCGGTAAATACAAACTGGATATCTAAGGGTAAACGCAATTTGAAACCACGGATCTGGATATCTTTTTCCTGTAGCATGTTAAACAAGGCCACCTGAATGCGGGCCTGTAAATCCGGCAACTCGTTAATTACGAATATGCTGCGGTGTGCCCGTGGAATTAAACCAAAGTGGATAACACGCTCATCATTGTAGGTTAATTTTAAGGTAGCAGCTTTAATCGGGTCAACATCGCCAATTAAATCGGCAACGGTAACATCTGGTGTGGCAAGTTTTTCGGTGTACCTTTCGCTGCGGTGCAACCAGGCAATTTCGGTATCGTCGCCTTTGGTGGCGATTTCATTTTTGGCGTACCATGAAATTGGGTTTAGCGGATCATCAAAGATCTCGCTTCCGGCAACGTAGGGCACATATTCATCCAATAAATTTACCATTAAGCGGGCAATACGCGTTTTTGCCTGTCCGCGTAAACCTAAAAGTAAAATATTATGACGTGATAAAATTGCGGTCTGTAATTCTGGAATAACCGTTTCATCGTAACCGATAATACCTTCAAATTCGGTTTTTTTATCGCGCAGCACTTTAATTAAATTTTCCCTCAGCTCTTCTTTAACGCTTCGTGATGTATAATTTGTAGCCTTTAACTGGCCTAATGTTGTATTTTGCATATATTGGATTATACTATTCGTTATTTACTCTTCAGTTTTTTCATAAACTCACCAATTGCGGGCTGTAGTTCTTTGAAAAGTTCATGGTCTCTGTTTTTCAACACAACTTCTGTAAACATTTTCAAACCAATGGCAAATTCAGTACTCTGATTTTCATCTTCAAAAATGTTTTTGCTTTTTACAGCGTTTATAATGTTAAATATATTATCGTGATTATCAAACTCAAGTGTTAAAGGTGCATTGCTAATTTCTTCTTCTCTTGCTAAAGATATTTCTTCTAATGTTAACTTATATTTATTTGTGCGTTTAACCATGCTTAATATATTTTGATGCCCTTTTATCCACCAACTCGGGACTAAAGACTTTGGACTCCCGACTATTTAACCGTCTTACGTCTATTTTTAATGTAATCTTCAAAAATGTATTCGCCCAAGCCGTTTAATGAGCTGTAAAAAGCCCTCCCCCCATTAATTTCGGTAAACTGACGTACAAATTGCTGTAAATATGGATCCTTTGCAATCATAAATGTCGTAATCGGGATTTTTAAACGTTTACATTGCGCCGCCATGTTTAAGGTTTTGTTGATTACCTTTCTATCCAAACCCATGCTGTTTTTATAGTATTTGCCATTTTCTTTCAGGCAGGTTGGTTTCCCATCCGTAATCATGAAAATCTGTTTGTTGTGCGTTTTCCTGCGGCGGAGCAAATCTGCCGCAAGTTCTAAACCTGCATAAGTATTGGTATGGTAAGGTCCAACCTGTAAATACGGCAAATCTTTCACGCTGATCGGCCAGGCATCATTTCCAAAAACAACAATATCCAAAGTATCTTTCGGGTATTTAGTTTTAATCAGCTCGGCCAGGGCCATTGCAACTTTTTTAGCAGGTGTAATCCGGTCTTCACCGTACAATATCATCGAGTGCGAAATGTCGATCATCAATACCGTAGAAGTTAGGGTTTTAAAATCTTTTTCCTCTACTTCTAAATCGCGGTCGGTTAATGTAAAATCACCAATTCCGTGGTTAATCTGCGCATTTTGGATAGAAGCCGTCATGTCGATCTGATCCAAACTATCGCCAAAGCTATATTCGCGCCTGTCCGCATTTTTCTCTTCACCAATACCCGATTGGTTACTATTGTGATTACCACGTCCAGATTTCTTCAGTTTCCCGAAAATTTCGTCCAATGCAGATTTTCGGATCGTCTGTTCCGTTTTGGCTGTAATCATAAATTCTCCCGATTTGTTATCTTCAGTAAGATAACCTTTGTCTTTCAGGTCGTCGATAAAATTACCGATACCATAATCGTTATTGGTTAACTTATATTGTTTGTCGAGCTCGTTCAGCCAGCTTAAAGCCTCTGCTGCATCTCCTGCTGTATAATTTAGCAGTTCGCTAAATAATTTCAGCAACTCATCGAACCCACCCTTTGGCGCATCGCCCGGCTTATAATCAGAAAAACGAAAACCTCTCATGTGCTTGTATTAACGATTTATCGAAGATAAAAGTTTCGCTTTGTATTAATTTAAGCGCGGTGTCATATTTGGAGGCAAGAAGAAAGGTAAAAGCTGAAAGACCAAAGCATGGTTAAATTGGAAACTGCCAACTGGAAATTGTCAACTGAAAACTGTCAAACTGATCCGGGCGTTCCCCAATCCCGTGAAATACGGGAAAGGGTCTGGCTTTTCAGGGCTACGCTTCGCTTCGGTACCGATGAAGGATCGGTACTAAACCCTTACAATCCCTAACGCAAAACCCATCGTTTAAAAAATAAATCTAACAGACCTTATAGGTTTCAAAAACCTATAAGGTCTGGGTCTTTAAAGCGCCATATGGTAAATCTTTTTATTATAATCTGGGTTTGCTCCAGGTTGCGAGGTCACAAAAGCACCAACTTTACAGGCATTATCCAATGTCGTTTCCATAGGGTAGCCTTGCAGGTAGCAGGCAATAAATGTGGCTAAAAAAGCATCGCCAGCACCAACAGTATCAGCTACCTGAACTTTGTAACCAGCATGTTTAAACAATTTGCCTTCTTTTAGAACACAGGCACCCTTATCGCCAAGTGTCAGGCAGATGATTTCGATATTAAACTGACTTGAAAGCTGTTTTAAAAGTTGCTCATCCGTACTTCCTGTTAAACCGAACGATTCTTTTACCCAAATAATTTCGTCCTCATTTATTTTTAAGATATCAGCTTTTGCCAAAAGTTCGCCAATTAATTCTTTCTCGTAAAATGGAGCACGAAGATTGATATCGAATATTTTGGTTTTTGCTTGGTCTAAAAGCTCGAGGATAGTTTTTTTAGATTTTTCCTCCCTGCAGGTTAAGCTACAATACACCAGAGCATCGGCCTGTTTTACCGCAGTTATATTTTCTTCGGTAATTTTAATGGCATCCCAGGCCACAGGCTGTTTAATGGTATAAGTGGCCTGATGTTGCTCATCCAGCTGAACCACAACGGTACTGGTGGGTAATTCATTATTCACCTGGATTAAATCCGTTGCAAAATGATTGCTGGCTAAAAAGTTGAGCAGTTCTTTGCCATTATCATCATCGCCAATAGCACTAATGAAACTGCTTTCTATACTTTGTTTGTGTAAATTAAGCGCAACGTTCATACTCGAACCTCCAGCTTTTTTCCCCTCGGGGAAAACGTCCCAAAGTATTTCGCCAATTGTAATTACTTTATTTTGCATGGTAGATTGATAAAAAATGTAAATAAACAATTTTTACCGATGGAACGAAATAATTTGTTTCATATCTTTAATTTTTACCAAAATTGTAATAATCATGAAAAAAATACTCTTTATTGCCTTGCTTTTAGTCTCATTTGGCACCTATGCTCAAAATGCAAAAGATAAACAAGCGATACTCGATCTGCTTGAAAAACAACGTACCGATTGGAACAAAGGCGATGTTGAAGCTTTTATGCAAGGATACGAAAAATCAGATAGTTTACTTTTTGTAGGTAAAAGCGGACCAACCTACGGCTGGCAAAAAACATTGGATAATTATAAAAAAGGTTATCCGGATAAATCTGCAATGGGCTTTTTAGTGTTTGGGATAAAAAAGATCGATTTTCTGAAACCTGATCTTGCCTTTGTATTGGGCAGCTGGAATGTAAAGCGCGAAAAAGATGAATTAAAAGGATATTTTACCCTTTTGATCAAAAAAATAAAAGGAGAGTGGAAGGTGATTGTTGATCATAGCAGTTAGGGATGGAAGATAAATAGTCCTCGTTTGTAACGAGGATTCGCGAGAACAGCATTTTTAATGCTGTAAAAGCAATTTAAAGGCGATAAAATCGCCTTTCTCATACATCCCCGTTGCAAACGGGGACGATGATTGGTTTATTCGCCTAATTTAAAATCCTTATAGTAATAATCCTTATCAGCATCTGTTAACTGGCGGATTACCCTGCATGGGTTTCCTGCTGCGAAAACATTATCTGGAATATCCCTGGTTACGATACTGCCTGATCCTATAACCACATTTGATCCGATTTTTACGCCGGGGTTAATCACTACATTTCCTCCGATCCACACGCTATTGCCAATGGTCACTTCCTGTGCCCATTCATACTCCTGATCCCTCAAGTGTGCGTGAATGGGATGACCAGCCGTGTAGATGGCTACGTTTGGCGCTATAAAAACGCTGTTACCAATGCTGACCTTAGCGCAATCTAAAATAACCAGGTTGAAGTTTGCATAAAAATTATCGCCAATTTCGATATTATACCCATAATCGCACCTAAACGGGGGTTCTATATAAAACATTCGCTCTGTTTTTCCAAAAAGCCTTTTAAGTAATTCTTTCCGCTGTTTAATAAATTTTGGTGCGAGGTTATTAAATTCAAAAACGATTTCACGGGCTTTTAATCTTTCTTTCGAAAGTTCTTCGCCACCAGCCTGATAAGCTTTGCCTGCAAGCATTTTTTGTTTTTCGGTAAGTGTGTTGATATCCATTTGTGATCTGATTTTTTTATTTGCACTAAATGTTATTCACAATAATAACAAAAAACGGGACTATCGTTACCGATGCCCCGTTGTATTTTAATTTTTTTTAATTTTTATGGTTTACCGCTTGCTAAAGCCTTTTCAGCAATTTTAACAGCTTTTTTCTCTCTCCAGTGAGCATATTTTTCTTTGAAAGTCATTTTAATTAAACTATCAATCGCACCATGGGTAAATAAACTCCAAATACTTGCCACTTTTCGGGTAATCGATTGATCCCATGCCCTTAAGCTTAAAGAGAACGAGCCATCCAGATATTTCATCCAGTGCCACATACCAGTTGGCATAAATAAGGTATCGCCATGCTCTAAGAAAACTTCATAACCCTCAACACCATTTAGCGCAGGGAATTTTTCGAAATCAGGATTGGCAACATCATAATCTTCCAAAGCATAAGTTGCATTTGGTAAGCAATACAACCTATCTTTCCATTTATTGTCAAATAAAACAATGTGTTTTCTGCCACCAAAGTGAGTATGGAAAATGTGTGGCAAATCGATATCGTAATGCAAAAAGGTTACCGAGTTAGAACCACCAAAAAACATGGCGGGCATACTTTCGATAAAACCGCCCATTAAATCTTTAGGGATTTTTACATCATTGATTAAGCTAGGCACTTTTTTAAACAGGTTGAAAAAGAAAATTCTCAATTCAGTAGGCTCACGTTTGATCAGGTCAAGATAATCGCCAAATTTCATGTGTGCAGTAGCCGCATTGATTGGTTTTGACGGATCAGCTTTAGAGTTATCGTAAAGTGGAACCTCTAGGTCGCCGCCAATTTCTTTTAAATATTCAGTCGTCCATTTTTCTCTCGCTGGCCAATCTTTGGTAAGGCCCCTGATGACTAACGGACGTTTGGTTTTCAAATAATTTTTCTTAAAATCTTCAGGAGTGATATTCTCAACAATATCAACAGGTTTTAAAATGAAACTCATGCGCTTAAATCGGTTATTTGTGCCGAACAACAAATGTGTAAATTTTATTTTACAAAATTGATGTTAACAGGTAAATGTGACTAAAATCACGTAATCTAAATTAGCAAATACTTAACAATTTAATAATTACGCTTCAACTTTATTTTTAACAATTCCGGCATAAGCAGCATCCCAAAGGTCGATCCTTTTTTGTAAGGCCTGTTTTGTAGTTTCTTCCGCCTCGGCCCAAAATGCTTCCTCTTTTTCGCAGAGTTTCTCTGTCATGGAGAGTGCCAAATGGCTATGGTGATCGCCATCTACTTCGATGTGACGTTCCAGATAATATTTAAAAATCGATACTTTATCGGCCTGGGTGCTGTTCAAATCATTTACCATGCTGTAAAACATGTTTGGGATCAAATCTTCCCGGCCAAATGTAAAACTGGCTGCCTGTAAATGTGTTTTACCACTGTTAATGGTTTCGAATGTAGCATTCACGAAATCTTTGGCAGCAGCAGGTACATTGGCTATGTCAAACGCTTCATTAAAACTTTTACCGCTTTTTAACGCGTTTAAAAAATCATTAATGGGTTTTGTATTTGCCCCACATTGATCCATGGCATCTAAATATAACTCAAAATGGCTTTTAATGGCACCACTTGCATCCACATCCGATTCTTCTCCAGCAACAATTTCGTTGATCAACTGTCTGGTAACCGGATCACCAACCGGGAACCACGGTAAGCTGGTGCAGGTAAGGTTAATCTGTAAAGCCTTAAGCAGCGACATAAAATCCCAAACGGCAAAAATATGGTGTTCCATAAAAACCCGAAGATCTTCTAATTCACTAATCGCTGAATAAACTTTATGGTTAATAATTTGCTGCTTAAGCGGCGTGATGCTTTCTTGTATTTTTATAATGTTAGGATGCATATTTGGGTTTGGTGTTTGGAGTGTTGAGTTTGGAGTCCAAACCTCATCATCCTGTTTAATCGTTCGCTTCTATTCTTTTGCTTACTTGGGTAAATTTTTTTCTAACGCTTTACTTGCTCTTTTAACTGCAAGTTCTTCTTTCCAGTGCATGTACTTTTCACGGTAGTTTGCTTTCATAAAGTCGTCAAATTTACGCTGTAAAGTTAAGTTATACAAGCTTTTTGCTTTTACAGCCCAGCTTTTGTCCCATGCCCTCAGGCTAATAGAGAAAGATCCATCCAGGTATTTCATCCAATGCCAATAGCCTGTAGGCATAAATAAGGTATCGCCATGCTCTAAATAGGCCTCCACTCCTTTAACGCCTTTTAATGCCGGGAATTTATCAAAATCAGGATTTTCTACATCATAATCTTCCAGTGCATAAGTGGCATAAGGAATCTGGTACAAACGTTCTTTCCATTTATAATCAAACAGAATAACGTGTTTACGGCCATTAAAGTGCGTGTGGAAAATGTGGGCCAGATCAATATCGTAATGCAGGAAGGTAACAGAGCCCTTACCGCCAAAAAACATATTTGGGTAGCTGTCTAAAAAACCGCCCATTAAATCTTTTGGCGCGATATAATCTTTCAGTAATTTCGGGGCAAACTTTATCGGATCGAATAAAAAAATACGCAAATCCGTAGGTGTCTCTTTAATCAGGTCGATATAATCGCCAAATTTCATTTCGGCAGCAGAAGCATTTATTGGTTTAGATGGATCGGCTTTCGAACTATCGTAAAGTGGAACAGTTTTATCCCCAACAACATCCTTCATATATTCCATTGTCCATTTCTGGTAGGCCGGCCACTTCCTGGCCATATTTTTTATTACCAGAGGTTTGCGGGGTTTAAGGTAGTTCAGCTCGAAATCTGATTTAGATATGTCTTCAACTACATCTATCGGAGATAAATTGAATTTCATGTTAAATAACTATTAATGCAGCAAAATTAAATAGTTAAAAAACAGCAAGCATCAGAAATGGAAAAACTTGAAAAAAAACTGACAATTCATCAAAAAAAGTCAGATGGTATTAACCAAAAATGATAAGAGAATAATTTAGCTAAAACAAAAACGTTCCGGCAAAAGCCGGAACGTTTCAAGTTGATCATAAGGATAATGATATGTTATTTAGGCATTAAAACGGTATCAACCACATGGATTACACCATTTTTTTGATAAACATCTGCAATAGTTACAGTGCTCATTCCACCTTTTTCATCTTTTAAAACCAGTTTTTTACCTTCCATCCAGGCCCAAAGTTTGCCACCTTGTACAGTTGTTAATTCTGCTTTGCCACCACCGGCTTTAATTGCTTTTGCGATTGCTTTGCTGTCCATTTTACCAGCAACAACATGGTAAGTTAAAATTTTGGTAAGGGTTGCTTTGTTTTCTGGTTTAACCAGATTGTCTACAGTTCCGGCAGGAAGTTTGTCAAAAGCTGCATTGGTTGGAGCAAAAACGGTGAAGGGACCAGCGCCTTTTAAAGTTTCTACCAAACCTGCTGCTTTAACTGCTGCAACCAAGGTAGTGTGGTCTTTTGAATTTACTGCATTATCAACAATGTCTTTAGTTGAATACATGGCCGCGCCGCCAACCATTGGATTTTTTTGAGCGTAAACTTGTGTTGTAAATGCCATTGTAATTACGGCAAAAACTGATAGGATTAAATTTTTCATTATTTCTAATTTTTAAGTTTCTGTTATTTGATTCCATTTACGACGGCTTACAGATACTTGGTTTTTAGAAATTGAAATTATTATTTAATTTATTGATTATTAGGTGTTTAATTTTTTATTTTTTTGTTTTAGAAAGGTGCTGTAGTAGTTCTTAGGGGAGAGCATTCCCGCTTTTCGCTAAATCTTTTGGCTGTTATTCGACTACGCTCAGAATGACAGCCAAAAGGATACCGCTACAATCGGGTTTAGGTATTTGCGTTCATCCTTAAGTCGCATTCTTTATAACATCGCTAGTCACGCTTAACGCCCACCACCCATCTAGTTCACCTTCGCAGTTCTCACTTTCTTAGAGAAAATCTTAGGGAAAAAGCGTTTCAGTAATACCGCTTTTGTTTCCTTTCCGCCAATGTAAACCTCTTCTTTTTTGCTGTTGATAGCCTGTACTATTTGTTTGGCACAATCGGCAGGACTCATCGCATTTTCATGTGCATCGCCCATCATATTTAATGGTTTTCCATCTGCTGTTAGGGCATTATAGGTTACATTGGTTTTAATAAACCCCGGGCAAATTATGGTGATGTCGATGTTTTTATCATAAATTTCCGATCGGAGGGAGTCGAAATATCCATGTAGTGCATGTTTCGATGCTGCATAGGTAGAACGGAACTTTGTGCCGAATTTGCCAACCAAACTACTGATTACGGCAATTTGTCCGCCGCCATTGGCTATCATCAAGGGTAAAACTGCTTTGCTTAGTATAACCGTTCCCCAAAAATTGGTGTCCATAATCTGCTGTTCCGTTTGCAGGTTGGTTTCTAAGGCCAAACTCCGCTGACTTACCCCTCCGCTATTGATCAGTAGATCTATCTTCCCGAAAATACGGATGGCATCAGCGGCTTTATTTTCCAGCGTTTCGGTTTCACTCAAATCAAATGGTAAAACATGCACATTAAATGAGTTTTGGCAGTTTCCTTTAACACGGAACAGTTCATCGCGGTTTCTTCCCGAAATAATCAGTTTGTTGCCCGCTTTAAAATATTCATATACCAGGGCCTCGCCAATACCTGATGATGCACCTGTAATCCATACAATTTTTGACATAAATATATATATATTGAATTATAGAGTGATTGAATAATGGATTTTTACAAAAGCATTTACTCATTCTCTAATTTAATCATTCTCAACAATAAACAATTCTGAAGCAATATGATCGGCAAATAATTTTCCATTCTGGCTTAGCCGGATTTTATCTCCATCTGTAACCAGCCAATCTTTATCCTCAAAATTTTTAAGATTGTATTGCGTTTCTTCTAAAAAATCTTTCCCGAAATCGGCATTTATTTTCTGCAGGTCAGTTCCCCACATGGTTCTGAGCGAGGTCATTACATATTCATTAAACCTATCGTTCAAACTCAGTTCTTCAACCATTTCAGGGAGTTTATTCTTGGCCAAAGTTTCCATGTATAAGGCGTTATTTGCAGGGTTCATATACCTGTTCTGGCCGTTAAAGCCATGCGCTGAGGGGCCAATACCTAAATAATCTATACCTTTCCAATAATTGGTGTTATGTATGGCGTAATGGTTGGGTTTGGCAAAATTAGAAATCTCGTAATGTTCAAAGCCAGCCTCAACCAGTTTCTCCATTAAAATTACAAACTGTGCAGCACTCTGGTTGTCGCTAACCGGACTTTGCTTTTTGTTTTTAATGGCATTGGCCAAAGCTGTTCTGGGCTCAACTGTTAAAGCATAAGCCGAAATATGCGGTACCTCCAGTTCAATCGCCTTTTGTATATTGCTAAGCCACTTTTGATCGGTAAGTAAAGGATAGCCGTAAATTAAATCCAGTGTCAGGTTTTCAAAACCTGCATCCTGGCTTCTCTTGATACAATCTTCAGCCTCCTTAGCCTGGTGCGCCCTGTTCATCCAGATCAGGTCCTCATCATAAAAAGACTGGATACCCACACTAAAGCGGTTAACAGGCAGTTGTTTAAGCTCTTTTAGTTTTTGAGGCGTTAAATCATCAGGATTGGTTTCGATGGTGATCTCTGCATTTGCATCAACCGAAAAAGTATGGTTAATGGCGTCGAAAATCTTTTGCAGAGCCGTCTCAGATAAAATAGATGGGGTGCCACCACCCAAGTAGATGCTTCCAACCTGGCCCGTAATCCGGTCTTTTTTCATTTTAATTTCCTTGCAAATAGCCTCAACCATTTCATCAGCGAATTTTAGCGAAGTACTGAAATGGAAATCGCAATAATGACAGGCCTTTTTGCAGAAGGGAATATGGATATAGATACCAGACATTTTGCAAAGATACTGAAGTTAAATTTTTTTTACTGTCATAATATATGATAGGTGATTTTGTGTTAAAATTATAAAAGCATCTAAAAAGTAAAGTAATAGCTTTACTTTTTAGATGCTTATTAGGCGTGTAGTCATTGTTACTAACTAAGTTCTTCATCAATCCATTTATTTTCTTTAGGTAAACAATGATTATTCGACTACTTTTGCAACCTTAAGTTTTGATTTACAGCATGCCGAAATTCATTTTTGTTTTGTTTGCCTTTTTATGGTCTGCAGATTTTGTGGCAGCACAGCAGTTGCCTGTTCAAACAGATAGTGCGGTGGTAAATCAATACCGGTACAGGAGGTATCGCCCCGATTCGGCAACGTTGGCCAGGCAGAAATTTTCTACCGATTCCTTAGTTCACCATACCTGGGTACTTCCTGACAGTTTAATCAATAAAAATGCGCTTTTAGATACGATTGAAAAAGAATATCTTTCTCCAAAGCTGGATTTATGGGCATGGCACAAGAAATACCAGCATTTAAAGAAAAAAGCAAACCCTTACCAGTTGGGTACAAAAATCCCCAAAGGCAATGTAGGGTTGCTTGGCTTTATTTTTGGCATGCTCATTATTTTTGCCATTTTAAAAAATGCATTTTCCAAACAGCTATCCGCCATTGTACAATCGTTTTTTAGCAACAGGATATTAAACAACATCAATAAAGAAGATAACCTTTTTAGTTCGTGGCCGTTTTTGTTGCTTTTTGTGCAGTTCGGTTTTGTTTTTGGGATGTTCTTTTTTCTGGTGGCGCAATGGAACGATATGTACCAGGCCAAAGATGGCTTTAAATTTTTCTTTAGCATATCCATTACCATAATTGCTTTTTATGCGCTAAAATTAATCCTCTTACGCTTTCTGGGTTATCTGTTTAATGTTCAAAAACCAGTAGGCGAATACATTTCCATATTATACCTTAGTTACTTTAATGCATCGCTATTATTTATTCCTTTAGTTGTGGCTTTTGCCCTCTCGCCGCTTAAATACGGGGCTGTTTATATCGTATTGGCATTCTTGTTGTTAGGCATCATTTTTGCTTTTCAGTTGTTGAGGGCGGGTATAACGATACTTTCTAATAATAAGTTTTCTAGAATGCATTTAATTTTGTACTTTTGCGCCCTCGAAATATGTCCTATCCTCATACTAATTAAAACGATAGGGCTGTAGCAGGAAAAAGGAAAATGCAAGAAAAGAACGACTCTAGAATCCGCAAAGTAAAAAGTATTTTGGTTACTTTACCAAAACCTGAAACCGAAAAATCTCCCTATTACGATTTGGCCAAAAAACACAACTTAAAAGTTGATTTCAGGTCTTTTATTCATGTAGAAGGGGTGCCAGCAAGAGACTTCAGAAAGGATAAAATTAACCTTGCCGATTTTACGGCAGTGATTTTTACCAGTCGTAATGCAGCAGATCATTTCTTTAGGATCTGTGAAGAAATGCGTTATGATGTGCCGGCAGAATTGAAATACTTCTGTCTTTCAGAAACAATTGCCTTGTATCTTCAAAAGTATATCCAATATAGGAAGCGTAAAATCTTCTTTGGTAAACAAACTGCAGCTGATTTGGCAGAAGTACTTAAAAAACATGCAGGTGAGAAGTTTTTATATCCTTGCTCGGATGTAGCTACAGAGGATACCATGAAATTTCTGGAAAAAAGCGGATATAATTTTACCCCTGCAGTTTTATTCAGGACTGTAGTAAGCGATTTATCCGATCTGGCTGAAGTTTTTTATGATGTTATTGCTTTCTTTAGTCCGTCGAGTATTCAATCTTTGTTCAAAAATTTCCCTGATTTTAAACAAAATAACACACGGATTGCCGCTTTTGGCGTAAATACCAGTAAAGCATGCGCCGATATGGATCTAATTGTTGACATTGCTGCACCAACCCCGGGTGTGCCTTCAATGACAATGGCCATTGAAAACTATATCAAAATATCTAATAAATAATACGATTGATAAATTATTTTACGTCAACACAATAAATGCGTAACTTTGCTGTTATATAGGGGGTTACGCATTTTTTTTAACAAAATTGTGAAAGCTAAAAAATCATTAAAGTAACTTTAACCGCTTTGTAGTAATGATTTAACGTAAAATATTTGTTTTTGTTGATAATTTCAGTGATTTTTGATAAAATTGCTCCTAACCGTGCGTTGCACACCATAAAAAATATGAAGAAAATTTACCTTCTAGCTATTGTAGGTATAACTGTAATGCTAGCAAGCTGTGGCCATGGTGGTCAGGGTGAGCTGGTTGGTGCTTATAACCGAAAATTTAAAAACGATCGAATTCCTTTGGGAATGGTTTATATTCCGCCAGGGCATACCGTAATCGGAGGGGCTGATGAGGATATTACATTTTCTCAGAACTTACCGGGTAGAATGACTACAATTAGTGCATTCTTTATGGATCAGACCGAGATTTCGAATGCCGAGTACCGCCAGTTTACGAATTGGGTACGCGATTCTATCGCTGTCGTGATGATGGGTAATCCTCAACAGTTTATGATGACACCAAGGGGTAATGCTGCAGCGGCTGTTGGTGGAGAGAAATATATCGACTGGAAAAAAGTTGGACCGAACGGAGCAAATATTTGGCGAAACAAAGGTAGAGGGGGGGCAGCAGCCCAGGCAAGTCAGTTAGATGGCATGTATTACTCTGGCCTTGATGCACTTCCAGGTAAAAAAGAGCTGGATGTACGTAAATTTGAGTACTCTTATGCTGAATTAAATATGGAAAAAGCTGCTATTGGACATAAGGATCCAAACAGCAAACGCCAGGATTATATCGATCGTTATACCATTGCCATTTATCCTGATACAATGGTTTGGAAAACAGATTATTCTTACTCTCAAAACGACCCGATGGTTCGCGGTTACTATAACCACCCTTCTTATGATGATTATCCCGTTGTTGGGGTAAGCTGGGAGCAGGCTAAAGCTTTCTCTCACTGGAGAACCAGGTTATATGACGGTGTTGCTACAGCTAGAAAATTACCTGTTGGATCGAGATCTGATTACAGATTACCGGCTGAAACAGAGTTTGAGTATGCTGCAAGAGGTGGCAATACCAAAACAAAATATCCATGGGGTGGTCCTTATATCAGAAATACCAAAGGTTGTTTACAAGCTAATTTTAAACCAGGCCGTGGCGATTACTCCAGCGATGGTGGTATTTACACTGTTGGTGTAAGATCTTACTTCCCTAACGATTATGGATTGTACAATATGGCAGGTAATGTTTCTGAGTGGACAATCACAGCATACAACAAAGGTGCAAGTCCATTATTGCATGATCTGAACCCTAACTTTACTTATGATGCAGGTGCAAACGACAGTAAATACAAAAAACGTAAAGTAGTAAAAGGTGGTTCGTGGAAAGATACCGGCTACTTTTTACAGAATGCAGTAGCAACATATGAATATCAGGATACACAAAGATCATACATTGGTTTCAGGTGTGTTTCATCTTACCCTGGTACCGATTTAAGACATTAAACCAAAACAAACTAAAAACTAAAGAAAAACATCAAAATTTTATGGCAGCAAAGAAACAACCAGGCTGGTTACACGTAGCGATTTCATGGGGAGCAAGTATTGTAATTATCGGAGCGTTATTTAAAATTCTACACATTGGTGGAATTGTGGGTAATTACATGATCGGGCTTGGTCTAGGAGTGGAAGCATTTTTATTCTTCTTAACCGGATTTTTCCCACCAGAACCAGAACCAGCATGGGAAAGAGTTTACCCAGAATTAAAAGAAGATTTTAAAGGAGAATTACCAACAGCTTCAGCAAGACCAGTAGCAGCAGTTGCTTCTTCGAATACTGCAGCTTTAGATAAAATGTTATCAGATGCCAAAATCGGCCCTGAATTAATCGAAAGCTTAGGTACAGGTTTGCGTACGTTTGGTGATAAAGTTGCAACAATTTCTAACGTTGCAGATGCTTCTACAGCAACCAACGAATTTACAGGTAAAATTAAAACAGCATCAGCTGGTTTTGATAATTTAAGTGCATCTTTTGAAAAAGCTACTGCTAATTTAAAAGCAATGGGCGAGAGCAGTGTAGATTCTCAGGCTTACCACGATCAGGTGAATAATTTAGCTAAAAATTTATCTGCTTTAAATGCGGTTTATGAATTGGAATTACAAGATTCGAGTGCACATTTAAAATCGATGAATAAATTTTATTCTAACTTATCGTTAACCATGCAGAACTTTAACGAATCGATGGAAGATTCGAAACAGTTTAAAGAAGAGGTGAACAAACTGGCTAAAAACCTATCATCACTTAATGCTATTTATGGCAATATGCTATCGGCTATGAATGGCCCACGTGTATAATTTGTTTAGTTTTTAATTTTTAAAGGAAAAGCTACATCAAACATGGCAGGCGGAAAAGAAACAACAAGGCAGCGGATGATCAATATCATGTATTTGGTATTGTTGGCCATGCTCGCCTTAAACGTATCAGATACCATTTTAGATGCATTCAAAAATATCAACGATAGTTTGGATACCTCTAAAAACAATGTAAATACAAGTATTAATCAGTTATTTTCTGCTTTCGAAAATTCGAAATTGAAAGAGGAGCCAGCACGTGCACAGCCTATTTACGATAAGGCAAAGGAAGCACAGAAGGCCGCTGATGAATTAAATAATTATATTGAGAGTATTAAAAAAGAGTTTACTCAGGCAGGCGACGGGATAGACCCTGAAACCGACGACCTGGTAAATAGATCAAATCAGGATATTGCTCAAAATATCATGATTAATCAAAAGAAAGCAGATGAGTTGAAAAAGAGAATTAACGCTACACGCGAAAAATTGATCTCTTTGTTAGACAAAGATGACAGGGCAAATGTTTCATTCTCTCTTGAAGCTAAAGATCCTGCCAGAAAAAGAAAAGGCAACTGGCAGGAAACTTACTTTGGTGAGGGAACTCCATTAACCGCTGCAATGACCATTTTAACCAAACTGCAAACAGATACTAAAAATGCTGAAGCGGAAGTAGTTAAAAAATTGTTCGGAAATATGGATAAAGCACAGGTTAACTTAGATCAGTTTGCGGCAGTTGCAGTAGCACCTACTTCCTATGTAATCCAGGGTCAGCCTTATACTGCTGAAGTATTTTTAACAGCTAGTGATTCTAGGTCAACTCCTGATATTACTGTTAACGGAAGTAAATTATCTGTTAAAGAAGGTAAAGGAATTTACACTGGTGGTACGGGTAGTGTTGGTCAGTTTACCTGGGTAGGTACTGTCCGTGTTCGTCAAACTAATGGACAGGTTAAAGAATACAAAACGCAACCACAAACTTATCAGGTAGCGAAACCATCGGCATCAGTTGCTTCAACAAAATTGAATGTAATTTATGCAGGTATTGCTAATCCATTTACGGTATCGGCAGCAGGTTTTCCATTAGAAAGTGTTCGTGCTTCTATTTCAGGCGGTTCAATGTCTGGTAGCAATGGAAACTATAATGTAAATGTTCCCGGTAGTATGGTTGGTTCAGAAGTCTCAATCAATGTATCGGCAAGTAATGCTGGTAAAACGGTTAGTTTAGGCTCACAAAAATTTAGGGTTAAAGCCATTCCTGCTCCGGTAGCAAAGGTTGGTGGCCGCGCTGGAGGTGACGTAGCTTCGGTGCAGTTAAAAAGTGAATCGGAAATTGAAGCAGATCTGGATGATTTTCCTTTCGATGTTAAATTTAAGATACAGCGTTATAAATTAACCATTATCAAACCTCGTTCGGATGCAGTTACCATTGCTGGTAGCGGCGGAAGTTTCGCTGGTGCGGTTAAAGGTGCCATTAACTCGATTACGCCTGGTACAAGGGTGTTTTTTGAAGATATTGTTTCTGTAGGTCCTGATGGCCGTCAAAGAATTTTACCTTCATTGGCGTTTAGTGTAAAATAAAAATAAGATGAAAAGGATTTTAAGTATTGCTATTTTAGTTTTGTTAACCACGTTTGCTTTTGCACAAAAAAAGCCCACTAAGTTGGCACCAAAAAAAGCTGCGCCAGTGGCTGCTGCTCCTGTAGTTGATACGGTGAAAAAAGCTCCTGTTAAAACAGCTAAAAAGAAACTAAAGGTTCCACCTAAAGATGGTTTCTATGCCCGTAAGGACATTGACAGTACTGAAATGGTTCCTTTGGCAGATGTGAGAGAAGAGGATGTTTTTTACGCAAAAAGGATCTGGAGGGAAATAGATTTACGCGATACGGTAAATTCGCCATTAAGGTCACCGAAATCAAGATTAATCGATGTTTTGATTGCAGCCATCAAATCTGAAGAGCTTACTGCTTATTCACCTATTGATAGCGCATTGAACGAAGATGATGCTTTCCTTAACCCAATGTCTGCAGATTCTGCAGCTAAGTCGGCATTAGGGACAGCAGAGGTTTCAAATAATAAAACAGGAACAGTTACTACAGTTGTTAATGATTTTAATGCAGATTTGTTCCTGAAATTCAGGATCAAAGAAGACTGGATCTTTGATACCAAACGTTCTATTTTTGAACCGCGTATTGTAGGTATTGCACCATTAAAATTTAATGAAGTTTCTAAACAATGGCAACCTGTATTTTGGGTATACTATCCTGAAGCAAGGGAGATTTTGACTAAGAAACGTTTAATCAATACCAACAATGATGCATCTTCATTAAGTTTCGACGATTTCTTTATCCGCCGCTTATTTAGCAGCTATATTGTTAAAGAATCTAATCCAGGTGATAACAAGATCAGGGATATTATTTCAAATCCTAAAGAGAGATTGTACGAATCAGAGCGGATTAAAAAATCTGTTCTTGATTACGAACAAGGTCTTTGGGAATATTAATCTCATATAAAAAGCTCCGATGAAAATCGGAGCTTTTTTTTCTATTAATTTCTTTCCCCTTATTGTCATTTCGAGCGGAGTGCAATGAAGTCGAGAGCCCGCAGGCTTAGCGAAGCTAAATCTATCGGGGTAGATCTCTCCGCTTCTCTGCATTGCGGTCGAGACATTTTATTGGGATTGTCATCCTGAGTGTAACGAAGGATCTTTTAGTAAATTTATTAAAAGATTCTTCACTGCGTTCAGAATGATATAATAGCATAATGCAAAAAGCGGTAACCCAAATTTATGGATTACCGCTTTATCATATAAAAAACTGAATTCTATTTATTGGTTATCAGTAGTTGCCTCAATTACATTTTGAATTGATGTAGGTACATTTGATAAAAGATCGTAACCTGTTGCAGATTCTACTGCATTAACGGTAGTACGGTAATTTTTCCAGTTGGTATTTAAACCGTTGGTATTCGGCATATTTACCGTAATTACCCTGGTAGAAGAAGTAATTCTGCTTAAATCATTATTACCATTAGGCAATACCACAATAACTTTCCAGGTATTGGATGGAACGTTAACACGGCCGTTATCAATGGTGTAGGTAATGCCTCCATTACTTCCTGTACCACCAGATCCGTAAGAACCACAGATTACATAAACTTCGTTACCTGCTGTTACTAAAGAACGGGTATAGTTTTCTAAATCAGCCCATGGGCCCTGGTTGTTATTTGGGGCCTGTGGCATCATGTTACTCATTAAAAAGGTAGAAGAGTTGGCTGCAACTGAAGCTGTTCTATCAGCCGACGGACAGTTGTGGCCGCGATCAAAACCTGAACCAGAATAACTGCTGTTTGATACCTGGTACCAGCCGGCTGGCAACGTGTTATCAGCCCTAAAATCATCCTGACGAGGGGTTGAGCCTAAATCAGACGATCCGATATGCCAGCTTACCCAGTTAGGGGTAGCCCTGCTTTTACTATATGAACTTGAATAATAAGTACGTTCCATTAAGTAGTTTTCTGGATATGAGGTACTGGCAACGGCATTGCTGGGGTTACCCATTAATAGATGGCTGTTGTCTCCAGGGGTTGTAGTTGGCGGGGTAGTTGTGCCGCCTCCGGTTGAAATGCTAAAATCATCGATATTGATACGGGCTGTACCCCCACTGATTTTACGAATCTGGAAACGTACATTCCCTGAGATGGCGGTGTTAAAAGTAGCTGTGGATAAGGTTGTGGCGCTACTGGTAATGGTGCTACCGGTTTGTTGCCAGCTCGAACCGCCATTGGTAGAATACCAGAGCTGCCAGGTACTATTGGCATCGGTACCATATTTGGCATGGGCAATGGTGACTACATCGGCTCCGTTAACATCAAAATTCATACTTAATATACCCGTGTTACGGATACGTACCGATTGACTGCCATTTTTGGCATCTGCAGCTAAATTTCCAATTAAGGCGTCGTCAAGGCTCCAGCTTCCGCTACTTAGAGTAACTGATGCCACAGCGTAGCTTCCTTTAGTACCCGATTCGAAAGTTTCAGGAAAACCAGCAACTACAGCCTGTGCGTTTGCTGTAACTGCTTTGGTGTTTAATTTTTGTTCAAAAGTGTTTGTTTCTGGCTGTGTTTGATTTTCTTTTTTACAGGCAGCCAGGGCAAGGCATAAAAAGCCCAGTAAGCTTAGTTTTTTTAATGCTTTCATTGTTTTGGTTTAGGATTATTTAATGGATGGGATAATTTTTAGGTTTCTATAGCGAAGGTTTCTATCACGATGCAGGTGCCATCAGGTAAATAGCCCGCAATCAGCACAGGGATCCGGCTGGCGCCCTCTACTCTTATTACGGTAATGTTGGATAGGTTTTGCTTTAAAAAAGCATAGCAAGCAGCTATTTTATGGGCATTCTCGACCATGGGGGCATCGGATGGATCAACTTTTGAAATAAGATGCTCGAAAAAGGCAATTTGATCTATTTGTTTTAAGCTAGAGGGAGAAGCTTGATATTCAATTGCAATTTTTTGCAATAGTTCTGCTGATGTGATTTTGCCCCAATCATCTACTTTAAAAGGACTTTCTGATTCAGTAAAATACAATACGCCCAATAAAAGTTTGGTAATGGTGGCCAGGATGTTGTTATTCATGTAAATAGGGATAGATGTTTAGTATAACAATGCCCTAATTTATAGAAAAAGTATTCAACTTATGCTAATCCAAGATTAATAAAGTGTTAATATTTTTACGGCTCCGTCTGTTATTGTTTACAAGCAAATTTACCCTTCTTTGAAATGTGCCAATAGGGTAACTACCTGCTTTTTATTTAACACTTCCGAAAGTTCTTTCTCTGTAGCTTCTTTAATCTTTTTAACTGATTTAAAGTGGGTAAGTAATTTATCAGCAGTGGTTTTACCGATGCCCTCAATTTGCTCCAGTTCAGTTTTAAGGGTACCCTGATCACGTTTTTTACGGTGAAAGGTAATACCAAAACGGTGGGCTTCATCACGGAGCTGTTGAATGACTTTTAGTGTTTCTGATTTTTTATCTAAATACAAAGGGTAAGAATCACCCGGATAGAACAGTTCTTCCAGACGTTTGGCAATACCGATTACAGTTACTTTGTGTTCTATACCCAATAACTTTAAACTCTTCATAGCAGACGAAAGCTGACCTTTACCGCCATCAATAATAATGAGTTGAGGCAAAGTCTGGTTTTCATCCAACATGCGCTTGTAACGACGGAAAACAGCCTCTTCCATGGTCGCAAAATCGTTAGGACCTTCAACCGTTTTCACATTAAAGTGGCGATAGTCTTTTTTAGATGGTTTGGCATCTTTAAATACCACAATTGCCGAAACCGGATATTTCCCCTGAAAGTTGGAGTTATCAAAACATTCGATATGTTTTGGCAGCTGTGTTAAACGCAGGTCTTTCTGCATCGTAGTTAAAATCCGGTCGGTGCGTAAATCGGGATTTAACTTTTCATACTGGTTGAGTTTTTCTTTTTTAAAGAACAGTACATTCTTCTGAGAAAGCTCTAAAAGTTTTTTCTTTTCGCCCAGTTTAGGAACAGTAAATTTTAAACTTTCATCTTCTAATGAAGGTTCAAAAGGCACTATAATCTCTTTTGATGTACTGTTGAACTTTGTCCTGAATTCCAGCATGGCTAGCGTCAAAATTTCATCATCGCTTTCATCCAACTGTTTCTTAACTTCTATGGTTTGTGTCTGGATAATGGTTCCGTTCATCACCTTCAGGTAATTTACGAAGGCGTAACGCTCGTCGGAAGCAATGCTTACTACGTCTACGTTGGTAATGGCGCTGTTTACGACTGTTGATTTGCTCTGGTATTTCTCCAAAACCTGTAACCTACGGGCATATTGATGCGCTAGTTCAAAATTCAAATCTTCAGATGCGGATTTAATAATCCCTTTAACATCGCGGATGACGTTTCCGATTTTACCATTCAGGATTTCCTTGATTTCGCCTATATTTTTATCATAGTCGGTTTCGGTCTGATAGTTTTGACAAGGACCTTTACAGTTGCCAATCTGGTATTCGAGGCAGACTTTGAATTTGCCTTCATCTATATTTTTCTCCGTTAGGGGCAAACTACAGGTACGTAAAGGGTAGGTTTCTTTAATCAGGTCTAAAATGGTATGCATCATACCTATCGAGCCATATGGGCCGAAATAGGTAGAGCCATCTTTGATTACTTTACGTGTCCAGTAAATGCGGGGAAAATTCTCATTTTTAACGATAATCCACGGATAGGTTTTATCGTCCTTTAAATTGATGTTGAATTTTGGCTGGTGTTTTTTGATCAGGCTATTTTCAAGTAGCCAGGCGTCAATCTCCGTATCAACAATGGTAAAGGTAATTTTACGGATTTTGGAAACTAATACCCTCGTTTTGCCATTAAATTGGTTTCTGTCGCTGTTAAAATAAGAGCCTACACGGTTGCGCAGGTCTTTCGCTTTACCAATGTACATTAGCTTTCCATCGGCATCCCAATATTGGTAAACGCCGGGTTTATGTGGAATTGCGGTTAATGCTGTTTTATGGTCGAAACTGCTCATTATTTACAAAAATAGGATTCGGGAGGGGAAAATTTTTAATTAAATGATCCGATTTACTGTATTTATGATTTGGGCGTGCCCCTAAGCTACGCAAAGGGTCAGGCTATCCGTTACAATCTTTTGTTGTGTTTCGGCTGCGCTCAACTGGCAACAAAAGGATTTCCACTGCTATCCTTCACGCAGAAGCTAATGATTAAAATCCCAGCTTCTCGTCCAGTTCGGTAGTACCTTCTTCCTGTTGCTGGTATTGGTTACAATCAAAAGTGATGGAAACGCCCGATTTTGGTGCCTCGAAATCAGCGTGACTGATTTTTAAAGCCGGATTGGCATATACCCTTTTGATAAAACCTGCAAAAATAGGAAGGGCCGTATTGGCACCTTCACCCTGGCTGGTGCTAATAAAGTGGAATGCCCTGTCCTCGCAGCCCGTCCAGATACCCGTTACCAATTGAGGGGTAATGGCCATAAACCAACCATCGGAGTTATTTTGAGTCGTACCTGTTTTCGCTCCAATTGGTGCATTAACTTTATATTTATAATTTAATCTCGATCCTGTTCCGTTGGTTACCACACCTTTAAGCATCCTGGTCATTACATAAGCTACTTCTTCGCTCATAATGGGCTTGGGTATTTCCTTTTGAGAAAATAACACCACACCATTTTTATCTTCAATTCTCAATAAATAAATCGGTTTGGTATAAGTTCCTTTATTGGCAAAGGCACCATAGGCACCCACCATATTATAAACAGATGAATCGAATGTTCCTAGGCAGATAGATGGAAATGCGGGAACATTTGGAATGCCCATTTTGGTTGCTAAGGTAGATACTGCCACCGGACCAACCTGTTTCATTAAATAAGCCGTAACAAAATTTTGCGAGTAGGCCAGCGCTTTTTGTAAGGTAATACTGCCTGGTAGCGGTTTGCCTGAGTTTCTTGGCGTCCATGGCTCTCCATAACCTTCAATCGTTACCGGAACATTAGGTACGGTATAACATGGGGAATAACCATTTTCAATGGCTACGGCATAAGTAAATGGCTTTGCTGTCGAACCCACTTGTCTGGTTCCCATTTTTACCTGATCGTATTTAAAATGTTCGTAATTAATTCCGCCTACCCATGCTTTTACATGTCCGTTGGTCGGGTCCATGGTCATCATGGCATTACGCAACAGCATTTTGTAATAACGCACAGAATCGATCGGTTTCATTACGGTATCAATATTACCCTTCCAGGTAAAAATGGTCATTTCTGTTTTGGTATTGAAATCACTGGTAATTTCCTCATCCGATTTGCCCTCGAGTTTTAATGATTTATAACGGTCGGATCTTTTGATACCCTGTTCAATCTGCAAGGTTTTATCTTTAAAAGGATTTCTGCCTTTCCAACTCGCGATAAACTGCGCCTGCAACACTTTCATGTATTCCTTTTGGGCTTCCTCTGCATATACCTGCATATCATAGTTCAATGTGGTATAAATCTTTAAGCCGTCGCGGTCTAAATCGTATGGGGTTCCATCTGGTTTGGTAATCGATTGCTCCTGGAAAATGGTTTTGATATCATTCTTCAATACCGAACGGAAATAAGGTGCAATACCATCATTAACCGTTGCCGCGTTGAAATGCAGGTTAAGAGGTTTGTCTTTCTCTTCATCAAATTGTTGCTGGGTCAAAAGCTCAGATTTAACCATTAATGCCATTACAGTATTCCTGCGGTCTCTCGAACGCTCCGGGTGGCGGGTTGGCGAATACATGGTAATTCCTTTTTGCATCCCAACCAGGGTTGCAGCTTGCGTTAAAGTAAGTTTATCGGGCGTAGTATTGAAATAAACCCTTGCTGCCGATTTAATCCCATAAGCCTGGTTACCAAAATCGACCGTATTTAAATACATGGTGATAATTTCTTCTTTGGTGTAGTTGCGTTCCAGTTTAACGGCAACAATCCATTCTTTAAATTTGGTTAATACCAGCGAGAAGAAGTTCAGGTTCGATTCGCGTGGGAAAAGGTTTTTGGCCAATTGCTGGGTAATGGTACTGGCACCCTGTTTTTTGCCAATTAAATTGTAACCAATAATAGAGAAAGTACGTTTAAAATCGATACCAGAGTGCTCTTTAAAACGGGTATCTTCTGTTGCAATTAATCCGTTAATTACATTTTCTGAAATGTCCTTATAAGTAACATTCGATCTGTTCTGAACAAAATAGGTACCCAATGGACGGCCATCTTCGGCAATAATTTCTGAAGCCTGGTTGCTTTTTGGGTGTTCAATATCCCTGAAAGAAGGCAGCGCTCCAAATAAACCCAAACCGATCATCGAAATGAAAATGGCAAACAGGGCAATGCCCCCGATCAGTAATTTCCAGATGATTAAACTATATCTTTTTGTTTCTTGTGCAGAAAGGGACTTATTCATTTTGTGTTGTTATTTTCCAAAATCACCAGAATGGCGATTTTGGATGCAAATTTATTAATTTTTATAGAATCAATGTTCAGACTAAGGTCTTAATAGCTTCTATAATTATTTGTAGTTGTCTTTTAAAAACTCCAGGTATTCGTTAATCCGCGATCTATCTGTTAGCTTTTCGAAGTTTTCTTTACTGATGATAAAACCTTTATACAAATTGGCAGGCACCTTCATAATGTTCTTTAACTGGCCAGTAATGCTTGATTCGTAAATTTTTGCATCTTCAAGATCGACAAAGCTGGTAATGTAAATCAGCTGATCGTTATCCAGTTCTACCAATTTATGTACCAAATCATTGTCAGGGTAATTTCCCCTGTTAAACTGGCCTATCCCAAAACGTGATGAGCTTAAAGTTAAAGTAGCATCTGCCACATCAATTACGTAATAATATTCTTCTGATTTTGCCGCGCTAAAAATGCTGGCGGGTTTGGTTGGGTCAACTTGTTTAACTTCAACAGGTTTTGCTATTGGGGTTGGTTCAGCTGTTTTTGCTACAGGATTTTCAACTACTAAAGGTTTGGTTGGAACGGCAACCGGAGCAGCCTGACTTACAAAACGGGGCTCATTTGCATCAAAATCAATAAGTGCGACCGGCCTTTGTTTAAATTCATCAAGGTTAGCCTCAATGTATTTTAAATGATCGCGGACTAATGGCGTAATAATTTTATCGTTTGGATAATTGGAGGTAATCAGGTTAAATTCGGTCAATAAAGCATCAACTTTTGCGGTACGGCCAACAGCTATTGCTTTTAAATAAGCATACTGTGGTGCCAGATCGTTATTTGGGAAAGCTGAAATATTATCATCCGCCTGTTTTACCACACCTGGATAATCTTTTTTTGCATAAGCATCAAAAGCCACATTGTAATTGTTGATGGCAATGTTTTCCATCTGTGTTTGTTTGGCCGAATATGACGGATCTAAAATGTTCTTTGCAAAATTAGATTCAGGGAATTTTGTAAGCACCAATTGTTTATACTGATCGGATTTTACTTCATCTGCACCTTTATAATTAAGGTAAAGGCTGTAGTAAATGGCTACCAGGTGATTATTGTCAGGATATCTTTTGATCAGTTCCAGGTATATTTTATTTGCTTCCGGTTTATCATTGAGTTCCTGTTGATAAAAACTGGCGATTTCGAAATAAGCATCGATAATTTTCTGATCAGATGTAGCCAATAACGCTGGAGTGGTAGGCAAGCCATCCAAAAATTGCTTTTCTAATGAAGTCTGGTCGGTAGCGGCCTGATTGGTTGTTCCATTTGCAGGCGTAATTCCGGTGGCTACGTTCCCACCTGCCAAAATTTCTTTGGTTTCCTGTGCAGATGAACGCACACTCTGGCGCCAGTTATCTTCAAACTGACGGTTTCCCCAGCGTTTTTTAAAATCGCCAAACCCGTTGCTTATTGCTGCATTGTTATTGAAATAAAAGGTGCTTCCTGCAGTATTATTCGAAGCATTTAAGCTCCGGTTAGGAAAATCCGGATCGTTTAAAAACTGGTTGTTGATTACGCCTCCTGTATTTACTACCTCAACTTTTGGCGTTAAGTAAGCTTTTACCTTTGCCTGGCGTTGGTCGGCAGGAAGTTTGGCAATGGCCTGTGCGGTATCTTCTTTAGTAATAATGGTGTAGCGATCTGTTAAATACTGGAGATTATCAGCCTTTTTAACAATATTGTCGTAATCAGGGAAGTTTTTTGGTAAAATCATAACCGTACTATCGTAATACAGCTTTGCTTTAATGTAGTTATTAAACTCTTTAAAATTTAAATCTGCAATCCTTAAATAAGATAATGCTTTTTGGGTTTGATTACGTGTACTTTTGGCAACCGATTTATGGTAATTCTCTTCAGCTTTTATAAAATTCCCTTCGGCAGAAAAAAGCTCACCAACCTGATAGTAGATCTGATCTGTATAATCGAAATTTTTATCATCTTTTAGCAAAGCCAGTAACTGATCTTCTTTATTCAATTTTACCCCGCTAAGCAATGCCTTTAATTTAATCCGGTTTAAATTGGCGTGGAAATACATTTCGAAAGGAGCATTGCTTTTTTCAACTTTGGTGAAATTGGCATAGGCATCCTGTATGTTTTTTTCTTTTTCCTGCAACTGGGCCAGGATAAAGCGCCAGCGGATACGCAACTGTTTTTCTGCAGGGAGCGCAATGGCCGATTCTAAAAATAAAATGGCTTCTTTATTTCTTTTCTGATAAATGCGCATTTGGGCAGCTGTGGCCAAAGGCTCGGCAAGGTCCTTCTTTAACTGATCAGAAGCACGCAGCATGGTATCGATTATTTTATCGGCCAGTACCATATTGTTCAGTTGCATCTGGCTACGCGCTTTCCAGTTCATGGCCATAATGAACGTTTTCAGGTCGCTATTGTAGGTTTTTGCGGTATAATCGAAATATTCTGATGCGATAAAATAATTTCCCTTTAAATAGTTAGCCTTACCCAAAAGCATATAGGCATCATCAATATAGTTACTAAAACTTTTATCGTTAATGATGGTTTGACCTTTGGTAATCACGTCATCAAGCTGTTTGTTGGCAACGCCCGGTGTAAGCACCAGGTTTACCTGTGGCTCTGGATCGAGGTAAACAGGAAGCGTTTTTTCGTAATTATCTGCATAACTTTGCAATAAGCTTTCATTATACTCGGTGAGTAAAACATTAGAATTATAGATATAGTTATATCTGGCCGTTAAGTTTTGAAACCTACGGTCTACTGCGGTATCTTTATTCGCTACACAGCCATAAATAAGGAGCGCGCTAAAAAGGAGGATGAAGGGATTTAAGTTTTTGTTTGCGTTTTTTTTCAATGATGCTAAATCTCTTTAAGTTGATATACAGTAAACAATATATATAGAAAAATATTTTATCTGGCAACAAATTTTAATTATCCCAAAGTTAATTTAATTATTGCATAAAAAATGGAAAATCCAAAAGAAGAAAATACAAAGAAAAAGGTAAATGCAGCCGCTAAATATTCTGCCATTGGTTTCCAGATGATCGCTACAATCGGTTTGCTTACTTTTATCGGCTATAAGATTGATGAACACAGAAATAGTAAAACCAATTTGATTACGGCGGCTTTTGCTTTAGCAGGGGTGGGCATTGCACTTTATCAGGCCATTAGGCAGGCTACGAGGAATTAGTTTTCAGTTGGTAGTTTTCAATTTTCAGTTAGTCAAACTAACAATTTAGCAATTCAACAATACATTTACAATTAGGCTATCTGCTTCAGTTAACCGGTTAACCAATTTAAACAGTTAACCAACAAACCATCTGGCAATATAACAATTAACCAATCTTCATTAGTTACTTGATACTAAAAACCTTATCTTTGCAAAAGTTTTTATCTGCTAAGAAATTATTCCATTGACTCTAGCCAAATTTACCAGTATCTATTTCATTTTTGTAGGCTTATTAATAGGCATTATTGCTGTTTTACCTTTATTATTTCCCGGTGCATCGCTTTTTGTAAACAATTTTTGGGTAATGTTCGGCTTTTTGGCTGGCATCACTTATGTTGCCTATATGCTTGTTGATATCGGTGTAAAACGCGATCCTGAAGTGGGTATTATGGCTATTATGGGATCAATTGCAGTGAAGATGATTTTTTGTATGGCTTTTGTGCTGATTTACAGTATAAAAGCAAAGGGAATTGGGCTTGTATTTCTGCTTAATTTTTTTTCTTTATATTTATTGTTTACGGCCTTTGAAATTTACTGTTTGTTACGTAACTTGCGCCACCAAAATTTAAAGTAAAAAACTGCCAATAAATGGATTGTAACCGAGTTTTTGTGTCTAAAGTTAAAAGGCTAACTATTGTTTTTACGCTTTTAATCGCGTTTTTATCTATCAAAATTGATACTTTCGCTCAAGTTGATAGCGCTGTTGTACCTGTTGATAGTGCTGTTGCCGAGTCTGCTCATGCAATTTCTGGTGAGCACGGAGCTGAAGCTAAACATGGTAAAGAAAAATTCGAGCCTACGAAAGTAATCATGGAACACATTGCTGATTCGCACATGTGGCATCTTTGGGGGCATACTTCGTTGCCTCTTCCGGTAATTTTATACACGACTAATGGTTTAGAGGTTTTTTCTTCTGGTAACTTTCATCATGGAGAGCATGACTATAATGGTAAATACAATAACTACCGTTTAGAAGAAGATCATATTAAAGTGGTTGGTGCTGACGGGAAAATCGATGAAGAAGCAAGTAAATCAATTTTAGATTTTTCTATTACTAAAAACGTTGCGGCAATGTTTGTGGCGATTTTGGTAATCTTAATCGTATTCATTTCGGTAGCTGGATCTTATAAAAAACGTGTTGGTAAAGCACCAAAAGGTTTACAGTCTTTTATAGAGCCTGTAATCGTTTTTGTAAGAGACGATATTGCTAAACCAAATATTGGTCACAAATACGCGAAGTTTATGCCTTATTTGTTGACAACGTTTTTCTTTATTTTATTCAATAACTTATTTGGTTTAATTCCAATTTTTCCAGGTGGTGCTAACGTAACCGGTAATATTGCATTAACTTTTGTAATGGCTTTGGGTACTTTAATTATCGTTAATATCAACGGGAACAAATATTATTGGAAACACATTTTCAGACCAGATGTGCCTTTTTGGTTATATCCAATTATGATTCCTGTGGAATTGATTGGTATCATCTCTAAGCCATTCGCTTTAATGGTACGTTTGTTTGCAAACATTACAGCTGGTCACATTATCGTATTAAGTTTAATCTCCTTAATCTTTATTTTCGAAACGTTGGCTATTGCTCCGGTTTCAGTTGCATTCGTATTATTTATGGATGTATTAGAATTGCTGGTTGCATTTTTACAGGCCTTTATTTTTACATTACTTACTGCCTTGTTTATTGGTATGGCAGTAGAAGAGCATCATTAACAGAAAACTATTTTTTACAAATTAATATAAATTAAATTAGTTATGGTAGGTTCAATCGCGGCAATTGGTGCCGGTTTAGCAGTAATCGGTGCAGGTATCGGTATCGGTCAAGTAGGTGGTAAAGCAATGGAAGGTATTGCTCGTCAACCAGAAGCTGCATCAAAAATTCAGACTGCAATGATTATCGCTGCTGCCCTTATCGAGGGTGCTGCTTTATTCGGTGTAGTAGTTGCATTATTAGGCTTAAACGGTTAATAATCACTGAAAAAATTAGGTTGGGTATTTAACGATTGGTTATTTACCCAGCCCTATTAAAGAAGATTGTTTTTAAAAATTAGATAAAAATGGAATTAGTAACCCCAAGCATAGGATTGGTTTTTTGGACGTCGTTAGCATTCATCTGTTTATTGATCTTACTTAGAAAATTTGCATGGAAACCTATTTTAGGTGCAATTCACGAACGTGAGCAAAGCATTGATGAGGCCCTTAACAAAGCTGAATTAGCCAAACAGGAAATGGCACGTTTAACCAGCCAGAATCAGGATTTAATGCAACAGGCGCGTGCTGAACGTGATGAGATTTTGAAGGAAGCTAAAACCTTAAAAGATGGTATCTTAAACGAAGCTAAAAAACAAGCTCAGGTTGAAGGTGCTAAATTGATTGAGAAAGCTAAAATCGAGATTGAAAACCAAAAGAAAGCAGCTTTAGCTGAAGTTAAAGACCAGGTTTCTTCTTTATCATTAGAAATTGCAGAACGTGTTTTACGCACTCAGTTAGATGATAAAACCAAACAGGAAGCTTTGGTAGCTAACTTGTTAAAAGACGTTGAATTAAACTAGTTTGAGAAAATAGATAGGAGACATTAGATTTGAGACACTAGATATGAGACAGGAGATTAACTCTGAACACTCAATCTCACATCTCACATCTCACATCTTCCATCTCACACCTAAATATATGTCAGAAATTAAAGTTGCAAGCAGATATGCCAAATCATTAATAGACTTAGCCGTTGAAAACAACGACTTGGAAGCTTCTTATAATGATATGGTTTTGTTTGAGAAAGTGGTTGATGAAACCCCTGAACTAGAAGCTATATTAAAAAACCCGATTGTACCTTTAGATAAAAAGACTGGTATATTAAACGGTATTTTTGCAGATAAAGTAAATAAACTAACCATCTCGTTTTTCAAGATTGTAGTAAGTAAAGGTCGTTCTGCGATTTTATTTGCCACTGCAAAACAGTTTATACAGCAATATAACTTAATTAAAGGTATTGTTACTGCTGATGTAACTACTGCAAGTGCTTTAAGCCCTGAAGCTAAAGCGCAGATTATTGAAATTGTAAAAAGAGAATTAAAAGCTAACCAGGTTATTGTTAACGAAAAAATTAACGAAAAACTGATTGGTGGTTTTATATTAAAAGTTGGTGATAAGCAATTTGATGCAAGTATTGCCAGCGGTTTAAGTAAACTTAAAAAAGAATTTGCGCAGTAAGCGCTAGGCGATAAGCGTATAGCGGTAAAACGCCAAGCGTAAACCGCCAAACAAAAAGAGTATTGCGATAAGCGTATGGCACGGAAAACGCCAAGCGCCATGCGCTAAGCACTAAACATTTATAAAAAGATATAAAGTAAAATTATGGTAGAGGTAAGACCAGACGAAGTATCGGCAATTATCAGACAGCAATTGGCGGGCTTCAAATCAGAAACCGAACTGGAAGAAGTTGGTACCGTGTTGCAAGTGGGCGACGGTATTGCCCGTGTTTACGGTTTAACTAAAGTTCAATCGGGAGAGTTAGTTGAATTTGCAAACGGCCTGCAAGGTATCGTATTAAACCTTGAAGAAGATAACGTTGGTGTGGTACTTTTGGGTGCTTCAGACGAGATCAAAGAAGGTGATACTATTAAACGTACCAAAAAAATTGCCTCTATTAAAGTTGGTGAAGGTATGCTTGGCCGCGTAGTTAACACATTAGGTGAGCCTTTAGATGGTAAAGGCCCGATCTTAGGTGAAACTTACGAAATGCCATTAGAGCGTAAGGCACCAGGTGTAATTTACCGTCAGCCGGTAAACGAGCCTTTACAAACAGGTATTAAAGCAATCGATGCAATGATTCCAATCGGTCGTGGTCAGCGTGAGTTGGTTATCGGCGACCGTCAGATTGGTAAAACTGCCGTTTGTATCGATACCATTATTAACCAAAAAGAATTTTATGAAGCAGGCCAGCCAGTGTTCTGTATTTATGTAGCTATCGGTCAGAAAAACTCTACCGTTGCTAACATTGTACGTACATTAGAAGAAAACGGCGCTTTACCATATACAGTTGTTGTTGCTGCTTCGGCTGCAGATCCTGCTCCAATGCAGTTTTATGCGCCGTTTGCAGGTGCTGCAATTGGTGAGTTTTTCCGCGATACAGGTAGACCAGCTTTAATTGTTTATGATGATTTATCTAAACAAGCAGTTGCTTACCGTGAGGTATCTTTATTACTTCGTCGTCCACCAGGCCGTGAAGCTTATCCAGGTGACGTTTTCTACTTACACAGTCGTTTGTTAGAAAGAGCTGCGAAAATCAACGCTAACGATGATATCGCTAAAGCAATGAACGATTTACCTGAGTCGATTAAACATATCGTTAAAGGTGGTGGTTCATTAACAGCTTTACCGATTATCGAAACACAAGCGGGTGACGTTTCTGCATATATCCCTACCAACGTAATTTCGATTACTGATGGTCAGATTTTCTTAGAGTCGAACTTGTTCAACTCTGGTATCCGTCCGGCAATTAACGTAGGTATTTCAGTATCACGTGTGGGTGGTAACGCGCAGATTAAATCGATGAAAAAAGTAGCAGGTACTTTAAAGTTAGATCAGGCTCAATACCGCGAGTTAGAGGCTTTCTCTAAATTCGGTTCTGACTTAGATGCTGCAACTAAATCGGTATTAGATAAAGGTGCACGTAACGTAGAAATGTTGAAACAAGCACAGTTTTCTCCATTTACTGTTGAGAAACAAGTTGCAATTGTTTACGCTGGTACTAAAAACTTAATGCGTAGCGTTCCGGTTAACAAGGTAAAAGAATTTGAAACTGAATTCTTAACCCAATTGGAATTACGTCATCCGGAAACTTTAGCAGCATTAAAAGCTGGTAAATTTGACGATACCATTACTGGTGTATTAGATACCGTAGCAAAAGAGATTTCAAGTAAATATTAAAAAGCTAAGCGCAGGGCGCAAAGCGTTTGGAAACCCGACGCTCTACGCCCTACGCTCTTCGCACAACTAAAGAATGGCTAATTTAAAAGAAGTAAGAAACCGGATTGCATCGGTACAATCAACACAGCAGATTACCAAAGCTATGAAAATGGTTTCGGCAGCAAAGTTGAAACGTGCTACCAATGCAATTATCGCTTTACGTCCTTATGCAACTAAACTGAAAGAGATTTTAGGTAATCTATCAGCAAGTTTAGAGGGATCGTCATCGCCTTTTATCCAGGAGCGTGAGCCCAATAAGGTTTTAATTGTTACAGTATCTTCAAACCGTGGTTTGGCTGGTGCTTTTAACATGAACGTAATTAAAGCGGCCAACAATTTAATTGCTGAGAAATATAGCGAACAGTTGAAAAACGGTAATGTGAGCATTATTTCTATTGGTAAGAAAACTCAGGATTTTTACGAAAAACGTAAATACAATGTTATTGGCAACAATAACGAAGTATATTCAGCCTTAACTTTCGAAAATGTAACTAAAATTACAGACGCGATTATGGCTGGTTTTATTAAAGGTGAGTTTGATAAAGTAGAAGTGGTTTATAACCGTTTTAGAAACGCAGCAGTGCAATTTATCACTACTGAGCAGTTGTTGCCTCTACCTAAAGCAGAAGACACGACAACGGATCTAAAAACCGATAAGAAAACAACAAACGTTGATTATATTTTAGAGCCTTCTCAAGAAGAAATTGTAGAACAGTTAATTCCTAAATCAATTAAAATCCAGTTGTACAAAGCAGTTTTAGATTCTCATGCTTCTGAGCACGGTGCGCGTATGACATCAATGGATAAGGCTACTGAAAATGCTGGTGAGTTATTAAAAGCTTTAAAACTTTCGTACAACCAGGCACGTCAGGCAGCAATTACAACTGAGTTAACGGAGATTGTAAGTGGTGCAGCAGCATTGAACGGATAAGATTAGTCTAGAGTCGGAAGTCTTTAGTCTTCAGTCAAATAATACAAAGCCCATTTCTTAATTGAAGTGGGCTTTTTTGTTAGTCTTTTTAATAACCTAAACTATTATGTTTTTTACAGATTGAATCATCTAGATCAAGTTTTTTGAAAGGTTAAACTTTATCTTTGTCCTTTATTTTATATCATGAAAAGATACTCCATCATCATCCTATTGCTCGCTCCATTTTTTGTAAAGGCACAAAATCCGGCAAGAGATTATACCAACGCCGTACTTTGGCAGCAAACTTCGGGCGAATATAGGGCCTTATGTTTCCAGGCTTATAACTTTGCCCGTTTATCGTTAAAAGAGGCATTATGGGCCGATACAAGCAAGAAACCAAACTGCGTAATTGTTGATATTGATGAAACGGTTTTGGATAATTCTGCCTTTCAGGGCCACGAAATTAAAAAAGGACTAAGTTATGAACCTGCCGATTGGACAGAATGGACCAGTTTGGCTCAGGCCGATACCGTTCCGGGCGCTTTGGCTTTTTTAAAATTTGCTGCATCCAGGAACATCGAAACATTTTATGTAAGCAACCGTGATGAAAAAGACTATGCCGCTACTTTAAAAAACCTGCAGCATTTTGGTTTTCCTTATGCAGATGATGCACATCTCATTGTTTCAAAAGGAACATCCAATAAGGAGCCGCGTAGACAAAAAATAACTGAAACACACAATATTTTAATGCTTTGCGGTGATAATTTGAGCGATTTCAGTAACATTTTTTATCGTGAACAGAAAAATACCTTTGAGCAGGTAAATACAAACCAGGGCTTATTTGGAACGAAGTATATTGTATTACCAAACCCCATGTATGGCGATTGGGAAAAGCCTTTGTATCAGGGTGAAAAGCTGAGTGATAAAGACAAAGCGAAACAAAGATTAGAAAGATTAAAAAGTTACTAAGTTTTATAATTATTCGGCAATAAGTATTACTTTTGCAGCATCATAAACATAAATATTATGGAGAACAACGAATTAAAGCACAATACAGAAAGTATGAAAGCGGCTAACCAGCCAGGAATTTATAAATTAATAATTTTTGGTGTAGTGGTTTGCATGGTGGGTACTTATTTGCGTTTCGCTCACGATTCTTGGCAAATGTCTTTAGTTTCATGGATTATCTTATTTATCGGTGCAATTATCGCTATTAAAGGTGTTTTCAAAATATTAGACGCATAAGCAATTTGCTATCAAGATATAAAGCCGGTTATGTTTATTCATAACCGGCTTTTTTGTTTTATCGCCTAAACCTATCAGGTTTCAAAAACCTGATAGGTTTAAATAAAATTAGCGCAATTGTATGGTTTATAATAGTAAAGAAAGCCTAAGCAATTTAAACCTGCTTTTCAAAAAAACAGCATCGAATCTCAACTTACGTGTACTCAGGTGACTTAGGTGGTCAATAATTTTTAGAAATGAGCGGTAATGTGTTAATGGCGGCCTGCAGTCCTGCTATCGCTTCAAGTCCGCGCTCGTGCCTCGCTTTGGGCTTTTCGCTTTATCAGGTTTAGTAACAGCAATTCTGTGTTACAAACCACTGGTTTAATTTGCAGTTTTTAAAACTGCGGGGTTCAAAATTACTTAGGTAGACTCTTCGGTGCTAAACCTGACAGGAGCGGGCACCAAACGCAGAGAGGTAAAGCGGATGGCAGGACTATCGGAACCGATACACAAAGGAACCTGCTTTTCAAAAAAAGCTATAAGTCTCAACTCAGCCCCTGCCAGGTAATAATTACCTCCAAAAACCCCTTTTTATCACTCCAAACTCAACATCGGGTTACCTAAATACAATTATCGTATTAAGGGTAAATACAGCGTTAACAACTAACCAATACGCTACACTTCTCATGGCCATTTGAAGCAAATATTTAAAATGATTATTTATTTAGAACCACACAATCATGAAAAGGAATATTATTGCTATAGCCATCGTTTTAACCATTTTTGGCTGCCAAAATGAAAATAAAAAATATGCAAGTGCTGATACTGCATCGCTGGAGCCATTGAGCAAAGAATCTTCAGATAGTACTACCACTGAGAAAATCGTTAAAACTGCCGATATGCGGTTTAGGGTAAAAGATGTTCAGCAAACCAAAGAACAGCTCAGCAAAACCATTAAAACCGAAGGAGGAACAGTTGCAGAGTTCTCCATCGAAAGTACCATCCAGGAAACCGATAAGGTTAAACAATCAACCGATTCGTTAAAAGAAATTACTTCTTACCGTACCCAGGGCTATCTGGTAGCGAAGGTACCATCAGATAAACTGGATGAATTTACCAACACCATTGCAAAAATGGCGGTTTTTGTCGATAATCAATCGATGAAGATGGACGATCAGAGCATCGCTTATCTAGCCAATAAATTAAAGGCGCAGAACCGCATTGATGCGATTGAAAAGATCAATAAAGTAGCCTCGAAAAAAAGCGCAAATGTAGAATCATCTCTTTACATCAAAGATGATTATGTGGATAAAAGAATCGAGAACATGCAGATCGATAGCCGCGTAAAATTTAGCACCATTACCCTTAATTTTTATCAGGACAATACAGTTAAAACGATGATTGTTGCCAATGATAACCTATATGATTATCGTCCGGCATTTATAAACAGGCTTTGGTTGGGTATTGTAAACGGATGGACAATCTTTAAAGAAATCATCATTGCCATTTCTAACTTGTGGATGTTGATACTGGTAGGTGTAGTAGTGTTCTTTGTAATAAAACATTTTATTAGGAAAGATAAAATTGCGAGGGAATTAGCAACTAAAAGTTTGATTGAAAATAATCAGGTATAAATTTTTGCTCCTTGGTTCGTGCATAGCACGGACCATTTAATATTCTCTACCAGGAAAGGTTGCTTCACTCCATTGCCTGCATCCTAGGCTTCAGTTCGCAATGACGAATTAGAAAACTCCTTTATGAGGCTGGCTACTGAAGAAGCTACAAGAAACATGATCGATCGGGCAAGGCAATAACGGGATATTTATTGGTTGTCAGTCTGAGCTTCGACTACCTTCTCATTTACAAATTTAAATAATTGATCGTCATTCCCGCGCAGGCGGGAATCTTAAAGCTTATAGCATTAGGATTCCCAATCAAGTTGGGGATGACGATATTTAGCAGACTATTTTAATGGTCGGTGGCCCACCGACAATTGGATCTAAACTTTTCCATCGGTTGATGATTAACCAATGGAAAATTATTTCTTCGCCTTAACGGCTATACCTTTAACCTTTGTTTTATTATCGCTTACAAAAGATTCCCAGCCTGAATAGGTTTTGGATTTACCACCAGAAGTAATTTTTTGAAAAGAATGGCACACGGCTACTGCCAATCCATCGGTAGCATCTAAAAATTCGGGAGTTTCTTTAAAATTTAACAAACGTTGCAACATGGCTGCCACTTGCTCTTTAGTAGCATTGCCGCTGCCTGTAATCGATTGTTTGATCTTCCGGGGTGAATATTCGGTTACCGATATATTTCTCGATAGCGCCGCTGCAATGGCGATGCCCTGGGCACGGCCAAGTTTTAACAATACCTGGATGTTTTTTCCATAAAATGGTGCCTCGATAGCCAGAACATCTGGTTTATATTGATCGATCAGTACAACCGTTTTTTCAAATATCCGCTGAAGTTTAAGAAAAGGATCATCTAAGTGGGTCATCTTTACTACCCCTAAACTAATCAGTTCCGTTTTATTTCCCTTCTCTAAAATTACGCCATAACCCATTACCGCAGTACCCGGATCAATGCCCATAATTACCCGCTCCTTTTTTTCGTTCAACATTACAGCAATATTAAGCATATTTGCAAAAAAAAGATAATCTTGACAGGCAAGCACAAAAAAATACTATCATTTTTAATTAAAGCTGCAATTGTAGTATTTGCCTTTTGGTTTATTTACCATAAACTCGTAGCCAATAAAAACCTCCGCGATTTTAGTACCCTGTTAAGAGATATCCCCCAGGCAGAAATTATCTCCATCATTGGTATCGTTGTACTTTTGATGTTGGTGAACTGGTTTTTAGAGGCTGGAAAATGGAAATACCTGATGAGCCACATTGAACCCATCAGCTTTTACAGGTCCATCGAATCTGTTTTCTGCGGTTTAACACTGGCTATTTTTACACCTAACAGGTTAGGGGAATACGGAGGCAGGGTATTTTTCCTTTCGCCCAAACGAAGAATAGTTGGTATAGTGGCCATGAGCGTGGGCAGTATTGGTCAACTGGTATTAACCAATGTTTTTGGCGCCATTGCCGCCTGTTTTTTTGTGTACCGCTTTATCCCGATAGATCGGGTATTATTTATTGCATTGGTATTCTTTGCAATAATTTTTTGTCTGTTTTTTCTGATCTTTTATTTTAACATCCGATGGCTGAACGGTATTTTGTTATCCTTTAAATTCACCAGGAAATACAAAAAGTTTTATGGCATTTTGGCAAGGTACAGAAAAAGGGAGCTTTTCAAAATCATCACCTATTGTTTTGCAAGGTACCTGGTGTTCAGTTCTCAATATTTCATTTTGTTTGTATGGCTGGTGCCCGGTTTGCATTATGCAGATATCATCATGATGACCTGTTTACTTTTTTTGGTTCAATCGGCACTCCCCTCACTGGATCTTTTTGATGTGGGCATCAGGAGTGTTACTGCTGTTGAATTATTTAAACATGTAACCGATCAACATGTGGCTGTTATTGCATGTACTGCCAGTATTTGGCTTATAAATATCATAATTCCTGCTATCTTAGGCACTTATTTCGTTTTTAAACTCAATTTTTTTGGAAATTCTAAATCTAATTAGTCTATTATCTGCTGTTTTGACCTTAATCTATGGTTTTTTAGTCCTGTATTTTATCAGGGGATGGCACAGGTTGGTTTATTTTACCCCTCAAAAATCAGATTCACACACCAAAGTATCGATCATTGTAGCAGCCAGAGATGAAGAAGCCAATATCAACAAAACAATTGATGACCTGATCGCACAACAGTATCCAAAAACTTTAACGGAGATCATTATTATTGATGATCATTCTACAGACCGTACAGCAGAGATTGTGCTCAGTTATGCAGACCGTAATGTGAAACTGATCAAGCTAAATGAAAACAGGGCGTTAAATTCTTACAAGAAAAAAGCGATACAAACTGCTATTGGAACCTGTACCGGCGAACTGATCATCACCACTGATGCCGATTGTAGAATGGGGCCAAACTGGCTGGCTACCATCGTTAATTTATACGAGGAAAAAAACTATAAAATGATCTCTTCTCCGGTAGCTTATTTTCAGGAGAAAAGTTTTTTTGAACGTTTGCAATCTTTAGAGTTTTTATACCTGATTGGTTTAGGCGCCTCTACCATTGGAAACCAGAAACCATCAACCTGTAACGGAGCAAATCTGGCTTATGAGAAAGCTACTTTTTACGAGGTTGGCGGTTTTCAGGGTATTGATGACCTGGCATCGGGCGATGATGAATTGTTACTCCATAAAATAGCAGCCAAATATCCTGATAAAATCGGTTTCTTAAAAAACAGGGAAGCCATTGTATATACCCACGCAAAAGAAACGCTGGGTTCGTTTATTCAGCAGCGCAAACGCTGGGCCTCAAAGAGTACCCGTTATAAAAATAAAGCAATTATTGTTTTGGGCGTGCTCATCTGGATTTTCAATCTCAGTATATTGTCAAACTTTATTACCGGACTGTTTATTCCGGGTTTTTTGGCCCTTACTTTATATCAGTTGTTGTTTAAAATGGTTTTAGAAACCTTATTTTTATGGGATGTAACCGGCTTTGCTAAAAGGCGCAGTTTACTCATTTTAATCCCTGTTTTAAATGTGCTGCATGTAATTTACATGGTGTACATCGGCATTGCCGGAAACAGCGGAAAATACAATTGGAAAGGCAGAATGGTTAGATAATGGATAATAGCCCATCAAAAAAAGTATGGTTAAAGTTTAAGCGGAATAAACTCGCATTCGGTGGATTGATCTTTATCCTGTTGTTAATGTTGATGGGCGTTTTGGGTTATTTGATTATGCCTGATCATTCGCCCAATGCCAATGTTCAAACGCTCCAGTTAAACAAAAAGAAGCCTGGCAGCACCTTTATGTTTTTGATTATCAGCCGGAACCCGAAAGTAGAAAAAGTTAACTTTTTCGAAAGGATGCTCAATGGGCAAACACCGACTTTTAAAAGTATACCGATTACGTCATATAAGATAAAAGGTACGTCAGTTTTTGTACAGGAATATATTGGGGAAGACGAAAAAGCCAAAGAAACGGAGTCCGAATTAAAAGATTTATGCCCTGAATGTGTTTTACCTTCAAAAATTGGTAATCCAGAAGCACTTTTTGCGAAGAATAACATTTATAAACAAACTTATATCCTTGGAACCGATATTTACGGTCGTGATTTATTAAGTCGTTTAATTTTGGGTATCCGCGTTTCACTATCCGTAGGTTTAATGGCGGTACTTATTTCTCTTTTTATCGGCGTGAGTTTGGGCGCAATAGCAGGTTATTTTGGCGGTAAGATAGATGCCGCAATCAGTTGGTTTATGAATGTGGTTTGGTCGTTGCCATCACTTTTATTGGTAATTGCCATCTCATTTGCATTAGGGAAAGGTTTCTGGCAGATATTTATTGCGGTTGGCCTATCAACCTGGGTAGATGTGGCCAGGTTGGTACGCGGACAGGTAATGGCGCTTAAAGAAGTCGAATTTGTAGAAGCCGCCAGGGCCTTAGGTTTTAGTACCAGCCGAACCATTATTAAACATATACTCCCAAATATTGCAGGGCCGATTTTGGTGGTGGCTTCTTCTAATTTTGCCTCGGCCATACTATTGGAAACAGGACTAAGCTTTTTGGGCTTTGGCGCTCAACCCCCAATGCCAAGTTGGGGCAGTATGATCAAGGAACATTATGGTTATATCATTATGGATGCCGCTTACCTCGCTATATTGCCCGGATTGGCCATTATGCTTACTGTTTACGCTTTCAATGTGCTGGCCATCGGCTTACGTGATGCATTTGATGTAAAGGGCCAAAATGTAACTGTTTAAAATCTTTCCATAAAAAAAGCAGTACCCATTACGATACTGCTTTACCCTTAAAAAACAAAAATTGAGCCGTTGCGGTCAACGTATTTGCTGAAACGGTAAGTGGAACTACTTAGCCTTTTTCTTGTCGAAAGAAAACCTCCTGGCGATGCTAAAGCCCCAGCGGTATTGCCCTTTAAGCCATGAAGTGTTGGTATCTGTAATAAATTGCGATTCCTGTATCGCAGTTGCATTGGTAAAATTGAGGTGGAAAATATGTCCTCCTGTTTCAAATTCCAGTCCGGCACCAAGTGTGTTGTAATATTGCGTACCCAATGTATTTTCGAGATAAGCTTTTTTATCTTTATCTCTGAATGGAATGGTATAATCGGCAACAAAAGCCATGCGTTTGGTAATTTTGATACGACCCCCAACTGATACGGCAAGCATATCATTCTGATCGCCAAAAACAGTAAAGTTTCGGTGTACATACGATGGCATTACCAGCATCGAAAAGTTCGAATTAAATTTGCGGGCAATTACAGCCTGCACCACATAAGCCAAACGGTCCTGAAATTCGCTGAATGCATTAGCCGTAGTAGGATCTGTCGAAGCTTTTGCTGCCGAAAGTGTCGTGCTTCCGAATAACGTTACCGCAACAGGTACTTTATCATCAGCGGTTTGCTCCAATAAACGGTATTTTAAGTTTCCTTCGTAAAGCTGTGTAACTACACCGGCTCCTTTTGCCCTTGATAAACCTACAGAAAGTCTATCGCTGATCCCGTATTCAAAACCGATGCGGATATCTGTTGATTGATCCAGTCCGAAAAAGTTTTTTGTTCCTCCTGCACTGCCCGCAATATCTCCAAAACGGTGATCTACCCTAAAATCAAGTTCGTTTTTATAAATGGTTTCGTTGGTTTGGATATTGATCAGTTTAGTAGCCTTAAAAGTTGCTTGTACATTCTTTTTTTCGGTGGGCATCTCCAATGCTTTTTCGAGCGAATCCTGAGCAAAAGTCAAAGAAGGCAAACAGATAACGGATAAGTATAAAAGAGATTTTAGATGATATTTCATAAATTTTATTTTTTGGGTTGATAAATAGCGGTCATTTTTACCTGTACAGTTTCTGCAATCTGTTTAAAAACGATTGTTGGGATTTTGATGTCATGATCAGCCAGTTTTACATTAAAAGTTGAGCTTGCTTTGGCTTCATCACCGGTAATTACCAGCGATCCTTTTGCCGTATATTCTTTGGTTACCCCATGGATCTGCAGATTTCCTTTAACGGTAATAGGATAGGTGCCAGGTTTCGAAAAATCGATCTGTTCTACAACCTTTCCTTTAAAATCTGAAGTTGGGTACTTATCACTCTCGATATAATTTTCGTTAAAGTGCTCCTGCATCAGTTTTTTCTTAAACTGAAAAGAAGTGTTGTTGATCTTGAAAATGATATCGTTTGTTTTAGTATTAATAGCCGAAGCCCCTGTTTTGCTCTGTGCATCAATATCTTCAACAGGTGTTGAAGAAAAAAATGAAGAATTAACGCTTTTGCTTACCCAAATCTGTGCTTTTATGCCAGTGCATAAAAGAAGGGCTGTTAATGTGAAAAATAATTTTTGCATCTGTAATGTATTTAAGTTCTTAATAAACCGGGCGTTAATTTTTAGAGGCTATTCAGGCATGCCTTTATCGAACCACGCTTGTAACAGCTCCCTTTCACTTACCGTTAGGGTACCTCCTTTAGGCATCGTTTTGGTAACCAGTATGCTATTGGCCACACGGGTATCGTTTTTAATGGAAGCTAAACCATTAAATAACCAGATTGATTTGAGTGCGCCATTAGGCCCATGGCAGTTGTTACATTTTGTTTGAAACAGTGCGCCGGCGAAATTTGAGTAGGTTACATTAGCTGTGGTTACAGGTGTTAGACCAGTAGTTGTTGGAGTTTCAGGCTTTATTTCCTCCGCTTGTTTTTTAGAACAGGCAAAAAGTAATGCGGCAAATGTGGCTAATAGAAAAATGGAAACTTGTTTTTTCATAAAGTAGTTTTTAATGAATGGGGTAGATACTTGGTTAATGTTATGGATTTGTGTGGTTAATGGCTGTTGTAATTAAATTTTTTGCTGAATCATGCTCTATATTTCTGGATGTGCATAGCATAATCAGAAATACAGTAAATAAAATGGCGATAACCTGATTTTTTGCTGTCATATTCTGATTTTTTAGGATTTATGTTTTATTTATTTGAGGATTATTATACTTTTTGTAAATGCATTAAATTTTAAATGGTGTTTCTTTCGAAATCTTGGTTTATACGTTAGCTTTTAAGGATAGGTTGCCTCCTAAAGAAAAAAATACAAAAAAAAGCCGCCCCAGTTTTTACATTGGGGCGGCTTTTAATTAAATTTATTTAGGTCTTAATTAAAATCTTCAGTTTTTAATGGTGCATTAATTATAACATCTTTAATTATAATTAAAAACTCTTGCGACCCCTGTGGAGTTGAGGCTGATGATGTTAAACTAAATGGAAATAATATATCACCAATTTTTTTGTAATTTGAATATTCTATAGATTGGCTAATTTCGATAGCACCTTTTGTTGAGGTACTCTCGGTTTTTAACATCAGGCCAGATTTTATATCGTAATATTCAGTTTTCTTGTGTCCTGATGGAGAAGTGATATTCAATTTAAATGCATCAGCTGTACCTACTTTAGCCGTTCCTGCCGATTCAATCTTAGCTCCATCAGCGGCGTAATACAATTGCCCGCCAAAGCCTTTATCATCTGTCTTTTCGGCAAGATCGTTTCCGGTTAATTCAACTTTTTGTCCCATTTGCATATCATAACCCGTTTTTCCATTAAAAGCTTGTTTCATTACCGTTTGGCCCCCCAGCGATATTTCCATGCTGCTTAAATTAGGTGCCATATTTTTTATGGTAACGGTTAATTTCTGACCCTGCATTTCCATTTCTCCATTTAGTTGTAAAGAAGTGATTTTTTTAATGGCTGTTTCGCCACCAATGGCTTTAATGTACTTATTGATGATTTCAGCCGGAGTGACAGTAGGTGCAGAAATTGGTTCGGCTGCTTTAACCGGATCGGCATAGTTGTCGAAAACCTGTGTTTTAAAACCAGCTTTAGTTAAACCAGCTGCAAAAGCATCAGCTTTACCTACAATAACGATATGGGTATTATCATGATTAAAGTATTTTTTTGTTACCCTTAGAATATCATCGGTAGTTACTGCATTTACCTTTTGTAGAAAAGTACGATAAAAATCTTTTGGTAAATTATTGATCAGGATATTGCTCGCAAAACTTGCAGTCCGTGCCGGATCTTCTAAACCCAATGCAAACGATCCGTTGAAAAGGTTTTTGGCATTTTGTAATTCATCTGCAGTAACCTTAATGGTGCGAATGTTATTGATTTCTTTTAGAAATTCTACAACAGCACTATCAACCTTTTCGTTTCTAACGGCGGCATTGGCCGAAAATTTTACTTGGAAACGTCCTGAGCCCGTATTAGCATAGGCGCCATAAGTAAATCCATGTTGCTCACGGAGATTTTTATATAGTCTCGAATCAGAGCCACCGCCTAAAATCTCGTTTGCCAACCGAACCGCGAAATAGTCAGGGCTGCTCATTGGTAAGTCAATTAAGTTCACCACGGTAATTTCTGATTGAACAGCATTACTTAAATTAATAATATCGACTTCTGTTTTTGCCGGATTTGCTACTTTAGTCAACACAGGCAAGGTTAAAGCTGTACCTTTCCAGTCGCCGAATGCTTTTTCGGCCAGGGCTTTTGCTGCTTCTGGGCTAATATCACCTACGAAGGTTAAATAACCTCTTGATGGGGTAATGTATTTTTGATAAGCAGTTTTAACATCGGCTAAGGTAATTGAATTAACGGAAGCTTCGGTTTCGAACTCACCGTTTGGATGGTTTTTACCGTAAGCCAAAGCATTTACCACACGTTCAGAAATGCCTTTTGCACTTTTTTCGCTCGCTTTTAAGCCTGTAATCGTTTGTGATTTTAATTTCTCAAAAGATTCTGCAGGAAATGCAGGTTTACGGATACTTTCGGCCATTAAAGCAAATGCCTGTGGAAAATAACGGGTTAAAGCAGATACAGAACCCCCATTGGCACTTGCACTTACGTCGGCACCTAGCTGATCTACTGCTTCATCAAACTGTACTTTTGTTTTGGTTGCGGTGCCTTCGTTAAGCATGCTGCCCATCAAAGCTATTATACCTGCTTTGGTACCTTGACTAATCGGGCCGGCATCAATGCTGTAACTGGCCGATATCTTTGGTAATTTGTGGTTTTCTACTACTAAAACAGTAATACCATTGGTGAATTTATAAATAACAGGATCGCCTATGCTAATCACCGGTGCCGGACCAGGTTTTGGTTTGTGGCTTCTATCTATGGTTTGTGCTGAAATACCTTGAGCCAATAAGGAAACTGCAGCTATTATGAATAATTTTTTCATGTTTTTAATAATTAAAATGAAAAAGCGGTCAGCTTATTTCTTAGGTAAGTAATACAATACAACTCTTTGGTTTTTGTTCAGGTATTTTTTGGCAACATCTCTGATTTCCTCACGGGTGATGGATCTGATTACCTCTAATTCCTCGTTAATATTGTTTGTGTCCTTATTATGAAAAGCATATCCATCAGCCAGGTTTTCTGCAACACCAAGCATTGTACTATTTGCACTTACATAATTGTTTTCGAACTTGTTCTGCAGCTTTATATAATCGCTTTCGCTAATCAGATCGGTTTGAAGCTTCAAAACTTCTTCATCAATATCTTTTAACAGATCGTTAAGCGGAGTGTTATTATTCGGTAGTGCAAAGGTAATGTAAGCCCCATAATCTTCAAGTGAGTAGTTAAAAGCTGCAACCTGTAGCGCGGTTTTCTTTTGATCGACCATTTTAGTGCTTAACCTCGAACTTCCTCCTTCTGATAAAATAGAACTAATCATGGCCAAAACCTTATTCTCTCTGCTTTTCATACCGGGTACGCGGTAAGCTGCAAAAATTGCTGGAATCTGAATGTTGGCATCGTAAGCCGTATCGATAATTTCTTTGGTGATTTCTGGTAGTTTGTCGGTTTTATGCTCTATAGCTGCACCTTTAGGTACCTCTGCAAAGTAAGATTTGACCAAAGTTTTTGTTTTATCAATATCTAAATCGCCTGCAATTGTCAAAACTGCATTATTAGGTACATAATATTTTTTAAAGAAAGCGATAAATTCATCCAATTTTGCAGCATCCAGATGTTCCATTGAACCAATTGGTTCCCAACGATACGGGTGGTTAGCAAATAGATCGGAGAATATTTTCTCCGTAAATTTCCCATAAGGGGCATTATCCATGCGTAAACGTTTTTCTTCTTTTATCACTTCGTTCTGTGTTTTTACGCCAACTTCGTTAATTACCGGATGAAGCATTCTCTCACTTTCTAACCATAAGCCTAACTCCAGTTGATTTGATGGAAAAACTTCATAATAAAGTGTACGGTCTTGATCTGTTGTAGCATTGTTCTGGCCACCATTACTGCTTACCAATTTCATAAATTCGCCACGTTTGATGTTTTTTGAACCTTCGAATAACAGATGTTCAAAGAAATGCGCAAAACCTGTACGTTGTGGATTCTCATCTTTGGAACCTACATGATAAAATACGGAAACTGCTACTACCGGAGCGGTTTTGTCTTGGTGTAGAATAACATGCAGGCCATTGTCTAAGTCAAATTCGGTAAATTTTACTTTTTGGGCATACGCATTTAAACATATAGCCGAAATAGCCAATGCAAAAAGAATTCTTTTTTTCATTAGTAATTTTTTTAAGTCGTTAAAATGATCAAAAACAGGAAGTCAGTGATTATTCTTTAAATAAGTTCGTTTGGGATGTTCACGGAGCGTGGGTAGGAACTAAGGATGTCCTAATTTAGGAATAAAAACAAAAAAAGCGGGCATAAACCCGCTTTTTTAATGATTTTTTTGGAGATTTTATCTCCAGGCTTTATATTGATTAATTAAACCGTTTGTTGAACTATCATGGCTTGAAACTTTTTCGCTTCCTGATAATTCAGGAAGAATCTTTTTGGCCAATTGCTTGCCCAATTCTACGCCCCATTGGTCGAAGCTGAAAATGTTCCAAATTACACCCTGAACAAATATTTTGTGTTCGTAAATGGCTACTAAACTGCCTAAGGTATATGGGGTTACTTTTTTCAATAGGATAGAATTTGTTGGACGGTTACCTTCAAAAATTTTAAATGGAGCGATTTTTTCAATTTCAGCTTCCGATTTGCCTTCTTTCTTTAATTCAGTTTTAACTTCTTCATCTGTTTTACCGTTCATTAAAGCTTCTGTTTGGGCAAAGAAGTTGGATAATAAAATTGGATGGTGATCGCCCAATGGGTTTAAGCTCTGCGCTGGCGCAATAAAATCGGCAGGAATAATCCTGGTACCCTGATGGATCAACTGATAAAAGGCATGTTGACCATTTGTACCTGGTTCGCCCCAGATAATCGGTCCGGTTTCATAATCAACCTCATTACCGTTTCTATCTACATGTTTACCGTTACTTTCCATATCCCCCTGTTGGAAATAGGCAGCAAAACGGTGCATGTACTGGTCGTAAGGTAAAATCACCTGGGTTTCTGCATTATAAAAATTGATGTACCAAACGCCCAGTAAACCTAAAATTACCGGTAGGTTGTTTTCAAATTCAGCAGTTTTAAAGTGGTTGTCGGTAGCATGTGCACCTGCCAGTAATTGTTTAAAGTTATCGAAACCAATGCTTAACGAGATGGATAAACCGATGGCGCTCCATAATGAATAACGGCCGCCAACCCAATCCCAAAACTCAAACATGTTTTCGGTATCGATACCAAAGGCCGAAACGTCTTTTGCATTGGTAGATAACGCTGCAAAGTGTTTGGCAATATCGTTTTCTTTACCCGCCTTTTCTAAAAACCAGGTACGTGCAGAGTGTGCATTGGTCATGGTTTCCTGTGTCGTGAATGTTTTCGATGCCACTAAGAATAGGGTTGTTTCGGCGTTTAAATCTGCTAATGTTTCTGCAATATGTGTACCGTCAATATTAGAAACAAAGTGGATATTTAAGTGGTTTTTGTAATGCTTTAATGCTTCGGTGACCATAACTGGTCCTAAATCAGAACCTCCGATACCAATATTTACAATATCTGTAATGGCTTTGCCGGTATAACCTTTCCATTCGCCGCTGATAATGCTGTTGCTAAATTTTTCCATTTTAGCCAATACCGCGTTAACTTCGGACATTACATCTTTACCATCAACTAAAATCGGGGTATTGCTTAAATTACGCAGCGCAATATGGAGTACCGAACGATCTTCTGTTTCGTTGATTTTATCACCGTTGTACATTGCCTTTATAGCTTCGTCCAATTTACACTCACGTGCAAGCTGAATTAACAGCGCCAATGTTTCATCGCTGATGCGGTTTTTACTATAGTCCAATAAAATATCCTCAAAAAAAACAGAAAACTTATTGAAACGATCTGCATCTTCAGCAAAAAGATCTTTAATGCTTTTTTGATTAATATCTATAAAATGATCGGCTAAATATTTGTAGGCCTCAGTTTCTGTAAAATTTACTTTAGGTAACATAATCTTTGTTTTTTGTAAAAGTAATAAAGCAAAATTTTAAAACGGTCTTTTTAATGTTCAAAATTATTAAGAATTTTTAATCTCGATTAAACAAAGTAACTTTAAAACAACATCCCTGTTAGTTCATTAATTATTTTAATCTTTTAATTCTACACTCATGTTAGAAAATTTAAATGAAATGGTGCGTGAAAACGTACAGGAAAGTGTTGTTAATAATGCCGCTATTCCAAACGAGCACAATGAAGCGGTGATCCAGGCTGCTTCAGGATCTATTTTCGATAGCCTGAAAGATCAGGTGTCATCAGGTAATATTGGCGCCTTGACTGATATTTTTAATGGGAATAAAGCCGAAGGTAGTCAGGTTGCCGAACAGGCCTCCGGAAGTTTTATTGATAAATTAAGTGGATTGGGTATTAACGCTGATACTGCAAAATCTTTGGCATCGAGCATCATCCCTGGCTTAATTGCGAAGTTTACCCAAAAAACGAATGATCCGAACGACAGTTCTTTTAATATTAAAGATGTTTTAGGGAGTTTAGGTGGTAATGATGGTAAGTTTGATGTGAGCGATGTAATTGGCATGTTTAACGGTGGCGGACAGGCACAACAACCCGGACAAAAAAGTGAGGGAGGAATTATTGATAAGTTGAAAGGGATGTTTGGATAAATAAGGAGATTTTTTTAGTAGAGTTGTCAACTTTAATGGCCAGTTTGCTATTAAAGTTGACAACTCTAAAATCACTTAAGTAGATTTTGTTTGAAGATGTATGTCACTCTGAGTGAAAATTTATCTCAATAAAAATTAATATAGATGACAGGTTTTTTTTGAAGAGATGATCTATTGCGAGAGATCGTCATTGCGAGAAGGCTTTTTCAGCCGACGAAGCAATCTTACAACGATCGCTACTAGCGGGCGCATTAAGATTGCTTTGTCGTTCCTCCTCGCAATGACGACTTTTCTTGGGTATCTTGTTAATGGTCGCGTAGTAGAAGACCCAAATTTAATCCATTAACACAATTCCGTCTCTTCATAAAATTGTTTAGATTAGAGCACCTAAACTAAACAACCATTTTATGAAGAAAATATACCTGATTGGTTTTTCCCTGCTTGGATTAAATGCTTTTGCTCAAAAATCGGATTTGAGGCCATTGGTTTCAAAAAAAGCCGATGCCATCGAACAAAAAGTAATTGCCTGGAGGCGCGATTTTCACGAGCATCCCGAATTGGGAAATACCGAAGTAAGGACAGCGGGTATCATTGCAAAACACCTTGAATCATTAGGAATAAAAGTAACTACTGGTGTAGCCAAAACGGGTGTGGTAGGGATTTTAAAAGGTGGTAAACCTGGTCCGGTGGTGGCCCTGCGTGCCGATATGGACGGATTACCTGTTACCGAAAGGGTAGACGTACCGTTTGCTTCAAAAGTGAAAACGCAATATAACGGACAAGAAGTTGGTGTAATGCACGCCTGCGGACATGATAGCCACGTGGCCATTTTAATGGGCGTAGCCGAGGTACTGGCTTCAATGCAAAAAGATATTCAGGGGACAGTTAAATTCATATTTCAACCCGCAGAAGAAGGTGTTCCGGCAGGAGATGAAGGCGGTGCGGCTTTAATGATTAAAGAAGGTGTATTAGAAAATCCTAAAGTAGATGTAATTTTTGGACTGCACATTAACTCTCAAACAGAGGTTGGTGAGGTAACATACCGCCCGGGTGGAACCATGGCAGCAGTAAACGATATGAAAATTACGGTTACTGGCCGTCAAGCACATGGTGCTTACCCATGGAGCAGCATCGATCCAGTGGTGATTTCTGCACAGATCATCAATAACCTGCAAACCATTGTAAGCCGAAACTTAAATGTAACTGAAAATCCTGGTGTGGTTACCATAGGTGCTATTAATGGTGGAGTACGCTCGAACATTATCCCTGAAAAGGTAGAAATGTTGGGTACGGTACGTAATTTCAGCAAAGAAGATGAGGCCATGTTTATCGAGCGTATTAAAACCATCGTAACTAAAACAGCTGAAGCTGGCGGTGCAACTGCAGAAGTTAAAATTCCATACAGCAATCATTACCCTGTCACTTTTAATAACATCGCATTAACCGAAAAAATGCTGCCAAGTATGCAATCCACAGCAGGTAAGGAGCATGTTAAAGTAAAACCGCCAGTAACCGGTGCAGAAGATTTCTCTTTCTTTCAGGAAAAAGTACCAGGTTTATTTGTGTTTTTAGGAGGGATGCCAAAAGGCAAGGATCCATTAAAAGCGCCATCGCACCATACGCCAGATTTTTACCTCGATGAAAGCGGTTTTGTGTTAGGCGTGAAGTTATTATCCAATCTAACGCTGGATTATATGTCGATGAAGAAATAAGGGTGGTTCATTAGTTCATTTGCCATTCGTTCATTAGTCATTGTGCATGACTGATTAAAGAAAATAAAATTGATTAGCAAACAGTAAAGGGTCAGTTTTAACTGAAATCGCTTTGGCCATGCGCTATGCTCAAAGCGATTTTATATATTTGTTCCATGACCAAAGAACAAATTCAGGATTTAAGGGACAGAGTAACGTCGCTGAGGAGGTATCTTTGACGTTGATGAGCTACTTTACGCCATTCGCGAAGAAGAAAAATTAACAATGGCGCCCGATTTCTGGGACGATCCAAAAAAAGCAGAGAAAATTCTTGCAGAAATCAGTTCAAAGAAAAAATGGACTGATGGGTTTAACCAAACCAATAATGCAGTTGAAGATACTGCTGTGATGTTTGAGTTTTTTCAATCAGGCGATGCTTCGGAAGAAGAATTGAAAGACCAGTTCGAGATCGGCAAAACTGCTGTGGAAGAATTGGAACTCAAAAATATGTTGCGGAATAAGGAAGACCAGCTTTCTGCTGTACTACAGATTACCGCAGGTGCCGGTGGAACAGAAAGCTGCGACTGGGCTTACATGCTCATGCGGATGTATATGATGTGGGGCGAGAAAAACGGTTACAAAATTACCGAGCAAGATAGCCAGGAAGGAGAGGTTGCAGGTATAAAATCGGTTACGCTCCAGTTTGATGGCGATTTTTCTTACGGTTACCTTAAAGGTGAAAATGGTGTGCACCGTTTGGTGCGGATTTCTCCATTCGATTCGAACGCCCGCAGGCATACCTCTTTTGCTTCGGTTTATGTTTACCCATTGGTTGATGATACCATTGAGATCGATATCAACCCTGCGGATATAGAATTCGAAACTTTTAGGGCTGGCGGTGCCGGTGGGCAGAATGTAAACAAGGTAGAAACTGCCGTACGTTTATACCACAAGCCATCGGGTATTATCATTAAAAATCAGGAGTCGAGATCACAGCTGCAGAATAAAGAAAATGCCATCCGTTTATTAAAATCGCAATTATACGAGATTGAAGAGCGTAAACGTAACGAAGCAACAGCGCTTATTGAAGGGTCGAAAAAGAAAATTGAGTGGGGCTCGCAGATCAGAAGTTATGTGCTGGATGACAGGCGGGTTAAAGATCACCGCACCAATTATCAAACTTCGAACCCTGATGCAGTTTTAAATGGCGATATCAACGATTTTTTAAAGGCTTATTTAATGGAATTTTAAATTAAGCCTTCAGTTCAATTAATTGTAAATTTTGTATATTTGATTGAAGAGGGCTTTACTAATCTCAACCTTTATGGATACATTGATCATAGAATTAACCAACCAAAAAGCTTATAAACTTTTGAAGGAGCTGGAAGAATTGCATCTTATCCGTGTGATTAAAAGAAACGTTAAAACTTCTGAACTTCGCAATCAAATTAAAAGTCAGATGAATGCTGAAGCCATTGATGCACAATTAAATGATTTGCGTGGAGAATGGCAGCGAGATATTTAATTGATACTTCGGCAGCAATAAAATATTTAAATGGATCCTTCTCTCCAAAAGGTTTGAAATATATGGATGATATTCTGGATGTGGAATCTGTAATGTCATTTATTTCAGAAATAGAATTACAGGTATGGAAGCCAACAAATCCAGATGACATTATTGTATATCAAAAATTTGTATCAATTTCGATAATTTTAGGCCTGCAGGATGGAATTATTGCTGAAACAATTAGGGTTAGGAAAACGTACAACTTAAAACTGCCTGATGCATTAATCGCTGCAACTTGCTTGGTAAATAACCTTACCCTTATAGCTGATAATGATAAAGACTTTGCTAAGGTTAAATCTTTAAAATGTATTAATCCGAGTACCGTATAGTTATGAATAAACTTTTTTTAATACCAATAATGCTTCTTTATTTCATTACAGCAAATGCCCAGGAAATCGTGCCCTTATATCAGGGCGAAATTCCTGGAGCTAAACCAACCCCTGCTGATTATGTAGAAAACACCGAAGTACGATCGAATGGCACTTTAAGTGTAACCAAAGTATCAATACCTACATTCACGGTTTTCGAAGCGCCTAAAAACATCGCTACCGGAACCGCAGTAATTATCTGTCCGGGAGGAGGCTATAGTGCCCTCGCTTTTAGTCATGAAGGAACTGATGTTGCCAAAAGATTTAATGCCATTGGCGTAACGGCTTTTGTATTAAAGTACCGCTTACCAAGTGATGCCATCATGGCAGATAAAACCTACAGCCCTTTACAAGACGCCCAGCAGGCTATTTACCTCATCAGAAAGAATGCTAAAAAGTATGGCATTAAAGCTAATAAAATCGGGATTATGGGCTTTTCTGCAGGTGGTCATTTTGCATCAACCTTAATTACGCATTATAACGACTTGAAAATTGCAGACCCTGAAAAGGTAGACCTAAAGCCAAATTTCGGGGCATTAATTTACCCTGTAATCAGCTTTGAAGAATCAGTGCATACTGGTACTATGAAGAATTTATTGGGCCCAAATCCTCCCGAAAACCTTAAACACTATTTTTCTGCAAATAAAAATGTAAACAAAAAAACACCACCAACTTTTTTTGTACACGCAAAAGATGATAAAACGGTTCCTTACGAAAATAGTGTTTTGATGAATGAAGCATTAAAAAAACACGGAGTAGATACCGATATTTATCTGTATGAAAAAGGTGGTCATGGTTTTGGTTTAATTAATAAAACATCAGATGTAGATTGGTTTAACTTGCTGGCTGACTGGATGAAAAAAGAGAAATTTTAATATCTTTGCTGATATTTTAACCTCTTAACCAGAAATCTCAATGCAAAAAACAATCAAATATGCCATGGTAGCCTTTGTTGCCATCATCACAATAGCGGGTTGTAAAAAAGAAATTAATTATAACGAACAGCTGCTTGCCAAAGGCAACGGTTGTAAGCTCACCACCCTAAAGGCTGATTTAGATTTTTTGGGCAGTTATACGATCACTTTTGCTTACGACGCTTTGGGACGGATATCGAAAGCAACTACGGGACCTGAAACAAATACTTATACCTATTCTGCCAGCAAAATTACCGCAGTTGATGAGAGTGGTTATATGGCCGAAATTGTTCTCGAAAATGGAAGGGCAGTATCGAGTGGAAGCAAGGGTATAATTATGGTTGGGGGTGTTTATTACGATTATACACGAAAATACACTTACAACAGCGATGGTTATCTGGTTCAGGTAAAGAATTATTTAAATAGCGATTTGAGTACCACTGATAATTTAACTTACTCAAATGGGAATTTAGTGAAAGCTGTATCAGTTAGTGGAGATTTACGTTTCACTGAAACTACTACTTATTCTTATTCGAATGATATTGCGGTTAATACTTACGAAATCTCTGATCCACTTTCATATCATGTTGATTATTTTCCTGGAGGATATTTCGGCAAACAATCTAAAAATGTACTCATTAAAAGTGTATCTAAAACCGTTGATCAGGATGGTAAGCCATTTAGTGATGATGTAATAACTTTCACTTCACAATATGATGCAAAGGGTAATGCCAGTTCACTAAACTTTTCAAATATTTCTACTTTTTACCCCTCGAGCGGGCCTTCTACAACTGAAACTTATAATGCAAAATACACTTTAAGTTATACTTGTAATTAATGGTTTAAAATATTGAAAAGCCTGATCATGAAGCCTGATCAGGCTTTTGTTTTTAAACGCTTTTTTGTCGTATTCTTATAACTGGTTGATTAAAGCGCTCATTTTACCACTCCTTTTTTACGATTTAGCCCCTCATTTTTTGGTAAGTCATCGTCTATATTTGCTTACAGTAATGTCGTTTCGAAACCGATTACTATGCGCTTGATCTAACCAAATTTAATAAAAGTACATCAACCTGAGTTTATTTATATGCCATTTCAAACGGTAATTATTGTTGAATTACGGGTTTTATGTTCTTTTTTAATTGGCGTTCAATAGCTAAATGCTTTACAATTAACCAAATATTTACCTAATTCAAAAAAAATGAGAAATGAAAAAATGTGGTGTATGCTATTTGCATGCGCATTTTTATCCCTTTTATCTTGTAAAAAGGATAAAGAAACAGTTCAATCAGAAAATGGTGAGGTTAAAGCCTGGGAAACATTGCTTGATGGTAACTCGTTAGCCAGTTATACTGCTTTCGAGGCACAATGGAATTATAATTATCCCTGGGGTACCGATCATAACGGTTCTGCACGTATGGTGGGAAGTACCACCAACCATAACCAGATTTCGTTGAGTGGAGGAGTACTAACCATTAAAGCTACACGTTTAGCTTCCTCGCCTGGAAACAGTACGGCCAATGGTTTTACCAACGTGGCCATATGGTACAATTCGGGCGCCTGTTATGCCAAACAACAGGTACTCATTAATGATCAGTTTCCCAGTTATACCATTTCGGGCGATTTTGCTGTACCAACTACCAAAGGTACCTGGCCTGCTTTCTGGATCACTGGTGTTAATTCGTGGCCACCCGAAAGTGATATTATGGAGTTTAAAGGCAGTAATACCAATTGGCAGAATACCTACGATGGTGGCTGGGAAAATAAACTCACAACAGTTTCTACGGCGGGCTCATACCATAATTACAAATGCTGGTACAATAAAGTGAGCGCAACCGATGTAGATTGCCATTATTATATCGATAACGTTTGGGTAGCTAAACATACCATGAGTAATTCGGTAAATAAACCGATGTGGCTCATCATCAACATGCAAATGGAAGGTGATAGCGGCTCTCCTGGTCCGTCTGGTAATACTTTTTACACCGGTAAAAATGTTTACATGGGCAGAGAAAGAGCCTTTTAATTGATAGAATCAACTTGCATATTGGAGGTAACTTTACAGTTGCCTCCTTTTACAGGATAAATAAAATATGAAAAAATACCTAAGCGTGTTTGCAGCCATGTTGCTCTTTATTTTACTGGTGCAATGTAAAAAGGATGAAATGACTGTGCCGGATCGGGACGTTGATTTGGTGATCGATAAAATTAATGCATTACGGCAAAGCGGATGCAATTGTGGCACCACTTACATGCCGCCAGTACCCAATTTAGCACCAAATAAGCAATTACAGGATGCAGCGCTTGCCCATGCTCAAGATATGGCGAAGCGGAACTATTTTGATCACCTATCTCCAGAAGGCAGTACGCCAGAGGAACGCGCTTTAAATGCTGGTTATACAGGCGATTTTAGAGCAGAAAATCTGGCTAAAGGATACAGTCAGGCCGATCAGGTAATTGCCGCCTGGAAAAATAGTGTAAGCCATTGCCTGGCAATGATGGATGCTAAAAATAAAGAAGCGGGTGTTGGTATGGCTCAGAATTACTGGGTAGTAACCTTTGGTAGCCCCTTATAATTCTTTTATGGTTTTATCAATCACATCCAGCAGGCCATCTGTATAGGCATCATCAGTAAGTTCCCAGAACATGATGCCATTTAGTTTTTGATCAATCACATATTTGGTTTTTAATGATATTGATTTCGGGTCATCAAACGTAGCGAGGTATTTTGTTTGAGGATTATAATAGTACGGCGCCTGGGCCTTTTCGTCCCAATAATAGTTGTAACCGTTTTCGCTTGAAAACTGTTTTTTAAAGTTTTTAAAAGATACCCCGCTAATAAATTTTGTAGGTTGATATAATCCCTGGTTGGCATCAGTAGTGTTTTCAAAAATACGGGCATAGAAAGCTGCTCCCAAAGCTATTTTTTGAGCGGGGACGCCCAGTTTTATTAAAGCTTTCACCCCAAAATCGCCTGATAAATCTTGTTCAGCCGTAGCATATAAAGGCGAATGGTGACCACTTTTAACCGCATAACCGCTCACCAGGTCATAACTCATTAAATTTACCCTGTTTACCAAAGGCATTACCTTGTCCCATTCGAAGCAGGAGTCGATACAGTTTTTTGTTCCGCCGGCCGCGAAACTGATTTCAGCCTTTTTGCCTAATTTTTTTCGAAGTTCTTTAATCAATAAAGTGAAATTGTGTTTGTCATCAACTGTATACCGGTGCCCGGGATAACCCATTACCGCAGAATATTCCCAATCGAGATCAATGCCATCGGCATGGAAAAAATCAAGGATTTCTTTAGTGGTTTTGGCAAAAGTTTTCCGTCCGTCAGCCCTGCTGAATACTTCAGAACAAGGCGCGCAGCCACTCCAGCCACCCAGCGCAATCATCACCTTCAAATCAGGGTTACGCTTTTTTAATTCTACCATTTTAGCAATTAAAGCCGAATCCTTCGCCGATCTGATGTTTAAACTATCACCCTTTAAATGCCCGAAACTATAAATCAAATGACTCAATTTTTCGATGGGAAAGCTGTCGATCACCGAATTTTGCCCTGTGTAATACGCAATAACATTCGGTTTAACTGTTTTTTGAGCTTTTGATTGGCTACTCAAAAAGGATAACGAAATAATGGCTGCAATGCAGAACAGTATAGTTGGGACGGTAAGCTTTCTTTTATGCATGGGATCTGGATAAACTATTTTTCGGCAATAATATCCTGTAATTCGTTTAATTCGGCGACTTTATCGGTAGCTCCAGCATTTTCGTAAGCCGAAATCAGGTTTCTGATTACGCGACGGATAATGTCGGTATTGCTGCAAGGTCTGTAATATTCAGGTAAAGCTTCTAAATTAAGCTGGCGTAAAAACTGATCAACATCATGTTTGCCGAAAATATTGCCACGGTTAAAAGCATTGATATAGAAAAGCACACCATATTCATTTCCTTCCTGTTTACTATCGTCTATATATCCTAAAATAAAATGCTGCGGTAAATTAATTCCATAAACGGGAAGATCAAGTTTTTGAGCCAGAGTAGAATAAATAATGGCCAGCGTAATCTGGTTCCCTTTTTTACTTTCTAATACCTGATTTAAATAAGAATTTTGAGGATCGTGGTGGTTTTTGGTGTTCCCTCCAAAGCCATATTGCTGATAAAGTACATGGTTGATCAGTTTTACCTTTTCAACAGAACTCATCTCATATTGCAGGCCCAGCCAAATATCACGTTTAATTTCTTCGATCTGGTTAATTACTTTTTGTTCATCTAAATCAGGGTATTGATAGCGATTAATAATCAATGCACCCTGCAATAAATCAAAAGCTCCGCTCAAATACCATAGATTTAAATCTTCTTTAACCGTTTTAAACTGGATCTGGTGAACAATATTCTCAATACGTTCCTGTAACAGCCCATCGAAAGATTGTTCCCAGGCATTTTCTAAAAAATGGATAACCGAACCACCATATTCCAGTAGTTTTTTCTCAACATGTTGGAATACTTCCTCATCAGGATCATCCAATAATTTTACTAAAGCACTTATCTCTGCGTTATTTTCCATAAAACATACATACGTTTGCGGTGTTTAATTACTTTTGCAATATTATGCTATTTCAATTTATTACAGATTACCTAAAACACCGTTTAACAGCAAAAAGCAGGCATGGAACGCATTCACCATTCGTGTACAAGCTAGCTGATGAGGTAATTTACGATTTTACCGACAAATCTGAATACAAAAATATAGAAGAACAGCGAAAAAAACTTTTTAATGACGATTCTATAATCACTGTTACCGACCTCGGAGCGGGTTCTCACCTGAATAAAAACCGTACAAAAAAGGTGAGTCAGATTGCAAAAAATGCATTGAAAAGTCCACGGCTGGCTAAACTGATTTACCGTTTGGCTAAAAATACCAAGCCTAAAAGTGCAATAGAATTGGGTACCTGTTTGGGTATCACTACAGCTTATCTGGCCAAAACAGATCCCGAAACTGAAATTATTACCATAGAAGGCTGTCCGCAAACCGCTGAGGTGGCCAGAAAGAATTTTGAAGATTTAAATCTTGATAATATTGAACTCCATGTGGGCAATTTCGACCTGATTTTACCCGATATTATTGCCAAAAAACCAAGTTTGGATTTCGTGTATATTGATGGAAATCACCGCAAAGATGCTACGCTGAATTATTTTAAATGGTGCCTGCCAAAAGTTAATGAAAATTCGCTGCTTATTTTTGACGATATTTATTGGAGCGAAGGCATGAAAGAAGCCTGGACAGAAATTAAAAACCATCCTGATGTTACTGTAACGGTTGATTTGTTCTGGATCGGATTGGTTTATTTTAAAAAAGGACAGGTAAAAGAACACTTTAAGCTTAAATTTTAAGAATATGAATGTTGAACCGAAATTAGAAGGTATCCAAAAAAGATCGGCATTATTTATTTTGCTGATCAGTCTATTTTCGGGAATTGTAGTTTACCTGGTTTCATTTTTTATCGAAATGAGTGTACTGGCGCATATCATGTTAGGTTGGGATGTATTTTGTTTAATATTGATCAGCCTTCATTGGTATATGTTTTTTCATACCTCGGCAGCCGAAACACACCTAAAGGCCAGGATGCAGGATGAAACCCGGGGTGAGATTTTTGCCATCGTGGTGGTTTCAACCTTTGCCGGTTTGCTGGCGGTAGTTTTACTGCTCATTAACAAAGATATCGAGCCGCTTGATTTAGTAGTAGCCATTGCAGGTATGTTTTTATCCTGGTTTTTGGTACATACCACTTTTAGCATGCGTTATGCGCACCTTTATTATGGCGACGATAAGGATGGTAACACAGAAAAAAAAGGCTCGGGGCTGGAGTTTCCCGGTGATGATGAACCCGATTTTATCGATTTTGCTTATTTTTCGTTTGTGCTGGGCATGACTTTTCAGGTTTCTGATGTAGAAATTTCGGACCGGAAACTCAGAAGACTATCGCTGTTACACAGTTTAATTGCATTTATCTTCAATACGGTAATCGTGGCCTTAACTATCAATGCCATTGCAGGTTTAAGTAACTAGATTCATCGTTTGTAAGGATTCGTCATAAACTAAACTGTCATGCTGAGGTACGAAGCATCTGTAAGCTATTAAGCACTACATTCAACAGTTATTGGGAAATGTACAGTTCTGCTCCTTTGGCGGTCTTCAGCCCCGCTTTCCGTTTAAAGTCCTCGCTGCGCTGCGGGCTTTCACTCCAATCGGGTTTATTTACAACAGTCAAATGCCTTTTGCCACGCACCAGAAGCAGACCTTTCCTTATAAACCTGACAGTAGCGGGCATCCTGATTATTTACCGATAAATAAGCACTGAATTGGCATCGGGATAAAGCGAATGGCAGGACTTTAATTGCCAAGAACCACTGTTCTTTCATTTCCAAAACGATAGACGCCGTCATCTCGACCGAAGTGCAATGGAGAGATCTATATGTCGTAATTAAAAAATCGAAGTTCATGTTTAACCACCTAAGTCACCTTAGGGCATCTAAGCGATAAACTAAACTGTCATGCTGAGGCACGAAGCATCTGTAACCTATTAAGCACTACATTCAACAGTTATTGGAAATGTACAGTTCTGCTCCTTTGGCGGTCTTCAGCCCCGCTTTCCGTTTAAAGTCCTCGCTGCGCTGCGGGCTTTCACTCCAATCGGGTTTATTTACAACAGTCAAATGCCTTTTGCCACGCGCCAGGAGCAGACCTTTCATTATGGCAGGACTTTAGTTGTCAAAAACGACTACGCTTTTATTTCCTGAAAAATAAAAAAATGAATTATCTTTCTAATAATCAGTTTTTTATAAACTTAAACTGATTTTTCAGTAATATAACTTATCTTATAGTTGTAAAACTGAAAAATAAGTTATAGATTTGAGTATGGAAGAATTAACCAAAGCAGAAGAGCGTATTATGCAGGTTTTATGGAAACTGCAAAAAGCATTTGTAAAAGATATTATTGATGAGCTGGAAGAAGAGCCTAAGCCTCCATATAATACCATTTCATCAATTGTTAGGCTTTTGGAGAAGAAAGGTTATGTTAATTACAAGGCTTATGGGAAAACATACGAATACTTTCCGGCCATAGGTAAAGATGAATATGCCAAAACCACTTTCTCCAAACTATTCTCCGGTTATTTTGATAATTCCCCAAGCAGTCTTTTATCCTTTATGGTAAAAGAAGAAAAGCTGAGTGAAAAGGATATAGAAGAAATTAAAAAGATCATCAACCAAAACTCAAAGCCATGATTTTAATCTATTTGTTAAAGGTTTCGGCCTGTACGCTAATATTTTTTGCGGTTTATAGGTTATTATTTGCCAGACTTACTTTTTTTAACCTCAACCGTGCTTATTTATTATTGATGCTATTGGTAAGTTTTGGTATTCCGGCCATTACCATCGAAAACCGTCATGAAGTGGTGGTTCCTAACGAGCAAATTCTTTCAAAAATCGCCTATAATAATGATGGTTTTATAGAGCAGGATAATGAAGATGGAGTAAGCACAATTAACAACAGTGTACACTGGGATCAGCTCCTGATATATGGTTATTGTGCTATCCTGATTATCCTTGTTTTTAGGATGCTGTTTATGATGGTGCGTATCCAGCTCCAATTGCGCAAACATGTGATGGGTAAAGATGGCAACATTATTTTGGTCGATGAGCAATCAGCCATAAAAAACTGCTCTTTTTTTAACCAGATTATCGTCGATTCTTCCCTGCTGGCTGGAGAAAGGCATCTGGTTATCCAGCACGAATCTATACATGTAAAGCAATTACATGCGGTTGATAAACTGTTTGCTAACCTGATCACTGCGGTGCTTTGGTTTAATCCCATCATTTATTTCTGGCGTAATGCAATCGATCATAACCACGAGTTTTTGGCCGATCGCGGAACAACCCAATCTGCAGATAAAGAAGTATATGCTTCACTGCTGTTAAACCTGGCCATGCCTGCTAAAAATTTAGTGGTGAATAGTTTTAGTAAACTTCCCTTAAAAAACAGGATTAAAATGTTGTACAAAGAACCAAATGTAAAGTTGCAAAAACTAGCCTATCTGGCCATTCTTCCGGTTTTAATGATTTGTTGTATGGCATTTATAAACAGGAATGAGGTTATTGTAGCAAAAACAGCAAACGGAAGTCAAACCGCTGCAGATGCGCCCAAAAGACCAAATGTTTATGCAATGAACTATTTAACCAGCAATATTAAAGTTAATCCGAATGCTAACCCTGCTTTTAACGAAGTAGAGCCAGTGCTGGTTATTGATGCCGGTCATGGAGGGAAAGATGGTGCGATAGCTGCCCTGGACGGACAAAAGGAAAAAGACCTGAACTTGAGAGCCGTAAAAATTCTAAAGGAGGAAGCCGCAAAAAGAGGCATTAAGGTCATCTTAACAAGAAATGCTGACCAGTATATTTCACTTCGCGATCGATTGCCAAAACAGGAAGCTACTGCATTTATTTCTATTCACCATAACGCAGCACTTGCAAATACTGCTGCTCCTTTTGGCGGAATTGAGGTCTATGTTTCTAAACTGAATGGAAACATTAAAGCTGCCGAAGATCTGGGCGCCGGTATTTTAGGCAAGTTAAAACAATTGAATGGTTTGGCGGTAAAAGATTCTTTAAAAGATGCAAACCTGCTGTTGCTAAGAGAATCGAAAGTGCCGGCGGTTTTAATTGAAATGGGAAATATTTCGGATGCGAAAACGCTGGATTACATCAATCAGGAAAAAAATATCCGTAGGATCAGTAACCTGATTTTAGATGGCTTTGTACAGTTCTCAAAACGTGGATGCTAATTAATTACAATTATGGAAGGATTAATCTACCTGCTTAAAGTTACCGCCTGCACGGTATTGTTTTTTGGTTTTTACCTGTTGTTTTTGAGAAAACTGACTTTCTTTAAAATCAACCGCTTTTACCTGTTGAGTACCTTGTTGCTGAGTTTTATCATTCCGCTTTTGCAATTTGAAATTAAGCGAGAAATAGTGATGACAGACACTCAAATATCAGCTAATGTACCCGAAATAAAACCAGTTAATCCTGCTCCGGTACAGCTTATTCAGCCGATAATGCTGGAGTATGATCAGCAGGCAAAACCTGAGATCAGCTGGTCAGAGATAATTTATAAGGCTTATGTTGGTATCGCTTTGCTTTTATTCCTGATCTGTTTTTGGCGGTTGTTCAATTTGCTAAAATATACGGGTAGATACACTAAAAATAGTAATGGTTTAAAGCTCATTTCCAAATCGGCTGGTTTTACCAATTGCTCCTTTTTTAATTATGTTTTTATCGATGAGCATAATGTAAGTAAGGCTGATCTGGCTGTTTTGCTTAAACATGAAGAGGTGCATGCCAGGCAATTCCATTCTGTAGATAAAATGATGCTGATGGTTTTTAAATCAATTTTATGGTTTAATCCTATTATTTATTTGTACGATAAGGCTTTAGAACAGGTACACGAATACGAGGCTGACGAAATGACTTCAAACGGTTTTGGAAATGAGGCTTATGTCAATCTGTTATTGAAACTGGCCATCGCTAAAAGTGATATGCCCTTGATCCACAATTTTGTGAAAAGCCCTATTAAAGACCGCATTAAAATGTTGTTCCACTCAAAATCTAAAAACATGAAAAAGTTAACGTATTTATTGACATTGCCGGTTGCTTTGGGACTGTTCTGGTTATTTGCTGTACAGGTAGTATATGCACAAAATATAAAGGAGGAGAGCAAACCTTCTGAAGATTTTTATGAAGGAACATTGAAAGGCAAAGTCCTTAATATTAAAAAAGAAGCGATAGGTTTTTATACATTCAATTTATTATCTGATGGGAAGATTTACCCGATTGAAGCCACCACTTTTAAGGAAAAAATTAAAGTCGGCGATGAACTGATCGCTTATATATCAGCTAAAGGCTTTAACATGAAAAAAATGGATAAAAGCGGTAAGGTTATCGCAGAAACGAACGGACCGATTTATAACGCAACAAAAGTTACCACTTTATCCGGAAGCTTAATATATGAGCGAAAAATAGAAAACCATGCGTTTTTATACGAAGCGAATAAGGCTCGCTTTGCTACTTCAAAAATTAAAGCAATAGAAAAGTTGGATAATGGCAAGATCGAAAAAATTGTTTTAAACGATGGTTTATTTACTATCAACCTCAACCTCAAAGCACAAAATATAAAGGATTATAACTTTAAAGCAGGCGACCAGGTATTGGTTAAATTTATTGGTGAAAAATTGGTAGCAAAAAATACTTATGCTACTGATAAAATGATTGTAATGTATTCTGAGCCTAAAAAATACCTGATCAAAAATGAAGCACTTTTTAATCGTTTTTATTTTAATGATGGGAAACAGAAAGTTGCTGCAGTAAAAAATGAACCAGTTATAGTTACTGATGTCACTAAGCCTAAGATCATTTCATATACTAAAATGAGTGGTGATGTAAGGAATAATGTTTCTTACATGGAAAATGCTGTGATGGAGATTATGAATAATAGATTGGAAGCCCGGTATGTAGAATTTGATCAGGCCAATAATAAAATACTTGCCAAAAATGCCACGCTTAAAACGATGGATGGGAAAGGAACAGTAAAAGCAACTTTATTTACATTCGACCTCAATAAAGGGAGTTATAGTGCAGAAAATGGAGAGGGTAAACTTGGAGTAAATATACAAGATGCTGCGCGTGAGAAGGATTTTTTAGCAAAGTTGAATGACAAAGTAGAATACGTTGCCAACGATTCGGTTAAAATGAGCTCAGATAAGTTTATCATATCGTTATTCGGAAATGCAAGATTGTTCTATAACGAGATAAAGTTGTCAGGATCTAAAATTGTTTACAATAAAAAAAATAATACAGTACTTGTTAACGATGCCACCATAACCACGGGCGATACTAAAGTGAAGGCCGATAGCTTATTTTTTGATATGAAAACAAAAAAAGCCAAATTATACGGTGCTGATTTAAACCACTAGATGTTCAGGTCTATTTTTTTTCTTATTGCGGTTTTTTCGGGATTATCTTCACAAGCACAGTTTAATCTTTCGGGCAAGGTAACCGATGAGGAGTTTAAAATTTTACCATTTGTTAATGTTAAAATTTCTGGGTATAAAAATGTAATCAATTATACCCAAACGGATAGCTTAGGATTTTACCATTTCAATAAATTACAGGCAGGAAAATATTCAATTATTTGTTCTTCGCTTAGTTTTGAGGTTACAAGCCAGTTATTTACGCTAACAAAGGATACTGTAATTAATATCCGGCTTAAGGGAAATCAACATCACCTTGCCGATGTTCAGGTGATTGCTAAAAAAGCATTGATCGAAAAAAAGATCGACAGGACCGTCTTTAATGTAGAGAATAGCATTTCAGCAATCGGAACAGATGCGTTGGAGCTGCTCTCAAAAGTTCCTGGCGTACGGGTATTGAATGATAAAGTTTCATTGGTGGGTAAAGGCCTGGTTAATGTAATGATTAACGATAAGCTAATACCTTTGTCGGCAGATGAACTTTCGAATTATTTAAAATCCATCTCCTCAGAAAATATTTCAAAAATTGAAGTCATTACCAATCCGCCAGCCAAATATGATGCACAGGGAAATAATGGGCTGATCAATATTATACTCAAAAAAGCGACTACCGAAGGTTTCAAAGGTTCGGTAAATTCATCTCTAACCAAGGCAAGCTATTTTACCACATCTGCTGGCGGGAATTTAAGTTACCGGAAAAACAAAATTACACTGTCTTCAAACTTCAATATCAGGAAAGGATCTATTGTTCCGTATGAGCAAAGCGATGTTTTTTATCCTGTGCAAACCTGGAATATGGTAAATAAAGACCGGAATTTTAGAACGGTACCGAGCGGACAGGTCGGAATGGATTACCAAGCTTCCAAGAAAACGCTGTTGGGTTTATCGTATAACGGCGGACTGACCAATTTCCATTCGGAAGAAAATATAAAAACAACGGTTTATAGCCGTAGCAATGGTTTAGATTCGGTATTGAATTCTGATGCGAATGCTAAAATTAAATCTCATTACCATTCGGCGAATATTTATTTAAAACAAGCTTTAGATTCGGCCGGAAAGCAACTCAGCATTAATGGCGATTGGTTTACCTATAGGGATGATAAAAACAGGTTTTTTAATAATACAGGTTATTTTGAAAACGGAACGGTAATTCCGAATTCCTTTGCCGAATACCTGTCGGCCAGTAAACAAAACATCGATTTATATACCTTCAAAGCTGATGTAGATCTTCCTTATAAAACCTTTAAATTATCTTTTGGTACAAAATTGAGTTTTATCAAAAACCAGAGCAATCTTGTTTTTTACAAAGTGCTTAATCATCATTATAAAATTGATCCGGGGCAAAGCAATCTGTTTAATTACCATGAAAATACTCAGGCACTCTATGTTAATTTCAATAAAACGATCAAAAAATGGGATTTTCAGGCCGGATTAAGGGGGGAATACACGCAGATTGAAGGATTATCAGTTAATGAACGGAATAAAGATAATTATTTTCGACTTTTCCCTACACTTTATGTGGTTTACAGATCAAATGATAAAAATATTTTTTCGATAAACTATGGCCGCCGCATTAACCGACCACCTTACCGTAAACTGAATCCCTTTCGGTGGTACAGTAATCAGTATGCCTATGCAGAAGGTAATCCTTTTTTGCAGCCTTCTTATAACGATAACATTGAGCTTTCTCATACCTATAACAATATATTCAGCACTTCTTTATCCTTTAACAAAACCACTGATGGTTTTAATGATATCAATTTTGTTGAGGCAAGTAGCAAGATTCAGATTGCCAAACCAGTTAACTTTATTACGGCATATCATTACCAATTGAGCAATGCCATTACGCTTAATGTTGTGAAGGGGTGGGAGAGTGTTAGTCAGTTTGATGTTTTTTATACGGTCTCAAATTCCAGCATTGCCCAAACCTTAGGTAGTCTGAATGGATTTGGTGCTTATTTTTCTACCCTTAACCAGTTTGTTTTTAACCAGTCGAAAACCATTTTAGGCGAAATAAGTTTTTGGTATCAATTCCCCACAATTGATGGGCTGAACCGGAATAAAAGTCAATGCAACCTTGATTTGGGGATTAAAACTTTATTATTCAATAAAAAAATACAATTGGCCATTGCGGCAAGTGATGTTTTTAAGACAAATCGATACCAGTATAGTAGTTTGATAAACAACATCAGGCAAGAATACAATAACTATTATGATAGCCGCCAGCTGCGGATCACCTTCCGTTATAATTTCGGTAACGAAAAAATTAAACAGCAGGATCGGAAGCTGGGGAATGAAGAGGAGCGGAGGAGGAGTAATTAGGGATGGGAAATGGAAAGAAGATTTTTCTTGCTGAATTTTTCTACATCTATTTTTCTGTAAAGATCCTTCGACTCCGCTACCATTGACAGATACGAAGAAAAGTCGTCATTGCGAGGAGGTACGACGAAGTAATCTTTCCTGCTAGCGATCCTTGCTAGAAAGATTGCTTCGTCGGCTGAAAAAGCCTTTCTCGCAATGACGATTCCTCCCGGCCAATAAACCGCATTAAAACCTTCTGTCATTTATATTGATTTTTATAAAATAAATTATCCCTCAGGATGACAAACCTGGCAGGATGATGATTAGCAAAAATTCTCCGTGTTTTCTGTGCCTCCGTGGCCATAATATTATCTGTGTTGATCCGTGTGTATCTGTGGTTAAAGATCCTTCGACTAAATTCAGCATGACAAAACGAATGGATGATTGCATCAAACCATCATCCCTTTTCCATCATCCATCTTTCTAAAACGCTTCGGCTAAACTAATGTAAAATCCTGCCTGACGTTTTTCGTTCGGTAGTTTTTCACCCATTCCATAATCTAAGCGAACGCTCAAACCTTTTGCCGGGTCGAAAAAGTAACGACCGCCAACACCAAAGTTTGGCTTTAGTCCATCGCCATTAAACTGGCCGTTAGCAAATACTTTACCAGTGCCGGCAAAAGCTACGATCCCAAAACGGTTCATAAAACGGTAGCGGAGTTCGGCCTGAGCGGCCATCAGGTTCTCGTCGCGGTAACGGCCGCTGTAATAACCGCGCATCATCTGATCGTTTCCTAACTGTTGCAATAAATAAAATGGCGTGCTTTTGCTTTGAATGGTATAAAATATTCCCTGCACACCCAGAACCACTTTCGGTACCAGGCTAAAGAAACCGCGAAGATCTAACTTAATCTGCGAGCCATTAAAACTGTCTCCACCAAAAAAATCAGGAGCATACTGATAGGTTGCCCTGCCAAAAAAACCTTTTGTTGGGTAATTGTTGCTGTTGCGGGTATCGTAACTTTGCGATGCGCCGATCCAGGCCACCGAACCACCGTCTTTATCCAAAATCTGTGGATTGGTACTGTAAATACCTCCCGCTACCTTGTCGATAAAATGGTAATTCTCAAAACCAAGTGAAACACCAGTATAAGCTTTAGGCAAAGTATTCATTTCTGCATCGAAAAGTGTTTTAAAAATCCTTTGGTCTAATTTATCTTCATCTATCTTTTTAGCATTATTGCCGATGCCATAAAAATTGAAAGGCTGGTTTTTGAATCGGATATCACCGATAAAGTGATATTTGTTTCCTTTCGTCCACATATCACCTTTTAACATAAAATTAGCAGTCTTTTTAGTTGAATAGGTGGTGTTCAAGGCGAAATTAGAACTGCGGTTCAGCGTATCCTTACGGTCGATATAAAATGAGTAAATGGCACCCACACCAAATTCAAACCCGGTTTCCTGACTATAGCCAAAAGCAGGCAGCGGCAAAAAGCTGGCTTTACGGGTAGTATCTTTTTCGTTGGAGAGCATCTTCCTGATCAGTTTCATCTGTGCGAATGAACTTCCTGAAACGAGCGCAAGTAAAATAATTAGATAATATTTTTTCATTAGCGCAAAGAAAAGGAAATTTAGTTAATAGTTCATTTGTTCACTGGTCATTAGTTCATTGGTTAGCATAAGGCTTAATATTGTTTTGTTGTTGGATTGTTTAATTGTTAACTGAAAACTGGCAACTGAGAACTGTATTATTGGTTAATCGGTTAATTGTTTAATTGTACCTGGCGACTGCTCAATCTCAACTCCAAAGACCCAAATCGTCCTTTCGAGCGGAGTGCAACGCAGTGGAGAACCCGTAGGCTCTGCGAAGCAAAATCTACCTCAAGATAGATCTCTCCGTTCCGCTGCGCTTCAGTCGAGATGACGATCGCTAGGCTTTGATGCAGCGCCAGCCGCCACCTAAACCGGATTGAAGGGGAAAGCCCACAGGTGAGGTACGAGCCGCGGACTTGTACCGGAAAGCCGGACTACATTTAATAAACGCTACTGCAACTGCTTTTCAAATAAAAAGATCCTTCGACTACGCTCAGGATGACGATCGCTGAAATTCACGTAGTTTAATTGACTAAGAACTGCCAACTCTGGACTGAAGACTCCGGACTAATTTAACGCCAAACGCCAGCCCCTGAACGCTAAACGCTTTTACGCTTTCACCTTTCGGCCTAAATACCTATTTTTGCGGCAAACAATACAAAACGAAATGAGCAATACAAGAGGACCAATATCTCAGTTTATGGAGCGTAATTATCTCCATTTTAATGCTGCGGCAATGATGGATGCGGCTAAAGGATACGAAACGCATTTAGATGAGGGTGGTAAAATGATGATCACACTTGCTGGAGCAATGAGTACTGCAGAATTGGGTATTTCACTTGCAGAGATGATCCGCAAGGATAAAGTGTCTATTATTTCTTGTACAGGTGCCAACCTTGAAGAGGATATTATGAACCTGGTTGCACACTCACATTATAAACGCGTTCCTAATTACCGCGATTTAAGTCCGCAGGATGAGTGGGATCTTTTAGAAAACCATTACAACCGCGTTACCGATACCTGTATCCCCGAAGAAGAGGCTTTCCGCCGTTTGCAAAAGCACATCCAAAAAATCTGGATGGATGCCGAAGCTGCTGGTGAGCGTTATTTTCCGCATGAGTTTATGTATAAAATGCTTTTGAGTGGTGATTTGGAGCAATACTATGAAATTGATCCTAAAAACTCGTGGATGTTAGCTGCAGCAGAAAAGAATTTGCCAATTGTGGTACCAGGATGGGAAGATTCTACCATGGGTAACATCTTCGCTTCTTATGTAATGAAAAAAGAACTTACTGCAACTACGGTAAAAGGCGGTATTGAATATATGGGCTGGCTGGCCGATTGGTATATTGCAAACAGTGGTGGCAAAGGAATCGGTTTCTTCCAGATTGGTGGTGGTATTGCCGGCGATTTCCCGATCTGCGTAGTGCCAATGTTATATCAGGATATGGAAATGGAGAACATTCCTTTCTGGAGTTACTTCTGCCAGATCTCTGATTCGACCACTTCTTATGGTTCGTATTCTGGTGCCGTGCCGAACGAAAAAATTACCTGGGGCAAGCTTGATATTAATACACCTAAGTTTATTGTAGAAAGTGATGCGACAATTGTTGCGCCGTTAATGTTTGCCTGGATATTAAAACAATAATGATAACATTTTAATAAACCAAATTGGTTTCTGGTATGTCCATTTGAGATAAAGTATCAAAAATGGGCATTTTTATGCCTTGAATGGCTTGAAACGACATTTGTTTAGAATGATTATAAATTGTATTTCCAGTCACTATTATGTCATGGGATTTATTAATAAGTTATACTTTTGTTCAAGTTTTGGTGGGGCTATCTGGGTTCAAGCATCAATTTCACAACAAAAAGTAAATTAAATAAGTATAAAGTGTTCATTATGAGAGATATCTCGATGATTTTAAAAAGCGTTTGGAAGTCGTTATTCGTATTTTCAGCAATTTCCGTAATAGCGGTTTCTACCGTAAATGCGCAGGATGCTAAAGAAGGAAGAACGCTTTTCAAAGCAAAATGTTCTTCGTGCCATGCGTTAGATCACAAAGTTATTGGTCCGGCATTAGAAGGAGTAAGCGATCGTCACCCTGAAGCGTTCCTGTTAAAATGGATCCCGAACAACGCAGCAATGATTGCCGCCGGAGATCCTGCTGCTGTTAAATTATTTAACGATAACGGTAAAGTAGCAATGACTACCTTCCCTGAGTTAGATGAGGCGAAAGTAAAAGATATCTTAGCATACATTAAAGAAGGTGAGCCAAAAGCTGCTGTAGATCCAAATGCACCAAAAGCTGGCGCTGAAGATAACGGTACTTCAGGTTTATCAATTGCAGGTATCGTAGCTATCGTAGTTTTAGCTGTAGTTATCCTGGTTATCTTAGGTCGTGCCTCTAAATTATTAGAGCGTTTGATCCTACAGAAACAAGGTATCGAGATCGAAGAAGATGTGCCACTAAAAGTTGGTGTGCGCAAAATGTTCAAAAACAAGAAGTTCGTGATGTTCTTTATCTTGTGTTTGATCATCTGTTTAGGTTCTTTCGGTTGGATGGGCATGTGGAATACTGGTGTTCATACCGGTTACCAACCAGTTCAGCCAATTAAATTCTCACACGAGTTGCACGCTGGTATCAATCAGATCGATTGTCAGTATTGCCACAATGGAGCGTTTAAATCTAAAAATGCAACTATCCCTTCATTAAACGTTTGTATGAACTGCCACAAAGCTGTTCAGGCAAGAGATAAATATGATGGTGAGATTTCTCCGGAGATCAAAAAAATCTATAGTGCTTTAGGTTACGATCCTGAAACGCAGAAATACGACGAAAGTAAATCAAAACCAATGGAGTGGGTACGTGTACACAATCTACCTGATTTTGCTTACTTCAACCACTCTCAACACGTAGTTGTTGCTGAAGATGCAATTCGTAAAGCAAAAGGATTACAGCCAAACGAGCCTGTGTGTTTCGCTTGTCACGGTCCGGTTAATACCATGGAAGAAATTTATCAATATTCTCCATTAACCATGAAATGGTGTATTAACTGCCATAAAGAAACAGATATTTCTGGTCAGAAAAACAATGCTTTCTACGCTAAGGTTATCGAAGCGCACGAGAAAATTAAAAAAGGCGAGAAAATCACACCAGCTTTATTGGGTGGTTTAGAGTGTGGTAAATGCCACTATTAATAGATTAGAGTTTAGTAAGAACGTTCGATAAACAGTAATATAGCTTAAATGGAAAGCAATAAAAAATACTGGAAAGGCTTAGAGGAGTATAACAATACACCCGATTTTGTTAAGAATAACAAAAACGAATTCGCCGAGCCACTTCCAATAGAAGATGTTTTAAATGAAGCAGGGTTAAGTACCGTTACCCCACGCCGCGACTTTTTAAAGGCGTTAGGTTTTGGTTTAGGTGCCGTTACCTTAGCTGCCTGCCAAAGTACACCGTTAAAAAAATCAATTCCTTATCTGGTAAAACCTGAAGAAGTAACTCCGGGTATTCCTAACTTCTATACGTCTAGCTTTAACGGCCAGAGTATTTTGGTTAAAACAAGGGAAGGCCGTCCGATTAAAATTGAACCAAATCCAAATGCGGGTCAGTTTAACTGCGGTACTGATGCAAGAGCGCAGGCTTCTGTATTAGATTTATACGATGTATCTAAACTAAAAGCACCTGCTACAGTAAAAGGTGGACAAGTAGAAGAAACTACCTGGGCAAAAATCGACAGCTATGTAAAAGGCGAGTTGGCAAAAGCACAGGCTGGCGGAAAGAAAATCCGTATTGTAGCATCAACGATAAACAGCCCATCAACTAATGCAGTAATTGCACAGTTTGTGACTAAATATCCTGCTGCTAAATTGGTACAGTATGATGCGGTTTCTTATACCGGTATCATCCAGGCCAATCAAAACAGTTTTGGTAAAGCAGTTTTACCAAAATATAACTTCGATAAGGCTGACTTAATTGTAAGTTTCAGTGCCGATTTCTTAGGTACGTGGATCAGTGGCGAAGAATTTACTGCTCAGTACACTGCTAACCGTAACTACAAATCGTTAGAAAATAAAAAAATGAGCCGCCACATTCAGTTCGAAAGTGGAATGAGCTTAACTGGTACCAATGCAGATACCCGTGTTCCGGTTAAATTATCGGAAGAAGGTCCTGCGTTAATTGCTTTATATAATGCCATTACCGGTGCTGCTTTACCAGGTGGAACGTTGGGTAACAACACCACTGCTGATAAGGTAATTAAATTAGCAGCTAAAGAATTATTGCAAAATAAAGGTAAAGGCCTTGTAGTTTGCGGTTCGAACGATGTTTCTACACAGATTTTAGTAAATGCCATTAACGCCGCTATCGGAAGTTATGGTACTACTATTGATTTAGATAATGCTTGCCACCTATATGCAGGTAACGATGCTGAATTTAATGGTTTAGTTGCCGAAATGAGCCGTGGCGAAGTTGGTGCTGTTTTATTTTTAAACAGTAACCCTGCTTACGATGCAGCGAATGCAAAAGCATTTACTGATGCATTGGCTAAGGTACCTGCGAAAATTTCATTCTCAGACCGTGCTGATGAAACTGCTACACTTTGCGATGCGATCGCCATTAACCATAACTATTTAGAATCATGGGGTGATGCAAATGCTTACGAAGGATATTACTCTATCGTACAGCCAACCATTAACCCTGTTTTCAATAGCCGTCAGGCAGAAGAGAGTTTATTAACCTGGGCCGATGCTCCTGTTAAAGATTACTATCAGTTTGTACGCAGCAACTGGGAAGCGAAAGTATTACCAGCAGCTGGATTGAAATGGGATGAGGTATTAGAGAAAGGTGTAGTTTCTACTACAGCAAAACCTGCTGGTACCTATAGCTTTACCTTATCATTAGGTGCTGTTGCAACTTCAATTGCAAATAGCAGCAAAGCTTTTAAAGGTGGCGATCAGATTGAGTTACAGGTTTACGAAAACGTACCAATGCGCGATGGTAAAAATGCAAACAACGCATTCTTACAGGAGTTACCTGATCCAGTATCGAAAGTAACCTGGGATAACTTTGTAGCCCTTGCACCTAAAACTGCAGAAAAATTAAAAGTTAAAGAATTTGATGTTGTGTCTGTTAAAGGAAGCAACGGATATTCAGTAGATCTTCCGGTGTTAATCCAACCAGGACAGGCACAAGGAACTGCATCTATCGCTGTAGGTTATGGCCGTACCAAAGTTGGTAAAGCGGGTAACGATGTAGGTAAAAATGCTTTCCCTTTTGTTTCTTTCGTAAACGGAACCATGCAATATGCTACAAACGTAACCATTACCCCAACAGGCGGTTACTATGAGCTTGCACAAACACAAACTCACCACTCTTTCGAGGGCCGTGCAGTGATTAAAGAAGCTACTTTTAAAGAATTCTTAAAAAATCCTGGAGCTGGTAACGAAAAAGGCGAGCATAAAGATTACGATCTTTGGGATCAATATGAAAAACCAGGTAACAACTGGGTAATGGCAATCGATTTGAATGCTTGTACAGGTTGTGGTTCTTGTATTGTTGCCTGTAACGTAGAAAACAACATTCCGGTTGTAGGCCGTGATGAGGTTCGCCGTCGCCGCGAGATGCACTGGATCCGTATCGACCGTTATTATAGCTATGAAACACCAACAGGTGATGTAACCAAAGAAAAAGAAATTGCTAAGTTAGAAGACTTAGATCATGTTTCTGTTGTTCACCAACCCATGTTGTGCCAACACTGTGATCACGCACCTTGCGAAACAGTTTGTCCGGTATTGGCTACGGTACACTCTTCAGATGGTTTAAACCACATGGCTTACAACCGTTGCGTAGGTACACGTTACTGTGCAAACAACTGTCCGTACAAAGTACGTCGTTTCAACTGGTTCAATTACTGGAACGATTCTCGTTTCGATAACTATTTAAATAACGAGTTTACCCAATTGGTTTTAAACCCTGATGTAACTACACGTTCACGTGGTGTTATGGAGAAATGCTCAATGTGTATCCAACGTATACAAGGTGGCAAATTACAGGCTAAAATGGAGAAACGTCCATTAAAAGATGGCGATATTAAAATGGCTTGTCAAGAAGCTTGTTCAGCAAATGCAATCATATTTGGTGATTCAAACGATCCTAATTCAGAGGTTTCAAAAGCATTACGTTCTGAGCGTATCTACTACGTATTAGAAGAAATCAATGTGAAACCAGGTATCGGATATATGACTAAGATTAGAAATACAGATACAAAAGTACAAGCGTAAGCTTTAGCATAAAGAAAATACAAATTATGTCAGGACATAACGAATCAATACTTAGAGAACCATTAATTACCGGCGATAATATCACGTATGCTAAAATTACGGATGATATTTTGATGCCGGTAGAAAATAAGCCAAACAAAGCTTGGTGGATTGGTTTCACCTTTGCTTCATTAGGTGCTTTACTTTGGGTGGTTGCAGTAAGCTACACCTTTTGGAACGGTATCGGAGCATGGGGCTTAAATAAAACAGTAGGTTGGGCTTGGGATATCACCGGTTTCGTATGGTGGGTAGGTATCGGTCACGCTGGAACACTAATTTCAGCAGTACTATTACTCTTCCGTCAGAACTGGCGTAACTCCATCAACCGTTCGGCAGAGGCGATGACTATTTTCGCCGTAATCTGTGCCGCAACTTACGTTGTATCGCACATGGGCCGTCCTTGGTTAGCTTATTGGGTTTTACCTTTACCAAACCAATTCGGATCACTTTGGGTAAACTTTAACTCACCATTGGTGTGGGATATGTTTGCGATCTCGACTTACTTCTCTGTATCATTATTATTCTGGTACACAGGTTTATTACCAGATATTGCTACCATCCGCGACCGTGCAGTGGGTACACGTAGAAAAATCTATTCTATCTTCTCTTTTGGATGGAGTGGAAGTGTTAAAACATGGCAACGTTTCGAAGCGGTGTCGTTAATCTTAGCAGGTATCTCTACACCACTTGTACTTTCGGTACACACCATTGTATCAATGGACTTTGCAACATCGGTAATTCCGGGATGGCACACGACCATCTTCCCTCCATACTTCGTTGCTGGAGCGATCTTTTCAGGATTTGCAATGGTATTAACCTTATTATTGGTTGCACGTAAAGTATTGGGCTTAGAAAACTACATCACCATGTTCCACATTGAGTCGATGAATAAAATCATCATCTTAACCGGATCAATCGTTGGTGTGGCTTATTTAACTGAGTTCTTCATCGCCTGGTATTCAGGTTCTGAGTATGAGCAGTATGCATTTATCAACAGATCTACTGGTCCTTACTGGTGGTCGTACTGGATGATGATGACTTGTAACGTAATTTCTCCACAATTGTTATGGTTTAAAAAGATCCGTTTAAGCATTAAAGCTACCTGGATTTTATCAATCGTGGTAAACGTGGGTATGTGGTTCGAGCGTTTCGTAATTATCGTTACTTCATTACACCGCGATTATATTCCATCAAGTTGGGCAATGTTCTATCCAACATGGGTTGATATCAGTGTATTCGTAGGTTCAATTGGTCTGTTCTTTACTTTATTCTTATTATTCTTAAGAGTATTGCCATCAATCGCTATAGCAGAGGTTAAATTATTATTAAAAACTGCAAGTGAGCAAGCCAAAATGAAACAGATTAAAGAAGGGCATGAGAATAAAGAATACGTTGCAGAATACGTAGAGTCTTTAGAAAAATTTGATAGTGTTAAACAAGAAGATTACGCAAAAATATAACAATGAGTGATATCAAATATATTTTAGGCAGCTTTGGCGATCCTGACGAAATGATGCACGGCATCGAAAAGCTTCAGGAAAATAACATCAGCATTCATGATGTATATACACCGATGCCTATACACGGAATAGAAGCCAAATTAGGAATTAAAAGATCTAGAATCGATATCGCAGCATTTTGCTTTGGTATTACCGGTACTTGCTGTGCATTCGCTTTGATTTATTTCTGCGCAGTAATCGATTGGAGAGTAAACATAGGTGGTAAACCATCATTTGCATTGCCGGATTTTATTCCGATAATGTTCGAGCTTACAGTATTATTCTGTGCTTTCGGTATGGTGTTAACTTATTATGCATCTACTCACTTATTTCCGGGAAGAGCACCAAGAGTGATGGATTTACGTGCGACTGATGATCGTTTTGTTATTGCAGTTGATGCAAAAGACAATATAGAACATACTGTAATTGATGGATTATTAAAAGATGCAGGTGCTTTAGAAATAAAGTATAATGAAAGGAAGTACATTAGCTATGAATAAGAATAAATTTGTTTACACGGCGTTTTTAGCTATCGCTTTTGCAGCTACCTTTTCTGCTTGTAAAGATAAACGCAGTACTGGCTTGGAATATGCCAGAAACATGTATGATCCGATTGCTTACAATCCAGATCAGCCAAACAAAAATTTTAAAGATGGTAAAACAGCTCAGTTGCCACCTGCACATACTAAACCAGTAGGTTTTACTGAATATGATGAGTATCCCAATACAAAAGAAGGATATGAAGCAGCAGGTGTGAGTATGGTTAACCCTTTACCAGTAGATACTGTTAATTTAGCTCAGGGTAAACACTTATTTACCGTTTTCTGTAGCCCTTGCCACGGAGAAAAAGGCGATGGACAAGGACACTTAGTTAAAATTGAGAAATTTAGTGGTGTACCTGCTTATCAAACAGGCTCATCTTCTAGAGGTGGTAACATGGTTGATCTTACTGCAGGTAAAATTTACCACACCATTACATACGGTGTAAATAACATGGGCTCGCATGCTTCGCAAATCTCACCAACAGATCGTTGGAAAGTGGTGATGTATGTTCAACAATTACAAAAAGGACAATAGTAAAGCAGAATATAAATGGGAACTCACAATATTAATTTTAGTGAACAGTTTGAGTTTACAGGTAAAGTAAAAACCTTAAGCATTGTTGGTATCGTTATCGGTATTGCGGCTGTATTGTTCGGTTTCTTAGCCGGCGATAAAGTAATGCACGAGCGTACTTTTGCTAACCTGTTGCTTATGGCATATTACTTTGCATGCGTTTGTATGTCGGGTACATTTTTCCTGGCTGTTCAATATGTAGCTCAAGCAGGTTGGTCTGCATCAATTTTACGTGTACCACAAGCTATGGCAAAAACATTGCCTATTGCAGCTGTAATACTTGTTGTAGTAATTTCGGCAGGTTTATATACACATAACCTTTATCACCACTGGCATGCTGATGGATTAACTGATCCAAAAAGCCCTAACTACGATTCTTTGATCGCTGGTAAGGCAGTATTCTTAAATGTACCTTTTTTCTTAGGTCGCCAAGTGGTGTTCTTAGGTATCTATAGTATATTTTCGATTATGTTTGTTAAGTTTTCTTACAACGAAGACTTGGCTGGTGGTTTAAATTCTTACAGAAAAAGCTTTAAAAATGCTTGTATCTTCTTGGTAATTTACGGTTTTACAACGCCGATTTTTGCTTTCGATACTGTAATGTCATTAGAGGCACACTGGTTCTCAACCATGTTCGGTTGGTATAACTTCGCCGCTATGTGGGTAAGCAGTTTAGCTACTATTGCTATTATTCTTATCTTATTAAGAAGAGCTGGTTATATGCAATGGGTTAACAATAGCCACTTACACAATTTAGGTCAGTTTATCTTCGGTTTCTCTATCTTCTGGACTTACGTATGGTTTGCTCAATTCTTATTGATCTATTATGCAAACATGCCTGAAGAGACTGTATATTTCTACAAACGCTTTGAATATTACAAGTTCTGGTTTTTCTTAAACCTGGCCATGAACTTCTTAGCGCCAGTATTATTATTAATGGACAGAGATAACAAAAGAACAGATGCAAAATTATTGTTCGTTTCTATTGTGGTACTTTTAGGTCACTGGGTAGATTACTACCAAATGATTATGCCAGGAGCGGTAGAAGAAGGACATAATGGTTTTGGTATCATTGAAATTGGTACTGCAATAGGTTTCGTAGGATTGTTTACCTTTACGGTTTTAACATCATTAAGCAAAAAACCGTTAATTGCAAAGAACCACCCATTATTACAAGAAAGTTTGCATCATCAATTGTAGTGGTGATAGGATAAAGCAAATATTTAATTATTATTATAATTAGCAGTACAGCGTACTACTTTTAAGAAAATGAGTTTAAGAAAGTTTATAACGAATAAAACGACCGCAGCTTTAGCAGTATTGATTACTGTTTTTGCAAACACTAGCGTATTTGCGCAAGATGCAGCAGCAGGTGCTGCCGCGGCACCGAAAGTTGATATGGGCGAGGTTTATAAATCGGTAATATTTTATATTCTGGTTTTCCTTGCCGTATGCTTATTCATTGCAATTATTGGTAAAGCAATAAAAGTATATGAATTAAGCCGCGAGGCACAAGGTAAACCTGTTGGTATTAACTGGAACAGGGTACACGCAAGTTTATTTGCGCTGTTTTTAGTGATCGGTTTATATGGTGTATATTGGGAGTATACAGTACATGGGGCAATGTTACTTCCTGATGCGGCATCTGAGCACGGAAAGAAAATTGATGAAATGTTTAATTTAACATTAATCATTACCACCATTGTATTTGTAGTTACGCACATCTTGTTATTCGGGTTTTCTTACATCTATAAATACTCAGCTAAAAGAAAAGCTTACTATTACCCACACAATAATACCATCGAAAAAATCTGGACAATCGTTCCGGCTTTAGTATTAACTGTTTTGGTATTAATGGGCTTCTTAACCTGGAGATCTATTTTCTTCAAAGTTGAAGATCCAAATAACAAACCATTGCAGATAGAAGTTACTTCTGAGCAATTTAAATGGTCTATCCGTTATCCTGGAGCCGATGGAATAGTAGGTAACAAAAATTACAAGTTAACTACAGCAAGCAATACATTAGGTATCGATTTCAAAGATATCAACTCTCGCGATGATGAGATGGCTGATGAAATGGTTCTTCCTGTTGGTAAACCAGTTAAATTGATCTTAACCAGTAAAGATGTAATTCACAGTTTTTACATGCCACACTTCAGGGTACAGTTAAATACCGTACCGGGTATGAGAACCATATTTGAGTTTACGCCTACAAAAACTACTGCAGAAATGCAGCAAGAAACTAACGATCCTAACTTTAAGTACCTTTTCTTATGTGCTAAAATTTGCGGAGCCGGTCACTATAACATGCAAAAAGTGGTACGTGTAGTTTCTGAGGCGGAGTACAAAACTTGGATAGCTGAACAGAAAACATACTTAAACGACGATTTAAGAAAACAATTTAATTTGCCAGTGGCGCCTGCACCTGTAAAATCAGTAGCAGATTCAGCAGCTAAAGATTCAGCGGCTGTAAAAACTAACCAAATGGCTTTAAATAAATAATATTAAGCAGGAGCGAACGAATTATGTCAACAATAGCATTACACGACGAACACAATCACGATCACGCTGATCATGGGCATCATAAAGAGACTTTGATTTCAAAGTATATCTTTAGTATGGATCATAAAATGATTGCTAAGCAATTTTTGATTACCGGTATTATTATGGCGGTAATTGCAATGGGCTTATCAATTTTATTCCGTATTCAATTGGCATGGCCAGATAAAAACTTCCCATTCTTAGAAACATTTTTAGGTAAATGGGCAGAAGGTGGCCGTATCAAACCCGATTTTTACCTTGCTTTGGTAACCATTCACGGTACCATCATGGTATTCTTTGTACTAACCGCTGGTTTAAGTGGTACCTTTAGTAACTTACTGATTCCACTTCAAATTGGTGCAAGAGATATGGCTTCGCCATTCTTAAACATGCTTTCATACTGGTTCTTCTTTATGGCTTGTGTGATCATGATGTCATCGTTCTTTATCCAAACAGGGCCTGCATCCGGTGGCTGGACGGTTTATCCGCCGCTATCTGTTGTTGCGAAGGCAATGCCAGGATCTGGAATGGGTATGACCTTATGGTTAATAAGTATGGTACTTTTCGTAGCGTCATCACTAATGGGTGGTATCAACTACGTAAGTACAATTTTAAACATGCGTACTAAAGGTATGGACCTTTGGAAAATGCCATTAACCATCTGGGCTTTCTTTTTGACTGCTATTTTAGGTATCTTATCATTCCCTGTTCTTGTAGCTGGTGTGGTATTGATGGTATTCGACCGTAGTTTTGGAACAAGTTTCTACTTATCAGATATCGTAATGGGTACTGATATTTTACCGAACGAAGGTGGTTCTCCAATTTTATGGCAACACTTATTCTGGTTCTTAGGTCACCCTGAGGTATACATTGTAATTATGCCGGCATTGGGTATCTCATCTGAGGTTATCTCTGTAAACTCACGTAAACCGATCTTCGGTTACCACGCGATGGTTTACTCTTTAATTGGTATTACCGTATTATCATTCATCGTTTGGGGTCACCACATGTTTGTAACGGGTATGAACCCGTTGTTGGGTGGTGTGTTTATGATTACAACATTAATCATTGCGGTACCATCGGCAGTAAAAACCTTTAACTATTTAGCAACATTATGGCGTGGTAACATCCGTTTCACTCCGGCAATGTTATTCGCTATCGGTTTGGTTTCATTCTTTATCTCTGGTGGTTTAACCGGTATCTTCTTAGGAAACGCATCTTTAGATATTAACCTACACGATACTTATTTTGTTGTTGCCCACTTCCACCTGGTAATGGGATCTGCAGCAATCTTCGGTATGCTTGCAGGTGTTTATCACTGGTTCCCTAGAATGTTCGGTAAAATGATGAACGCTAAATTAGGATACTTACACTTCTGGTTAACTTTCATCGCAGCTTACCTGGTGTTCTTCCCGCTTCACTTCTTAGGTTTAGATGGTGTACCACGTCGTTACTATGCATTTACTGAGTTTGAGTTTATGAAAAAATGGTTAACCGTGAACGTATTTGTAACATGGGCAGCTATTATGGCCGCACTTGCTCAGGTAGCGTTCTTGTTCAACTTCTTCTACTCAATCTTCAAAGGAAAAGTAGCCCCTCAAAACCCATGGGAATCTAATACATTAGAGTGGACTGCACCTGTTGAGCACATTCACGGTAACTGGCCAGGAGAAATCCCAACAGTTTACAGATGGCCATACGATTATAGCAAACCAGGACATGATGCAGACTTTATTCCTCAAACTGTTCCTTTCTCTCAAACCATGAGCTCTAACTTGCCTCACGATTTTGAAGGAAATGCAGAAGCAGAAAAAATTCAGCAAGACTGGGAATTAGCTAATCCTGTTGCAGAAAACAAAGGCTAGTTTAAGCTTAAAATAAAAGTTTTAAAAGGGGTATCTGATTAAGTTTCTGCTTATCCGGATACCCTTTTCATCTTAATAGATATATGGTCAGTAGATCAGAACAACGTTTCATTAGAATTAATCTTATAACCATTATAGTTACGCTATTGGTTATACTTGCCGGTGGTATTGTGCGCAGTACCGGATCGGGCATGGGCTGTCCGGATTGGCCTAAATGTTTCGACCGTTATATTCCACCAACCAATGTATCACAGCTTCCTGCCAATTATAAAGAGAAATATGTAGCAGGCAGGTTGAAAAAGAATGAAAAGTTTGCCAAATACCTGGAGAGCATGGGTAAAGTTGCCCTGGCTGATAGTATCAGGCACGATAAGAGCATTACCGTACCCGAAGAGTTTAATCCAACAAAAACCTGGACGGAGTATTTAAACAGATTGGCTGGTGTAGCTGCAGGTATATTTTTGTTATTAACTGTTGTTTACTCTTTTACTTATCGCAAAACGGCCAAACGGATTATCGTATTAAGTATTCTTAACCTATTGGTAGTGGGATATCAGGGCTGGTTAGGATCCATCGTGGTATCAACCAATCTGGCTCAGTGGGTGGTAACGGTACACATGCTTTTGGCACTTGTTATTTTAGCCATATCCATTTATACTTATAATTATGCGAAGCAGCTTAATAAGGCGCCTTCGGTAATTATGTACCGGATATTATGGTTGAAAGGATTTTTGTTCTTTACATTGGTGATCAGCATTATCCAGATCGTTTTAGGGACTGATGTGCGTGAGGCCGTAGATGTGATTGCAAAGTCGCTCGCTTATGGCAGTAAAGCGACGTGGATTTCGAAAGTGGGATCTGTATTTTCTTATCACCGGGATCTGGCCATTTTAGTGGTGATAACTAATGCGATTGTTTACAAAATGGTTATCGATCGTTTTAGTGGTAAAGCAGCACCATTGTTAACCGCAAGGTTTATATTAATTACGCTCCTGATCCAATTATTAAGTGGTTTTGCATTAGCTTATATTGCTTTTCCACCTGCAGCGCAGGCATTACATATTTTGTTCTCAACATTGTTATTTAGTTTACAGTTTTATCTGTACTTATTAGTTTACCGAACAAGTACCTATAAACAATAATATTTAAGGAAATTGAAACAATATCTTTCAGATTTTTCTAAACTCATCAAATTCAGGCTATCGTTTACGGTAGTGTTTTCGGCTTCGATTTCTTTTTTAATCGGACAGAAAATGCAGGTTGGAAAAGGTCATATCCCTACAATTGATTGGGGTAACTGGTTGATTTTAATAGCCGGCGGATTTTTGGTTACTGCAGCAGCAAACTGTTTTAACGAGATTATAGAAAAAGATCTGGATAAATTAATGTCGCGTACAAAAGACCGCCCGATGCCTGCTGGTAGAATGACTACCGGGCAAGGATTGATCTTAGGTGTGTTTATGGCATTTTTAGGAACATGGTTACTCGGTAAGTTAAACCTCGAAACAGGTTTATTATCTGTATTTTCTATTTTATTGTATGCTTTTGCTTATACGCCATTAAAGAGAAAATCGCCAATTGCTGTTTTTGTAGGTGCCATTCCAGGTGCATTGCCACCACTTATCGGTTATTTAGCTGCTTTTGGTAGTTTAAAAGCCGAAATGTTTCACGAAATAGATTATTACATTGCAGGTATCTTATTTTTAATCCAGTTTGTATGGCAGTTTCCTCACTTTTGGGCCATTGCCTGGGTGTTGGATGACGATTATAAAAAAGCTGGTTTCAGATTATTGCCAACCAAGAAAAGAGATAAAACATCAGCCTTGCTTACTTTTTTAAGTACATTGATTTTAATTCCGGTGAGTTTATTGCCAACCATTTATGGTTTTGGTGGTTATTACATTGCTGGTTTATCATTAATAGCAGGATTGATATTTAGCTGGCTGGCGTTTAAACTTTTAATGAACAGAGAACTGATCGATGCGAAGAAAGTGATGTTCTGTTCGTTTTTTTACATCCCGGCTGTACAGTTGGGCTTATTATTAAATTTTATAGCAAAATAACTTATGGTTATCACAATGGAAAAAATCCAGGATACATTTGATCCAAAACCCAGAAAGTTTATTGTTTGGCTATTTGTAGTATCATCTACCATTATGTTTGGGGGCTTTACCAGTTATTATCTGGTATTTGCGGCATCTAAAGGTAAAGGGCATGGTTTAGTATTGCCTGATGCATTTATTTACTCCAGCTTAGTGATTATAGCAAGCAGTATTACCTTGTTTTTAGCCTCGAGGGCACTAAGAAAACTCAATTTCAGCTTACAGCGCAACCTGCTTTGGGTTACCGTAATATTGGCCATTGCTTTTGGTGTAATGCAGTTTAATGCATGGGGAAGCATGGTTAGAACAGGGGCAACCTTAGTGGGTAACAATGCCGCAATTTCATTTATTTATGTGGTATCAGGCATGCACTTGCTACACATTATTGCAGGTGTTGGCCTTATTATTAATGCATTAGCAGGTAGTTATAAAAGTATCCCTACCGCTAAAAGCCAGTATAGAATGGAAATCGCTTCTATTTTTTGGCATTTTATAGATATATTATGGATATATCTGTATGTTTTTTTACTTTTGAACCGTTAAATTTGTTAACAAACTATTATACTATTTCCAAATGAATGCAGTATCACAATTAGATCAAGTTAAAACCGGGCCATGGAATGGTGGTCGTTCTCCGTGGTCGGTAGAATATGGTAAAATCATGATGTGGTTTTTCCTTTTGTCAGATGCTTTTACCTTTTCATCTTTATTGATCTACTACGGCGCTCAGCGTTTTTCTAAATTAACATGGCCAGATCCGGATTTGGTTTTCCAATCTATCCCTGGTATTAAAGATACAGGTGCACCATTAGTTTTTGTGGGTATCATGACTTTTATCCTCATCTTAAGCTCTGTAACCATGGTTATGGCAGTTGAAGCCGGACATCGTCGCGCTAAAAAAGAAGTAATAGGATGGCTTGTAGCTACCATTATCTTTGGTTTTATGTTCTTAGGCTGTCAGGCTTTAGAATGGAGCCACTTACACCACGAAGGTTTCTGGTGGGGAACGATTCCATCTGCTGAAGAATTGAAACATTTATTTGATGGACCAGTTTCTTTAGTTGCTGCACAACAGTTCGCAAACTTATTCTTTACCATTACAGGTTTCCACGGTTTCCACGTATTTAGTGGTGTAATGATCAATGTGATTATTTTAATCATGACGATTAACGGAACTTTCGAAAAAAGAGGTCATTATTTAATGGTAGAAAAAGTTGGTTTATACTGGCACTTTGTAGATTTAGTATGGGTGTTTGTATTTACATTCTTCTATTTGGTTTAATTTTCAATTTATAAAAATATTTAACATGTCAGAACATTCACATTTAGAAGAAGGACACGAGCATGGCGAACATGCTGGAATGGATAAAGCAAAAATCTGGAAAGTAGCAGGTATTTTAACTTTAATCACTGCAATCGAATTTATTATTGCATTGTGGGCTATTCCTGGAGGACATATTCCTCAGCATGTAGGTAACTATATTTATATTGCTTTAACGTTGGTAAAAGCTTTCTATATTGTAGCCTATTTTATGCACTTAAAATATGAGAAATTAGGCTTACAGCTTGCATTAACGGTATCATTTATTTTCATTATTTACTTTATTGTTTTAATGTTAACAGAAGGTGGGTTTTTAAACATCCATATGATGAACCATTAATGAAAAGAAGCCCTATAAAAAAGGTAATAATCCTGGTAAGCATTCTAGCTATACCGGGATTTTTGTTTTTTTACTTATTGCCACACTTTGCCAAAAACAGGTATAAAAGTTTACCTGTTTTTGGTAAAAAGGTTGTCGCATCCACTTTCCATAGCGTAAAAGGAAAGAAAATCCCGGATACCATATATCATCAGGTTCCTGATTTTAAGTTCATCAATCAGCAGAATGATACCGTAACATGGAAAACACTGGAGAATAAGATTGTTGTACTTAATCTGTTTTATACTGGCGCAAATGGTCAGCAAACCAGTAAATATATTAAACAACTTTCTGATGGTTACGAACAGAAACCTTTGGTGAAGTTTTTAAGCTTATCTGTAGATCCTGCTGATAAAAATAAAATAAAAGACTTTGCCGCTGGTTTTAAAGCAAAGGAAGGCAAGTGGGATTTCTTAGCAGGAGATACTGTTCAAACCTATCCACTGATTAAACAAGGTTTATTGCTTGATGTGATAGAGGATGATACCAAAGAGAAACCAACTTTCATTTTTAGTAACAAAATTGTACTGATCGATAACCTTCACCGCATACGTGGCTTGTATGACGCAGACAATGCCGAAGCTAATGCTAAGTTGGAAGACGAAATAAAAGTACTTATAGCAGAGTATTTAAGAAACGTTAAGGATGGTAGATAGTCTTTAGTCATAAGTCTGCAGTCGAACACATTTAATAAAAGTATAAAGAGATAAAAAATACTCATGGAAAATAGCCCGATTGAGAAAAAGTATAGCAAATGGATCATCATCCTGTCCATTTTTATTCCTGTTGCAGTTGCATTTTTGTTTGTGGTAAAGCTAAAAGATTTGGGTATCAATGCACCAACGCTTCCTTTTCTGCCACCTATATACGCTACCATTAATGGTATAACTGCGGTATTATTGGTAGTTGCGGTATGGGCAATTAAAAATGGTAAAATTAACCTGCACCAAAATTTAATGAAAACGGCCATTGGTTGTTCTTTGTTGTTTTTGGTGATGTATATTGCTTACCACATGACCACCCCATCTACCAAATTTGGAGGAGAAGGGGCTATTAAGTATGTATATTTCTTTATCCTGCTTACACACATATTGCTCTCTATTGCCATTATTCCTTTGGTGTTGGTTACTTATGTAAGGGCATTGGCACAGCGTTTCGATCGCCACAGAAAAATTGCAAGAATTACCTTTCCGCTTTGGCTTTATGTAGCCGTAACTGGGGTAGTTGTTTACCTGATGATTTCGCCATATTATCAGTATTAGCCAGTTCTATCACTGTTTTGTTGTTAAAAATCTTTATTTACCCCACATTTTCACTCATTAATTTGTAATATTGAAGTCAAAACTCTTTAATCAGATTTTTTGATGGATGTTTTAGATATAGAATCGGGGCAACATTTGATTGAAATAATTGAAAAGAATCGAACATCGGTTTTTACTCAATTTTATAGCTCATATTTTCAGAAACTTCTGTTGGCTAGTGATAAATATGTTAAAGATGTTTTTGTCACAGAGGAAATTGTACAGGATATTTTTCTTAAAATTTGGGAAAACCCCTATCATATTTCAGAAGTAAAATCTATAAAGTCTTACCTGTATAAGTCGGTAATTAATGCCTCTATTAATTATGTAAACCGTCAGAAAAACATAGAGCTGCATCATTTAAAATTAGTAGCCGAATTTTCTGATGAATATGTCAGGGATCTGGACGATGAGAATGAAATGATTGTTTTGCTCCATTCAGAAATAGAACGATTACCTGTTCAATGTAGAAAAGTGTTTAAGTTAAGCCGCTTTGAGCATTTGAAATATAAAGAAATAGCATCGCAATTGGGTATTTCTGAAAAAACAGTTGAAAATCACATCGGTAATGCACTCAAAATTCTTAGAGAGCGGTTTATGAACGATGAAAATCTAAATCGGAAAGGTAAGGGCTATTTGCTTTTGGTAAATATCTTTCTTTATTGATCTTTTAAAGCCAATTTTAGTTTTATTTTAAATTATTTTATTTTTTTTTGATAGAACACTAGGGGTTTTTGGTTTTTTATTTGTCTACCTACTAACAAACCAAACTAACTAATGCGTAACTATCCCGAATACCTGAACTTAATTGTTCGGTATTTAAACAATCCTCAGGATGAATCACTTCATGCTGAAATAACTTCTTACAGAGCAGAATCTCCAGAAAATGAACTTCATTTTAAAGAAGTGGAGAGGATTTGGCAACTTTCATCTAAATCATCCAGGCTTGATCTGCTTAAAGTTAAAGATGCGGAAAAGAATTTCAAGTTTTCTTTAAAAGCTGTATCATCGCGTTCATCAAGCCTTACCAAGTGGTTGAGTGGAGTTGCTGCAGGTATTTTTATAGCAGGTGCCGGATTAATCTTTTTTAATACTAAAACAAGGGCTGAATTGGTTACGGTTAAAACCGGTGTTGGACAAACAGATACAATTTCGTTAGTTGATGGGTCTAAAATCATTTTAGCTGAGAACAGTGTGATCAAATACCCTAGTAAATTCCTGGAGAAAACCAGGGATGTTAGCTTAGATAAAGGAAGAGCTTTTTTCCTGATTTCGAAAGATCCAAAACATGCATTTCGTGTAAATATGGGCGAGTCGAGGGTAAGCGTTCTGGGTACCTCTTTTAACCTGATCTTTTCAAAATCAAAAATCGATCTTGATGTGAAAACCGGCCGTGTGCTATTTTTGCCATATAAAGATGCCGTTTCATCCATTCTATCTGCCGGACAAGGATTATCTTATAACATTAGTCAAAAACAATTTGTAGCAAGGCTATCTCAAAATTCAGATTCGTGGATCACAAAAGAGTTAATATTTGTAGATACGCCATTGGAAGAAGTTTGTAAACAGCTTTCGGGTTGCTACGGTGTAGAAATCACCTTCGATCCAGGTAAACGCATTAACAAGAAGTTTAATGCAACTTTTAAGAATGAAGACTTAAAAGACATTTTAAAGGTTTTACAAGAAACCTATGATATAAAAATTCGAAAAGAGGGGACCCAACTAGTCCTTAAAACGCCTTAAAATTAAACCAATTAACTTAATATCAAACAACCAAACTATGGAGAGAAATTTCTACAAAAGAAATGCTGTGCTAAGTTGGGGCCGAATGGTCACGCTTATCTGTGCGATTTTTTGGAGTGTTTTGGCCAAAGCTGATGCTCAGCAAGCCAAATTGCAACCCGAAAGATTAGAAAACTATCTGAAAAAGATAGAGCAAGCTTACAAGCTAAGTTTTGTGTACGATGCATCTGAAATCAGTAAAATGATGATTTTGGACGTACCATCTAAACTAAGCTCATTACAAGAATCACTTGATCAATTAAAACAAAAGAACATTGGCTACACCAGGGTAGGTAGTCAGGTTATTCTTAAAATTCAGCCATCGGTATCTAAAGTAAAAGAGATAACTGTTAAAGGCCATGTTAGGGATAAAAAAGATAACGCTACTATGCCTGGCGTAAGTGTTCGTGAAAAAGGTTTAGCAAATGCTGTTTCAACAAACTCATCCGGCGAATATCAGATCAGGGTAAAAGACGGTGCAATACTTGTTTTTTCATCTGTTGGCTACAAAACAGTAGAAGTTGCAGTTAACGGCAGAACAACGATCGATGTATTAATTGAGGATGATGCCGGACAATTAAAAGATGTTGTTGTTACCGGTATTGGAGGTACAGTGGATAGAAAAACCTTTACGGGAGCAACTACTAAGATCTCTGTTAAAGATGCCGAACTTGGCGGTTTGCCCGATCCAAGTAGAATGCTTGAGGGTAGGGTAGCCGGTGTGAGTGTACAAAATACCACCGGAACATTTGGAACAGCCCCTAAAATCAGGGTGCGTGGTGCAACTTCAATTTATGGCAGTTCGAAACCTTTATGGGTAGTAGATGGTGCTATTTTAGAAGATGTGGCTGATGTTTCTGCCGATGATCTTTCAAGTGGCGACGCACTTACCTTAATCAGTTCTGCTGTAGGTGGAATAAATGCTAACGATATCGAATCATTTCAGGTGTTAAAAGATGGTTCAGCAACCTCTATTTATGGTGCGAGGGCTAAAGCCGGGGTAATTGTAATCACCACTAAAAGAGGACGTGCAGGCTACAGTTCACTTAATTACGTAGCTGAACTTACTTCAAGAGCCATTCCTTCTTACAACACGTTTAACATCATGAACTCACAAGAGCAAATGGGCGTGTACCAACAGCTCTTCCAGAGAGGGGCATTAAACTTGTCAGATGTTTCAAACGCTTCTTCGAGCGGGGTGTATGGAAAAATGTACCAGTTGATAAACTCAGGTCAGTTGTTAAATACTGAAGAAGCACGTAACGCTTATTTAAGAGAGGCAGAATACAGAAATACGAACTGGTTTGATCAATTGTTCAGCACTGATATTATGCAGAACCATTCGTTAAGTATTACTTCGGGTACGGATAAATCTCAGTATTACGCTTCGGTAAGTGCGCTTACCGATCCAGGCTGGTCTAAACAATCGCAGGTAAAAAGATATACCGCCAATTTAAATGCAACATATAACATATCTGATAAACTTAAGATCAACATTTTAACAACAGGTAATTACAGGATTCAAAAAGCGCCTGGTACACTTGGGCAATCTACCAACGTGGTAACTGCTTTAGTTAAAAGAGACTTTGATATCAATCCTTTCGCCTATGCTTTAAATAGTTCGCGAACTCTTGATCCTAACGAAACCTACACCAGAAATTATGCGCCATTTAATATCTTAAAAGAGTTGGAAAACAACTACATGGATATCAATGTTGCCGAGCTTAAGTTTCAGGGGCAATTAAACTGGAAAGCAATTAAAAATGTAGAGCTAAGTGCTTTTGGTAGCGTAAGGTATCAGCAAACCTCACAACAGCATTACGTTAAAGATGAGTCTAATCAGGCAATGGCTTACCGGTCAATGGGAACAACGGTTATACGTGATAGTAACCCATATTTATATAGAGATCCAGCTGTTCTTTATGCAGTGCCAATATCAATTTTGCCTTCAGGGGGTATTTACAACAGAACGGATTACAAAGCGTTGGTAAACGATCTGCGTGCCAATGCCAAGTATCACAATAAATTTGCCGAAAAACATGTACTTGATGTAGAAGCAAGTGCTTCAGTAAATTCTATCCAAAGAAACAACAACTGGTACAGAGGCTGGGGCTTACAGTATGGTTTAGGTGAAATTCCATTTGTTGATTACCGCGTTTTTAAAAGAGGTCAGGAAGAAAATAGTCAATACTATTCAGTTGGTAATACCAGAGGTAAAGAAATTGCTTTTTTCGGAAAAGCAGCTTATGCCTACGATGAAAAATATAGTATCGAGGTAACCGGCAGATACGAAGGATCGAACAGATTAGGTAAGAGTACATCAGCAAGATGGATGCCTACATGGTCTGTGGGAGGTTTATGGAATGCAAGTGAAGAAAATTTCTTTAAAGATCTAAATACACCAATATCTACTTTAACTTTTAGAACTTCTTACAGTTTAATGGCAGACCGTGGCCCATCTAATGTAACCAACTCATTAGTGGTAATACAAAGTTATAACCCATGGAGACCAAGTACAACAGATAATGAAACTGGTTTACAGATCAGCGATTTGGAAAATTCTGCTTTAACTTACGAAAAACAGTACGAATTAAACTTAGGAATGAACTTTGGCTTGTTCAAAAACAGGTTAAATGGTGAGGTTAACTTTTATAGAAGAAAACAGTTTGACCTTATCGGCCCAATAAACACACAGGGTTTAGGTGGACAGATCAGTAAATATGGTAACGTTGCCAATATGAAATCGGGTGGTTTAGAAATCGCACTTTCCGGTACAGTTATAAAAACGCCAAATTTCTCGTGGACATCTACTTTTAACTACACCCATGCAACCACTAAAGTTACCAATCTGGAGAACAAACAACGGGTTATCGATCTGATCACCGGTAATGGTTTTGCCATTAAAGGTTACCCGGTAAGGTCATTATTTTCTATTCCTTTTGTTGGTTTGCAGGCTGATGGTTTACCTGTATTTACAAATGCAGATCAAACTACAACTGTTACAGGTGTATATTTCCAAAACAGAACTAACCTTGATTTCTTAAAATATGAAGGGCCAACGGATCCAACTGATTTAGGTGGTTTTGGTAACGTTTTTACCTATAAAGGATTTAGCTTAACACCATATATTACCTACTCTTTTGGTAATGTAGTACGTTTAAACCCGGTATATAAAACAGATTATTCAGATTTAGATGCTACAACAAGGGAATTTTATGATGCATGGACTGTTCCAGGTGAAGAGCATGCAACCAACATCCCGGTAATTTTAGATACCAGATTTATCCGCAGCAATAGCCAGTACGGCTATGCATATAATGCCTATAACTATTCTTCTGCTACAGTAGCTAAAGGAGATTTTGTGAGGTTAAAAGATATTTCACTTACTTATCAGCTACCTAAGGCATTTTTGGCCCGTGTAAAAGTGGCTTCAGCAAGTTTGAGGTTTAACGTTTCTAACCTGTGGCTAATTTATGCAGATAAGAAGTTAAACGGGCAAGATCCCGAGTTTGTAAATTCAGGTGGTGTAGCATTGCCTTTAGCAAAACAATATACGCTAACCTTAAAATTAGGACTTTAAATTTATTAATATGAAAAAGAGATTTATATACATCGCACTTAGTGCAGTTATATTATTTAATTTTTCTTCGTGTAAGAAATATTTAGATGAATTGCCGGATAACAGGGCCGAATTAAATACTACTGATAAAATATCAAGGTTATTGGTTTCAGCCTATCCTACTAACGCTTATGTGGTAACTACAGAACTAGCCTCAGATAATGTTGATGATTACGGGCCTAACTTTACGAGCTCAAGGTTAACTGAGCAAATGTATGGATGGCAAGATATTACTGAAACCAGTAATGATGGAATTGAAAGAATTTGGGGGGCTTGCTACAGTTCAATTGCAAGTGCAAACCAGGCGCTTACGGCCATCGAAGAGCTAGGTAACCCAAGCTCACTAAATGCGGCCAGAGGCGAGGCTTTGGTAGCAAGAGCTTATGGACACTTTATCCTGGTAAATGTATTTGCTCAACATTACTCGCCTACCAATTCTGCCACAGATCTGGGCATAACTTATATGACCAAGTCAGAAAATACTTTAAATCCGAAATATACCAGAAACACGGTAAAGGAAGTATACGATTTTATCGTGCAGGATTTAGAAGCCGGTGTACCCTTAATCAATGATGCATCATATGCAAATGCAAATGCTGCAAAATTCCATTTTAACAAATCAGCAGCCAATGCCTTCGCTGCAAGAGTTTATTTATACATGGGCCAATGGGCAAAAGCAGTAACTTATGCTTCTGCTTCATTTGCCAATTCGCCAACCAGTTATGTTAGAGATTACGCTAAAATTGCATCCTATGCTGCATCATTTTCAGATATGGCGCGTGAGTATAATGGAAGTGGAATTAAAGCCAATTTTTTAATTACACCTTCTTTTTCTATCATGGGAACGCTTTTTGGTGGTTATAGCACCTTGTCGAGATTTGTACCCGGTCTGGCGATTTCAAATAACGAAACCATTGCATCAAAAGGCCCGTTCGGAACTTTCAGTACCACTGGTTACAGGCTTAAAGCATTTTCATATTCATCAAGCAACAACAAGGTTCTTTTTGCACACTTAAGTTACCAGTTTGAATATACCGATCCGGTTGCACGTACTGGTTATGCTCATGGGGTATTTACACCTTTTACGTTTGAAGAAGCTTTGCTTACCCGGGCTGAAGCCAATATCCAGTTAAAAAACTATACCGCTGCGTTAGCAGATATGCAATACTGGGGAAGTTTTACCTATACAACTGCTAGTTTACCAACGCTAACCGAAACAAGCATTAATAACTGGGCAAATTCTTTCGCTTATTTTACACCAACAGCCCCTACGCCGAAGAAAAAGTTGAATCCCGAATTTGCCATTGAGGCCGGAACACAGGAAAACATGTTGCATGCACTTTTATTCATGAGAAGGATAGAAACTTACAGTGCTGGGTTAAGGTGGTTTGATGTAAAAAGATATGGTATTGAAATTACCAGAAGAAGTACAACAGGCGCGGTGGTAAATAGTGTTTCCACAAATACTTTGATTATTAGAGATCCAAGAAGAGCGATTCAATTGCCACAAGACGTAATTGCTGCAGGTTTAACCCCTAATCCAAGATAATATGAAAATAAAATATAACCTGATATGCTTAGTTTTTATTAGTCTGATTTATACCTCATGTAAAAAAGAAAAACTAAGCGAAGAAAGTGTTTTTGTAGATTCAACACTTCCAAAAAATGCTTTGGATAGCTATATCTATAATAATTATACGGTTCCATACAATATCGATATCATTTATAAATATGTCGACAGGGAATCCGATCTGACTTACAATTTAGTGCCTGCAACTTACGATGGTTCGGTAAGGATGACGAAATTGTTGTTAAACTTCGGTTTAAAGCCGTATGATGATATTACCGGAAGTAAAGCTTTTATGAGAGCTTATTTTCCGAAAATTTTAACTTATATAGGTACTTCATCTGTTAAAAGTAACGGTACGATTGTACTGGGAACAGCCGAGGGAGGTAAAAAAATCAACCTGTATAATTTAAATAACCTGGCTGGAAATTCAACCAGTATCAGCTATTTAAACAAGTATTATTTTCATGTTATTCACCATGAGTTTCAACACATTTTAAATCAAACTAAGCCATTTCCTACAAGTTTTAATACCATTTCTGGGGTCGGCTATGTGGGAGATGTATGGAACACAACCTATGTGACAGATGGGGCTGCAATTGCCGCTGGCTTTATTTCTCCATATGCTTCAAAAGAATCAACAGAAGATTTCGCTGAGCTGTATTCATTTTATGTTACTTTATCCGCAAGTGAATATACCGCATATTTAAATTCAGCAGGAAGTACGCCTGCAGGCATAGCCATTATTAATACCAAAATGGAGGTTGTTAAAACCTACATGAAAAATGAATTTGGTATCGACATGGATGCATTACGTGCAAATATTCAGGCTAAAGTTGCCGGCCTATCTACATTCGATCAAACAACTTTACCTTAACTAGAAGAATTATGAAAACACAATATTTATTTATAACGGTATTAGCTATTCTTTTATTTACAGGTTGTGATAAAAAGAAAGACCGGATATTTGAAGATAGTCCTGCGGCAAGGTTAAATGCCAGTATTAACGACGCATACAGTGCTTTAAATGGAAAAAAAACCTGGATATTCAGCTTTTATCCTGGAGCAAATGTAGAGTATGGAGGATTTAACCTCTTTCCTAATTTTACCACATCGGTTGATGTAACTTTACAGGCTGATTATGCTACCACTACGCAAAGCAGCACGTTTAAGGTTTATGCAGGTTCTGGTCCTATATTGACGTTTGATACCTATAATTCCGTTATTCACTATTTTTCGTTACCCGGATATTACACCGGTAACAGTACCAGTTTAGGTATTGGTGCTTCAGATAGCGGTATGAAAGGAGAATTTGAATTTTTAGTGCTGAGCTCCAGTCAGGATTCTGTGGTGTTGAAAGGTAGAAAATACGGCAATGTAATGAAGATGAGAGCTGTTGCATCCGATCAGCTAGCAACAATTATTGCCAATTATAAAACAGCCAATACTAAATTTAATACTTACAGGGGCTTTGCTATTGAAGTTAACGGTAAAACATTACAAGGAGTACCTACGCTTGCAACGGTAAATGGAACATCAAGGCCAAATCGCAGTTTTACTTTAGCCACAACACCAAGCCTAACCGTTTCTTATATCGCGACAGATACAGGTATCGAATTTTATAAAGAATATACGGTAGAAGGCATTAAAGTAAACAAATTAACATTTGTTGCTGCAACTACCCAATATCCCTTAGGTTATTATGCAAACAGTAACAATACTTTTAAAATGATTCCTAGATTAACAACAACGCCATAGTTTCCTGTGCTTTTAATCGAAAAAAGGTCTAAATTTTTAAATTATAATTAAATCCATAACAACCTCGCCCTAAAAAGCGGGGTTTTTTTGGTAAGATTAAATCTAACTTAGTTAATAAGATTTTTAATGAGAGATTTTTTATTTAAAAATTAGTGTTTTTATAAAAAAAATATTATGTTTACTAAAAAAATTATCCCTAATAATTTTTTTAGTAAACATAAACCAACATTTATTCTTTAAATAGCGGCAATTAATTCGTTAAACTTTTTTTCTAAGGTTTAACCATCCTGTCTTTCTGTGCTACTGTTTTAATTCGTTTTTTAACAAATTAAACTTAATTCTATGCAGAAAATCTACAACAAGCATGTAGTAGGGTTGAAGCATGGCCTATTTTGGCTATTGTTCTGTTCAATTCTTTCTATCGCAAATGCTCACTCAAAAGAACCTAATCCAACTGTGGTTTCAGGTTCAAACAAAAACCTTATCATAAAAGGTCATGTCCGGGATAAGAAAGACGGATCAGCTATGCCCGGTGTAAGTGTCCGCGAAAAAGGAGCCTCCAATGCCGTATCAACCAATGCGCAGGGCGAGTACCAAATCACCGTAAAAGATGATGCCACATTATCATTTGCTTCTGTTGGATATAAAACTTTAGAAATTGCAGTAAAAGGTAGAACAACTATTGATGTTTCACTGGAAGAAAATGCCAACCAATTGAACGAGGTAAATGTAGTATCAACAGGTTATCAAAACTTAAATCCAAAATTATTTACTGGTGCTGCAACAGCGCTGAAAGGATCAGATGTTAAACAGGATGGAGTTACGGATGTAAGCCGTATGCTTGAAGGCCGTGTTGCTGGTATTTCCGTTCAAAATGTTTCAGGGACTTTTGGTGCAGCACCAAAAATCCGCGTTCGTGGAGCGACTTCAATTACAGGTGAAAATAAGCCTTTGTGGGTTGTTGATGGGGTAATTCTGGAAGATGTAGTAAACGTGTCAAACGAACAACTATCTTCTGGTGATGCAAGTACTTTAATTGGTTCATCGGTTGCAGGTTTAAATGCTGATGATATAGAGACCATTAACATCTTAAAGGATGCAGCTGCAACGGCACAATATGGTGCACGGGCAATGAACGGTGTAGTGGTAATTACTACAAAGAAAGGCCGAGTAGGAAAGCCCCTGGTTTCGTATACGGGAAATTTTTCTACTAGTTTAAAACCTACTTATGATAGTTATAATATCATGAATTCATCAGATCAAATGTCTGTTTATGCTGAGTTGGCCCGTAAAGGATGGTATAACCATTCTACACAGTCGCGTTCTTCTGATGGTGGGGTTTACACTAAAATGTACCAATTGATTAATACTTATGATGCAAATTCTCATACTTTCGGATTAGAAAATACGCCAGAAGCAAGATCCGCATTCTTAAATCGTTATGCTGTGGCCAATACCAATTGGTTTGATTTACTTTTTAAAAATTCATTGCAACAAGAACATTCCGTTAGTATTTCATCAGGTACGGAAAAGAATCAGATTTATTTCTCTACCAGTTATTTAAAAGACAATGGCTGGGCAAAAGGAAATGATGTAGAACGTTATACTGCTAATTTAAATACTACATTTAATTTATCAGATAAGTTTTCGGTAAACTTAATCACTACCGGATCAATCCGGAATCAGAAGGCACCAGGAACAGTTGGCCGTGTAAGTAATCCAGTTGAAGGTAAATATTCAAGAGATTTTGACATTAACCCTTTTAGTTACGCCTTAAATACAAGCAGAACGCTGACGGCTTACGATGAGAATGGTAATTTAGAGTATTTTACCCGGAACTTCGCTCCATTTAACATCCTGAATGAGCTGGATAATAACAGTATAGAATTGAGCGTACTTGATTTTAAGCTACAAGGTGGATTGACCTACAAAATTACCGATCATTTAAAGTTTAATACCCTTGGCTCCATGCGCTATGTAAAATCAGGGCAAGAACATAAAATTAAGGAAAATTCTAATATGGCTGAAGCATACCGTGCGGCTGGCGATTCATATATTCAGGATAATAACCGTTTTTTATACCGTGATCCGGAACACCCAGAAGGCCAGCCTGTAAGTGTTTTACCTTATGGCGGCTTTTATAATACCACAGATGATTTCTTGAAATCTTACCTGGTTAGAAACAGCTTAGATTACAATAATACTTTTAATGAGGATCATGTAGTAAACGTATTCGTGGTTCAGGAAGCACGTATTGCTAACCGTCAAACCAGAAATATGATCGGGTATGGTTATCAGTACGATAAAGGTGGTGTGCCTTTTATTGATCCGAATGCAATTAAGCAGGCTGCCGGAAATAACTTATCATATTACGGTATGGGAAATAAATACGACAGATTTGCTGTATTTATGGCTCGTGCGGCATACGCTTATAAAGATAGGTATTCGATAAATGCTACAGGCCGCTTTGATGGCTCCAATCAGTTAGGTGATGCCCCAAATGCCAGGTGGCTTCCCACATGGAATATCTCAGGAGCATGGAATATAGATAAAGAAAGCTTTTATGAGAGTGCAGGTATTAAAGGCATTTTAAACCGTAGTACAATACGTGCAACTTATGGTTTGGTGGCAAGTATAAATAATAAATCAAACTCAAGTTTAGTAGTCAGAAATGGTAGTTCATTACGTCCTTTCCCTTACGAAGTTGAATCTGTTTTAAGAATAGAAGGTTTAAAAAACCGGGATTTAACCTGGGAAAAACTGTATGAAACAAACCTGGGGTTTGATTTCGGCTTTTTAAAAGATAAAATTACACTAACAGTAGATTTATACAATAGGAAAAGTTTTGATCTGATTTATGATCTAAAAACGACAGCAATAGGTGGGCAATATATAAAAAAGGCCAACTATGCAGATATGAAATCAAAAGGTATAGAAGCTAGTATTGGTGCAAATCTTTCAATTATACCTGATCTGAAATGGCGTACAAATCTCAACTTCGGTTATAATACCAATAAAGTAACCCGTTTATTGGGTACACCAACCATTTTTGATTTAATTGGAGCAGATGGCGGACCTCAAGAAGGTTATCCTTACCGTGGTTTATATTCGATAGAATTTGCCGGTTTAAATCCTGCAACTGGTGTTCCAACGTTTATTAATGAGCTGGGAGAAAAAAGCAGTAAGGTAGATCCATTGAGTAATTTGGTTGGGCACTTGAAATACGAAGGTCCTACCGATCCTAAACTTACAGGCGGTTTTTACAACATGTTTACCTATAAAAAATTCACCATTTCTGGTCTGTTTACTTTTGCCAGTGGAAACAAGGTACGGTTAAACCCGGTTTTTAACAGTGCATATTCCGATTTGGATGCAACACCTTTAGAGTTCAGAAACAGATGGGTATTGCCTGGTGATGAGCTGAATACGAATGTACCATCCATTCCCGACAGAGCTACCTTTAACGCTTTCACAGCTAACAACGCCTATCCATACAATGCTTATAACTACTCAACGGTTCGTGTGGCAAAGGGAGATTTTATAAAACTAAAGACTATTTCATTAACCTATGCCCTTCCTCAAAGATGGCTTAATGCTATTGGCGCAAGTAATGCATCAATCAGCGCTGTAGCCAATAACTTTTGGTTAATCTATGCAGATAAAAAGCTTAATGGTCAGGATCCAGAATTTTTCGGGGCTGGTGGGGTAGCACTGCCCATTGCTAAGCAATACACTTTTTCTTTAAAAATTGGCATTTAATCGAATTAAAAATGAAAAAAAATATATTTCTAATCGTATGTATGGTTGTTTTGTGCGGCAGCTGTAAAAAATTTCTGGAGCATCAGCCTGATGACAGGACGGTATTAAATAGTCCAACAAAAGTTGCAGAATTGCTCGCGTCAGCATATCCTCACGCCAACTATATCACCTTTTGCGAAGCAATGTCTGATAATGCCAGAGATAAGGGGACCACAGGGCAGGTTGATCAAAATGCTTTTCCCTGGAAATATGAAGATCAAAATAAAGTGATTTATGATACACCAAATTTCTATTGGAATGCTTGTTATCAGGCAATTGCAGCTGCAAATGAGGCGCTTAACGTTATTGAAAAGGAAGGTAACACACCGGCATATTCTGCTAGCAGAGGTGAGGCTTTGGTTGCAAGGGCTTATACCCACTTTATGTTGGTCACCTTATTTGCCAAGCCCTATGATCCGTCAACCGCATCGTCTGATCCGGGCATTCCGTATGTGTTAAAGCCAGAAGAAGTAGTACAGGGAGATTACAACCGGGGCACAGTAGCTTCGGTTTATCAGCAAATTGAACAGGATTTAACAGAAGGGATACCCCTAATTAAAGACAATACTTACAGGATTCCTAAATTTCATTTTACCACTTTAGCGGCCCATGCTTTTGCTACACGTTTTTATTTGTTTAAAAAAGATTATGCAAAAGTGGTAGAACATGCAAACCTTGCTTTTCCGGTTACTACTATTGCCGCTAATATGCGCCCATGGAATACAAGTTATACTACACTAGGTTATTACGAGCTTCAGGCCATTTATACCAACTCTAAAGAGCAGGCAAACATTTTATTATCTGAAGTTAATAGTATATGGGGTAGTAACTTTTACTATTACAATTATGGCTTTGAAACAAGCTTGTTATCAACAATTTTTGCTTCAGCTAATAATCCGGTAAGAAAACAATTAGCTATGGCTAATAAAATTTTCGGTGCTCAGCCAGAATATTACAACATCCCTAAATTCGGGGAAAACTTCGTTAAGGAAACCATCAGCGCTAATTTTGGTGAACCATATAACTCGTTGCCACTATTCACAGTAGAGGAAATTATGTTCAATAGGGCAGAGGCCAATGCCAATTTAGGCAACAATGCCGAGGTATTAAAAGATGTAGATGCCTATTTATCCAAAAGAATTACCAACTATAATGAGGCTACAGATAAGTTTACTGAAGCCAAAGCGCAGGCACAATATGCTGCATTGCCATTAAAAGATGCCTTAATTTCTTGCTTATTGCATTATAAACGCCAGGAATTTGTATTTGAAGGTATGCGTTGGTTTGATGTTTTAAGATTAAAAATACCTGTAGTACATCAGTCGGTTAATGGAAAAATCAATATTAGCATTGCAGCTGATGATCCGCGCAGAATGCTACAGTTACCCAAGGAGGCCATTGCTTTTGGTTTAGCAGCAAATCCACGTTAATCATTTAATTTAATTAATCATGAAAAAAACAATAATCCGTGCAATAGTTATATTGGTAACTATTTCAATATCAGGTTGTAAAAAGAAAGAAATTATAGATGGTAATCTTCCTGGTTTAGGTGGAGATACATGGACTAAAACCAATATCGACGACTGGATCGCTATAAATTATACAAAACCATATAATATCGAGGTAAAATATAAGTGGGATGGTTCTGAAGTAAATATGGGAAAAACGCTCGTTCCGGTACAGGAAGATAAAGTTATCCCAGTAATGGATGCTATAAAAAAAACATGGATAGATCCTTATGTAAGCATTACCGGAGAAGATTTTGTCAAAAAATATGGGCAAAAACAGTTTGTTTTGGTGGGTAGCCCTCAGTATAACCCTAATAATACTGTCACTTTAGGAGAAGCAGAAAGTGGGCGAAAAATTACCTTATTTGTGATTAACTATTTTAGTAAATCAAATACCACTGAAGTGAAGCGGATGTTACATACGATTCATCATGAGTTTGCCCATATTCTTAATCAGAACATTGCAGTTACTTCTAATTACCAGCGTATAACGCCAGGTGGTTATGATGCAACCTGGTTTAACTATAGCGATGCGCAAGCAAGGGCTTTGGGTTTCATCACTGCCTATGCAAGGGCTAGTAAGGATGAAGATTTTGTAGAAATGCTATCAACCATGCTTGTTGAAGGTAAAGTAGGTTTCGATGCAATTGTAAATAACTCCGGTACAGGTAAAACCGCATTATTAGCTAAACAAGCCATTGTTATTTCATATATGAAGGATGCTTTTGGTATCGATGTGTATGCATTGCAGGCAAAAACAGAAGCAGCTATTAAGGCTTTATAATTTAATCAAAATGAAAAATTATATAATATTTTTAGCAGGATTGATGATTGTCTTTTCTGCATGCAAAAAAATGGAAGATGCGCCCATTGATAGTACGGACGCAAGATTAACAGCGTCTTTAATGGACTATCAAAATCAGTTAACACAGGCTCAATTTGGGTGGAAAGGTTATTTATTAACCAACTCTAATGTACCTGCTACATTTTTATTCAATTTTACCGATAAGAATAGAACCACTATGGCAGCAGATTATGCAATAACGCCAAACGAAAGTTCTTATCGGTTAAAAGCATTACAAAGACCGACTTTGCTGTTCGATACTTACTCTACATTACATTTACTGGCCGATCCAACGCCTACTAAATTTGGTGGAACGATCGGAGCGGGGTACTATTCAGATTTTGAGTTTGCTTTTGTTTCTGCAAGTACAGATACAATAAAATTAGAAGGGACATTCAACAAAAGTAAGTTGATACTGGTTAGATCTAAATCTGCGGAAGAAAGTGCTGCTATATTTACATCTGTTCAGAACGTAAGTATAGTAGCTTCAAAACTTAAAACTTATTTTAAAAGAACAACTATTGGAGGTATAGAGTGTGAGGTGAGATTAGATGGAACTGCCCAAATTCTATCTTTCTCTTATTTAGATGGAGCGAACCTAAAAACTGTAAGCTCGAACTTTTACGTTTCGGGTACAACTATTGCCTTATATGATCCACTAGTTGTGGGTACTGCAACAATTACTAAACTTGATGGGATAAATTTTGATGCGGCATCAGGATTTATAAATGCCAGTGTAAGTGGTACGCAAATTCAGATTAAAGAAGCTATTGCACCTTTAAAATTGGACCTTAACGCTGCACAAAGGTGGTATGATCAAAAGGCGGTTAACTTTAATAATTGCTGGGTTTCTGATCGGGCATTTCATGCCAATGGTGTAGACGACTTTTGTAATTTTAGAAAGATTCCTGGTTTTCAAACCTTGTGGTATGCGGGTTCTTCAGTATTTGGTGGTGCAAACGATGGTATGATCGCCTTTACTACTGGTTTGGTTGCACCTTATACATTCTCCGTAACACCAATATTAGTTAATGCTGGTAAAGCGAGATTTACATTAGTGGCTAGTGCCGGAACTTTTACAGGAACAACACCAATTGCCCTTGCCATGAGTGCCGCCAGAAACTTGTTATATGGTGGTTCTACTGCCGGAAGTTCGCAAGATTGGTATTTAATACCAACATCTGATGATGGTAGAAGGTACGATATGGTTCGGGTATCTGATGCCCAAGCATGGATTAGTTGGAGACCCAGATAAAAAGATGTTGTAAACTGATAGTTTCTCTTCAAACCTCGCCCTAAAAAGCGAGGTTTTTTTATTTATTCCGTGCAGCTATCAAATCAAATTGTATATTTATAATATAATCTCCCTAATCCAGATAAAACAACATGTTTTATCCATTCTTTTATTTACGTAGTGTGAAAAATCAATTATGAGCTCGGTTAGGGAGTTGGAAGGATTTATTTTACAATATGCGCTTTAAAGATTCTGAGGGTGAAAAAATACTTGTGAAAAAAATTGTTGAAGGAGATGAGCAGGCTTTTTCTGTATTGTTCTTCAAGTATCTTCCTATACTCCAAATTTTCGCTACAAAGTTTACCAAATCTGATGATGCTGCCGAAGAAATTATTCAGGATGCTTTTTTAAGGGTTTGGCTTAACCGTGATAAATTAGCAGAAGTAGAGAATGTGAAAGCCTATCTTTATAAATATGTATCTAATGAGTGCTTGAGCTACCTCCGGAAAAAGCTTAAGGAAGATAAAGTGATCGATGCTTTTACCAATAAGCAGCCAAATAGCCACAATAGCACCTCGGAAGAGATTAATTTGAACGAAATTACAAAGATTATAGCTGGGGCAGTAGAAAAGTTACCCGAACAGCGCAAAAACATTTATCAGTTAAGCAGGCGTGATGGTAAAAGCATCCCGGAAATTGCAGAAATACTTAATATTTCGCCAAATACCGTTAAAAATGCACTCGTAATATCGCTTAAATCGATAAGATTACATTTAAATCAACATGGAATTACATTTGTTTTTCCTATTGTTTGCTTCTTTTTTAAAATAAAATAAAAAAAAGTAAAATCCCGATAGTCCTAATTTTCTTTTGCGGCTTCTTAGTATCAGAATCTTTATATGGAAGAACGTATACTTTATCTATTACAACAATTTACAGCTAAAACATTAAGCCCGGCAGAAAGAGAAGAACTCTTAGCTCTGGCTGAGCGTAGCAATTCGATCCTTACTGACGAAATCGTGAAAATGATTGTCGCAGAGGAAGAACATGCTGTTGATATTGTTGATGAAAAATGGAACCCGGTTCTAAATAAAATTCTTAATGTAGATAAACCTGCACGCTCACCCCGTAAAATTTTGATGAATACCATAAAATGGGCCGCAGCTGCAGTTGTATTTATAGTGTTCTCATTTACGGCTTACATTTCTTTAAATAAAAAGAAAGAGCACGTTTTTGCCACTGATGTTGCCCCTGGTAAAAACAAAGCTATTTTAACTTTAGCCAACGGGAAAAAGATTTCACTTTCTGACGCCACCACAGGTAACATTGCAAAGGAAGCAGGATTTTCAATCACCAAAACAGCTGATGGTCAACTGGTGTATAACATTGCCGAATCAGAAAATATCGAGGATACACGGTTAAATACCATATCTACCCCTAACGGAGGTGAATGGCAAATCCGCTTGCCTGATGGATCAACTGTTTGGCTAAATGCAGCATCTTCAATTCAATACCCTTTAAATATAGGTACAGCTAAACAACGTGTGGTAAAACTTGATGGTGAAGCCTATTTTGAAGTAGCCAAAGATAAAGCACATCCATTTATTGTAGAAACCGATAAGCAATCCGTAGAGGTATTAGGTACACACTTTAATATCAACAGCTATAACGACGAAATTGTAACCAAAACAACCCTGCTTGAAGGTAGTGTACGTGTTTCGCAGAAAAATACTAATCAAAGCGAGATATTAAAACCCGGTGAGCAGTCTATCTTATCCGTTTCCGGCATTGATGTAAAAGAAGTTGATGTAGATGAGGCAATAGCGTGGAAAAACGGCTATTTCATGTTTAATAATGAAAAACAGGTAAGCATTTTACGTAAAGTGGCCCGTTGGTACAATGTAGAGGTCGAATATGCCGACCCGGAAGCCAAGGAAGTAATGTATTACGGTACCGTAAGCCGTTTTGAAAAAATATCGAAAGTACTTAGAAAGTTTGAACAAACTGGAGAAGTACGATTTGATATTAAAGGCAATAAATTGATTGTCTACAAAGAATAAACGAGAACAGATGAAGGAGTAACTAACCTTTATCTCTAAAAATAACTAATTAATCAACCTTTAACCTAACAAAAAATCATGACTAAACTTCGACAACACTCCTGACGATTCAATGCTGGATAAATAAAAAAGGAGTGCTTGCAACACCCCTTTCATATCTGTTCAGCTATTCCGTAAGCCGGAATCGATTAAAAATCAATTTTATTTCTTGGATAATCGCGAAACGCTTTTTGGCGTCCAAACTTAATTGCGTTCCGCACAAAAACAGACTATTAAATGTACAAAATTTATATTAGAATTTTATGTACGCATCGACGCTACATACCTAAATTGCTATTAATTATGAAGTTAGTTACGGTCATATTACTTGCCTCTTTAATGCAGGTAAGTGCAGCTTCATTTGGCCAGCTGGTTACATTAAAGGAAAAAAATGTAACATTAGAAAAAATGTTCAGAGAAATCAGGCTGCAATCTGGTTATGATGTGCTATTATCAACCAACAAGATTAAAAGTACCACTACTTTTAACGCCAATTTTAGCAATGCTACTATCGAAGAGGTAATGGCAAAGATTATTTCCGGAAATGACCTAAGCTACACCATTGAAGATAAAACCATCTTAATTATACCTAAAGAAAAATCGATTATTGATAAAGTGATCGGATATTTTGTTGCCGTAAAAGTAAGTGGAAAAGTAAGGGATAAGAACGGTGCTGTATTACCTGGTGTAAGCGTAAGAGAAAAAGGTGCTGCAAATGCAGTATCAACCAGTGCTGCAGGTGATTATGCGATCTCTGTTAAAGAAAATGCAACTTTGGTTTTTAGTTATATTGGATACAAAACCCTTGAAGTAGAAATTGGTTCGCGCGCTGTGGTTAATGTAACTTTAGAAGAAGATGCTGCACAGCTTAAAGAAGTAAACGTGATTTCAACAGGTTATCAGGATCTGAATAAAAAACTTTTTACAGGTGCTGCCACTGCATTAAAAGCATCTGATGTGAAACGTGATGGTATTACTGATATCAGCAGGATGCTTGAAGGTAGGGTAGCCGGTGTTTCCGTGCAAAACGTTTCAGGTACATTTGGAGCTGCTCCGAAAATCCGTGTACGTGGTGCAACCTCTATCTCGGGTGATAATAAACCGCTTTGGGTTGTTGATGGTGTAATTTTGGAAGATGTTGTAAATATTTCTAACGAACAGCTTTCATCTGGTGATGCCAATACATTGATTGGTTCGTCGGTAGCAGGATTAAATGCTGATGATATTGAAAGCTTTAATATTTTGAAAGATGCTGCTGCTACCGCACAGTATGGTGCAAGGGCAATGAATGGTGTGGTTGTTGTAACCACAAAAAAAGGTAGAAATACAGAAGGAAAGCCTTTGGTTTCATATACTGGTAACTTTTCAAGTTATTTAAAACCTTCTTACAGCAATTACGATATCTTAAATTCTGCCGACCAGATGAATGTTTATCTGGAAATGCAGAGTAAAGGCTGGTTAAATCAGGGAGTTACTGCAAATAATGCAAATGGTGGTGTATTTACCAAAATGTACAACCAGATGTATAGTTACGATGCGGCAACAAATACCTATGCTTTAAGAAATGATTTTCCTAGTCAAAAAGCTTATTTACAGCGTTATGCCAATGCCAATACAGATTGGTTTGATGTTTTGTTTAAAAACTCATTATTACAGGAGCACTCTTTAAGTGTAACATCTGGAACAGATAAATCTAAATTTTACGCTTCAACAAGTTTCTTAAACGATAACGGTTGGACGATCGGTGATGGTGTTAAGCGTTTTACCGGTAACTTAAGAGGAACATTTAAGTTAAGTGAAAAATTAACATTCGAATTATTGACTCAGGGTTCAGTCCGCGATCAGGTTGCGCCAGGTACATTGGGCAGAAACAGTAATCCGGTTTTTGGAACATACGACAGGGATTTCGATATTAACCCATTTAGTTATGCGATAAATACAAGTCGTGTGTTAACCCCTTACGATGCAAACGGCAATCTGGAATATTTTACTAAAGATTATGCTCCGTTCAATATTATTGATGAGTTAAAAAATAACACATTAGGCCTTACCCAAATCGATTTTAAAGGTCAGGTTGGTATTAAATATAAAATAATTAAAGATTTGCAATATTCATTTGATGGTGCTTACCGTTTTGCTAAAACAAATCAGGAGCATAAAATCACTGAAAATTCAAATCAGGCAAAAGCTTATCGTGCAGGCGTGGCAGAACAAAATCCAACCATTCTTAACAATAACCGTTTCCTTTACAGAAACCCTGATAATCCGAATGCTTTACCAGTTTCAGTTTTACCTTTTGGTGGTTTTTACAATACTGTTGATGATAACATTACCAATTATTATTTCCGTAACTCATTAGAGTATAATAAAACCTTTAATGAAGATCACCTGGTAAATATTTTTGCTACTCAGGAGTTAAGGTACATTAACCGTCAGCATAAAACTTTTGATGGTTATGGTTATCAATACGATCAGGGTGGTGTGCCCTATATTGATCCTAATATTGTAAAACAGAATGTGGAGTCTAACTTCAACTATTACAGTATGAAATATAATTACGAGCGCTATTTAAACTATTCGTTAAGAGCAGCTTATTCTTATAAAGGTAAATATAGCATCAATGCTACCGGACGTTATGATGGTTCTAACCTTTTAGGAGAATCGCGTACAGCAAGATGGTTACCCACCTGGAACGTATCGGGTGCATGGAACATCGATACTGAAAACTTTATGCAGAAAGAAAGCATTAAAAAAGTATTAAACCGTGCTACTTTGCGTGCAACTTATGGTTTAGTTGCTAGTTTAGGTCCGGCTACAAACTCTAGTTTAGTTCTTTTGGCACAGGGTACACGCAGACCATACTTATCTGAAAAAGAAACAGCCTTGTTTATTTCAGGCTTAGAAAATTCTCAGTTGACGTTTGAAAAAATGAACGAGTTAAACTTAGGTCTGGATTTAGGCTTTTTTAATGATCGTTTAACTTTAACGGTTGATGCTTACGATAGAAAAAGTTACGATCTGATTGGTGCAATCAGAACATCAGGTATTGGTGGCGAACCGGTTAAAGTTGCCAACTATGCTGATATGAAATCGAGAGGTATTGAAGCAACAATTGGTGCTACAATCTTCAAAAAAGAAGATTGGGGATGGAATACCCAGTTAAACTTTGGACACAACACTTCGAAAATTACCAATTTACAAAATCAACCTTTAATATTTGATTTGGTTAATTCTGATGGTGGTGCACAATTGGGTTACCCACAAAGAGGTTTGTTCTCTATCGATTTTCAAGGTTTGAGCCATGCAAATGGTGTGCCTCAATTTATTAAAGAAGATGGTACAGTTGGAACAAATGTTTACTTGCAGAGCGATGTAACCAAATACTTAAAATACGAAGGCCCTATTGATCCAACCTTAACAGGTGGTTTTTACAACTCATTTAGATACAAAGATTTTACTTTCAGTGCATTGGTAACTTTTAGTGCAGGTAATAAAGTGAGGTTAAATCCTGTTTTCAAATCGAGTTACAATGATTTAGACGCAATGTCTTCAGTTTTTCTTAACAGATGGGAAATGCCTGGTGATGAGTTAATTACCAATGTGCCTTCAATTCTTGATAGAAGACAGGTTGCACAACTGGATGGATATCCTTATAACAATTACAATTACTCATCGGCGAGGGTTGCAGATGGTGGCTTTGTGAGGTTGAAACAAGTTTCGTTAAGTTATAATGTTAAACCGGCATTGATCAGCAAGTTTGGTTTCAGAACAGCTTCGTTAAGTCTTATTGCAAATAATGTGGTTTTAATTTACTCAGATAAAGCGCTAAACGGACAAGATCCAGAGTTCTTTGGAACAGGTGGTGTGGCCTTGCCAATCCCACGTCAGTTTACTTTATCACTAAAAGTTGGATTTTAATTTATAACATGATGAAAAAAATATATAGTTCAGTATTATTAATTCTTGCAATTACTTCTTTTAGTGGTTGTAAGAAATATTTAGAAACTGCTCCCGATCAACGTACCAAATTAAATACCCCTGAAAAGGTTGGTGAGCTTTTAGCTACAGCATACGCACAGGCAGATTATGTTACTTTTGCAGAAGCTGCTTCCGATAACTCTGAAGATAAAGGTGTTAACGTTGGTGATATTGCAGTTGAAAATCAGGATGCTTATTTATGGAGGGATGTGAACGGTAGAGATACAGGAACACCAACTAACTTTTGGAATGCAAGTTATACGGCTATAGCCGCTGCTAATGCAGCCCTTGAAGCCATAAATAGCATGCCAGATCAAACAGCATATCTGGCCTACAAGGGTGAGGCATTGGTTGCCCGTGCTTATGCACATTTTATGCTGGTAACGTTTTTCGCAAAAGCATACGATCCAACAACATCGAATGATTCTCCTGGCATTCCGTATGTTACTGTACCAGAAAAAATAGTTTTTGGTCAGTATACCCGTGGAACGGTGGCCTCAACCTATGCCGCAATAGAGAAAGATCTTTTAGAAGGTATGCCATTATTAAAAGATAATGCATACAAAGTTCCGAAATATCATTTTAATCAGGCCGCTGCAAATGCTTTCGCTGCCAGATTTTATTTATTCAAAAGAGACTATGCAAAAGTGGTAACTTATGCTACAGCGGTAGCGCCAAGCGGTAGTTTTGCAACGATCATCAGGCCATGGAATACGCGTTATTATGCTGCATCAGCAAACGAGTTTCGTATTGCATTTACCCAGGCTGCTGAACCTTCAAATTTATTAATTACTGAAGCAGCATCTAGTTGGGCACGTAATCAGGCATTTTACCGTTACGGAATGGGTTTGACATTAAATGCAGCCTCGTATCAGCCAAATGTTACCGGAACAAGTTTTACTTCTCAAAAAGTATTAAGCTATGGTGTACCAAATTACACACTCTATAAATATTTAGAATTATTTATCCGTACAAGCCCTAATGCAACAATTGGGTTTCCGTACACGATGATGATCCAGTTTACTACTGATGAGGTTCTATTGAACAGGGCAGAAGCCTATGCAAATTTAGGACAGAATACTTTAGCATTAGCCGATCTAAATACTTTTGTAAGCACAAGGGTACAAGGTTACAACTCAACAACACACGCTGTAACATTGGCAAAAGTTGCTTCTTTCTATAATACGAACGATCCTAAAGAAGGATTGGTAAAAACCGTTTTAGACTTTAAAAAGCAAGAATTTGCACAAGAAGGTTTACGTTGGTTGGATATTGTAAGGTTAGGTTTAACTGTGAGACACAATATTAAGGCGGTAGACAATTCTGATACTTTTGTAACACTTGCACCAACTGATCCACGCCGTTTATTTCAACTTCCTTCTGAGGTTAAATTATCAGGTATAGACCAAAATCCTAGGTAGTATTATTAAATATAGAAATATGAAAAAGATATTTAAAATAAGTTTGTTGGCACTGGTTGTATCTGTGGCCGTGTCATCTTGCAAGAAGGATAAAACACTTAATGCAAATTTAGATGCAATTGACAGAAATAATACCGTAAAATCAGATATTGATAACTGGTTGACTACCAATTATCTTAATCCTTATAACATTGAAGTGAAGTATCGCTTCGATCCTTTTGAAGCTGATTTAGACAAAGATATAACCCCTCCGAAAGAAAGCCAGGTAATCCCGGCGATGGAAACGGTTAGGGATATCTGGATAAAGCCTTACGAGAAAGTAGGTGGTCCGAATTTTATGAAGATATATACACCTAAACAGTTTTACCTGGTAGGAAGTCCATCTTATAATGGTGACGGTACCATTACTTTGGGTACTGCCGAAGGAGGAAAGAAAATTGTTTTGTATGTGATCAATAATTTCTCTAAAAGCAATACGGCCGCTACTTCAGAAATGATCCATGTAATTGAGCACGAGTTTACGCATATTCTGAATCAAAAAGTGGCTTATGATGTGAATTTCGATCTGGTAACCAAAGCTGATTATACCGCAAACTGGAACATTCCAAGTCAGGCTGTAGCCAGGACTTTAGGTTTTATTACGCAATATTCACGTTCTAATCCGTTAGAAGATTTTGCCGAAATGACCTCTATTATGTTACAGTATGGTAAAGCAAAATACGATGCAACAGTTAATGCGCTAACAGCTGATTCTCAAACAAAGCTTCGCAAAAAAGAAGCATTTGTGGTAGATTATTTCAAGAAAGCGTTTAATATAGATTTCTATGCGCTTCAGGCTGAAGTTACAGCTGCTACAGATCGTAACGCACCACCATTGTATACTGCAATAGGTACTGGTAAAACTTATACTACTCTTACAGCCAGTCCTTCTACACAAACCCCACAATCTCCTGAGTTTTTAGCACTTTGGAATACGGCTAAAACAGCAATGACTGCTCAGGGTTTTGGTTTAACTACCTATTCGATGTTGTTCGGTGCCAATAACCTGGTTACCATCAGATATACTTTTACACAAGGTACAAATACATTTAGTGGTGATGCAGACTATACGATATCATTTGATGCAAATGGAACAGCAACACTAACATTAAATAGTGTGCAACCAACTTCAGCAACTTATAGTAATTATGGCATTATTAAAACATCACTTGCCGGACTTGCTGGTTATGTGGCTAATAATAAATTCAATATAGATTATGCCCCTAATTTCGTTCCTGGAACCAAAGGTTTGCCAGGTGCTTTTGGTGCATTCTATAAATCAACTGATCCAACATCATTCATTATTGGAACGCTGAATTAATTTTCATACTTAAAAATATAAACATGAAAAAATATATATTATATGCCCTGCTTTCTGTTGCGCTATTTAACAGTTGTAAGAAAGGCATAGATCCAGGGCCAGGAGAAAGGCCGGAAGAAAGAACCGAAGCTGCGCTTACCTCTTATAAGGATGCTTTAACAGGTAATACCAATGGATGGAAAGCATTGCTTTTTCCATCAGGAGGTGGCGTGTACTTGTTCTCGATGAAATTTGGTACCAACGACAGAGTTAATATGATATCGGATTTCACTACAGCAGCAGCATCAACAAGTGCTGAGAGTGGTTATCGGTTAAGATTACAACAGGCACCAACATTACTTTTTGATACCTATTCTTACATCCACTTGTTAGCCGATCCTGATCCATCAGTAGCAGGAGGCCAGGCAGGTAATGGTTACAAATCTGATTTTGAATTTTATTTTGATAAAACTTCAGGTGATACCATCAAGCTAATAGGAAATAGATTAGGAAGTAAGTTATTTTTGGTAAAGGCTAAAACAGCTGCAGAATACGATGCATTTCCAAAAGGTACAAATGATGTATTGTCAAAATTAGCACAACTTAGAACTTATTTTAAAAGAACTACCATTGGTGGGGTTGAATGTGAAGTTAAAGTTGATCCGACTAATAAACAGTTAATTTTTACCTATTATGTTAATGGTGCAGCCGTTGTGGTAACTGGCGCTTTTTATGTAGATGGAACAACAATGGTATTTCTTAATCCAATTACTATAGGTACAGCAACTATAAGCCAAATTAAGGATACAAGCTTTGATGCTACAAACAGGGTTTTCGCAGGAACAATAAATGGTACTGCCTTCTCATTAAATGAGGCTATAGCTCCTTTAAAATTCGACGCAACTGCCGCACAAAAATGGTACAATCAAAAGGCTTTAAACTTTAATGATTGCTGGGTTTCTGATAAAGCTTTTCATGCCAATGGCGTTGATGATTTTTGTAATTTCAGAAGTGTTCCTGGTTATACCAACTTATGGTATGCGGGAGCATCAGTATTTGGTGGTGCCAATGATGGTTTAATCGCTTTTACGACCGGATTAGTTGCCCCTTATGCTTTTTCAGTAACACCTGTTACTGTTGTAAGTGGTATTGCCCGGTTTACACTGGTTTCGAGCGCCGGAACGTTTACAGGAACTGCACCATTGGCTGTTTCAATGACAGCTGCAAGAGCGCTTCTGTACGGTGGAGCAACAGCAGGTAGTTCTCAAGATTGGTACCTTATTTCTACGTCTCCTGATGGAACACGTTACGATATGGTACGTAAATCTGATGCACAAGCTTGGATTAGCTGGAGACCTAGATAGATATATTCAATAAATTAATATATGCTCTTAAAACCCTTACCCTAAAAAGTAAGGGTTTTTTATTAAGCTCATTTAACATTTCGTTTAGTAAGTACTTTTTAAGGCTTTATTTATAGACGAAAAATCGCTTTCTGTTTTATCCTTAAAAATGTATATTTATCTATATTTCAAAACCTTATAAAATCATTCCTTATGAAAAAATTATTATTATTTCTCCTGCTGGGGACATTTTCCATCATTGGATTATCCTCTTTCCAATCGTTTTCTAAAAAGGCAATCCATAAAACGGAACCTGTTTTAATTAGTTTAGGTGTAGACGGATATTTTGGTGAATTGTATTTTGATGACACAACCGATCAGTTTTTAAGCGGAACCGTTATGAAAGAGGTTCCAAACAGTGGTGGTGCATTTAGGGTTTATACCATCAATTCAGTGAGTGGAAGTTTGGTCCGTTCTTTACTCAATAATCAGATTACCCATTTTGAGGGCAATATTTACGGCTCATCGGCAAATGGCCAGCTTTCTGTTACTTTAACATTAACTTCAAATAATAATGCGGCACTAATAGCTCAGTAAAAAAATAAATTGTGCCAAAAACCTCACTCAAAAAAGTGAGGTTTTTTTATGACATAATTTTTAAACCCCTCCAACCGTTTATGCTTATATTTGTAGCTCATGAAGAAGAAAGCAATTTTTATCCTGTTTGTGCTGGTATTTACCTTTGCGGTAAGCCCTAAGGTGAATGCACAATGTTCTATGTGTACCATTAATGCCGAGCAGGGTGTTAAAAATGGCAATACGCAAACGGCAGGTTTAAATACCGGGGTATTATACCTGTTGTCTATTCCATATTTAATGGCGGTAATTGTAGGTGTGGTTTGGTATAAAAAATACCGTAAAAAGAACATTCACCTCAACATGAAAAAAGAACCCTTTAATTTAAATTAAAAGTGTGGAAGGGCAAACTTCAAAGTTATATGCCATTGTGCATTGTAAATGCCCGCATTGCCGTAGGGGAAATATTTTTACCGGCAGCATGTACGGCTGGAACATTCAGCATACCAAAGAAATTTGCGGTCATTGCGCACAGCGTATAGAAATCGAACCCGGTTACTTTTACGCAGCCATGTATGTAAGCTATGCGATGAACGTAATCGAAATGCTTTTTGCCAGTTTCATTACCTATTTAATTTTCGGACCATTAACTGATGCTACTTTCTGGCATTATCTGATCGTGATTTTTGCAGGCTGTTTTATCCTGTATCCCTTTAATTACCGTTATTCGAGAATTATATTGCTTCATGTTTTATCGCCAAACATCAAGTACAAGCCGTATTACGATAAAGGTTAATTGTTTAAATTGTATAAACTGGTTAACTGTTCGATTGATAGATCAAACAATTAACCGATTAAACGAGTTTGAAATTTGCGGCTGGCTTTTGAGCCAGTTAACCGATTAAAACAATTAACCAGTTAACCATAAAACTGTATGCTTAAAAAAGAAACGCTAAATTTTATAAAAGATGTTGCGGAAAATAATAACCGCGAATGGTTTGCTGCCAATAAAGAGGTTTACGAAACAGCAAAAGCCGATGTGCTCGAGCTTGTAGCCGCACTTATTCCCGAACTGGCTAAGGTAGATCCACTACTTTCGGCAGAGGCAGATCCTAAAAAGAGCCTTTTGCGCATTTATCGCGATGTACGTTTCAGTAAAAATAAAGATCCTTATAAAAATAACTTTGGTATCTGGTTTTCGGCAAAAAGCAAGGGAGGCAACGAGCCGGGTTATTATCTGCACATTCAACCAGGCAAAGGGTTTCTGGCGGGTGGTTACTGGATGCCCGAAGCAGCGCATTTAAAACTGATCAGACAGGAAATTGATTATAATATCGGCGATTTTAAAGAAATTATCAATGAGAAGGATTTTAAGAAAAGCTTTAAGTTAGGTGTTGATAATGCACTTAAAAATGCACCAAAGGGTTATGATCCGGCAGATCCTAACATCGAATTTTTAAAACTGAAAAGCTTCGAAGCAACCACCAAAATCAGTGATGAAGAATTTTTAAAGCCGAATCTCGTTAATAAGTTGATAAGTTCTTTTAAAACAGTACAACCTTTAGTTGCATTTTTACGGAATGCAATAGAACAATAACCAAACAATAATCAATGACCAATGACCAATTAACAATAATCAATAACCAGTAGCAATGACCAATTTTCAAACAGAATAAGCCTATTGATACTTGCTACTAATACCTGCTACTAGATACTTGCTACTAATACCTGCAACTGAATATCCAACCTAATACTAAACTCTTGAAACTTTAAACATGAAAAATACCTTTCTTGCCTTTGCCGTTCTCCTCTTTATTTCTTCGCTAACCTCCTGTGTGGTATTATCTCCAAAAAAGTATAAAGCTTTATTGGGAACCAAAGATTCACTTTACACAGCTTTTAATGAAGGTTTAATTAAAATCGAAAATCTTGAAAAAGAAGTAGCAAAGCTGAAAAAAGATACCACGTTAATGGCCGAAGAGCTGCGCGACCTGCAAAATAGCTACAATACTGTTGATGCAAACTACAAAAAACTTAAAAACAATTCTTCAACCGAAATCACCAAACTATCAGGCGATTTAGCTGCCCGAGAGAAACGTTTAAAAGAAGTAGAAGAAGTGCTGCGTAAACGAGATGAAGCAACCAACTCACTAAAAGAAAAACTGCAACAGGCCTTGTTGGGCTTTACCAAAAACGGTTTAACTGTTGAAATTAAAAATGGTAAAGTTTATGTTTCTTTAACCGATAAACTTTTATTCCCTTCGGGAAGTATTATCATTGATGAAAAAGGTAAACAAGCTTTAACGCAATTGGCTAATGTATTAAAACAACAGCCCGAAATTAATATTGCAGTGGAGGGCCATACTGATAACCAGAAAATAAATAATTTAGGACAGATAAAAGATAACTGGGATTTAAGCGTGCTTAGGGCAACATCAGTAGTACGTTATTTAACGGAGAACGAAAAAGTAGAGAGTGTAAGGATGACGGCTACTGGTAAAGGCGAATTTCAGCCATTAGGTACCAATGCAAATGCCGAGGGAAGAAGCAAAAACAGAAGAATTGAGATCGTGCTTTCTCCAAAACTGGATGAGCTTTATAATCTGATTAAATAAGGTCTTTTAACAACCAAAATTAAAGAAGGACTTATCAGAATAATCATATTCTATAGTCAGAAAAGGAAGGTGTAGCAGTTCCTGGCTGCTTTATTCCCGCCATTCGCTTCAATCTTTTTGTGCTACTGTTATGCTGAGGTACGAAGCATCTGTTTCATAGGTTACAGATGTTTCGTACCTCAGCATGACAGCGTATTTAGAAGAAAAGGCCTCCTTTAAAGGTTTTGGTGACGGCGATAGGATTTTAAAATCTTAAAGGTATGCTCAAATTCACTACCGCTTAAGTTCGAATAATCAGGCATAGAGAGTTTGTGTACTGTTAAAAAATTAAGCAGTTCTTTAATTACGTTTGATACTTCTTCCGATTCTTCGGTATGTTTTAAGGTATCTATTTTACTCAGCAGAAGCGAAATCTCGAACATTTTAAAATCATTACGGTGCGTAATCTCTAAACCTGCGTTGGCTTCTATCAGTGCCTGTTCATAATTGTTCGTGGCATTATAAAAGTTTGCTTTAAAAATCCTAACACTGGCCAGGATGAAATTGGTATGGTAGGTATAATCGCTGTTGATGATCTTATCTACAAACTGCATAATGCGTTGTGCTTTTTTAAAATAGTTAAGCTTAATATAGGTCTGGCCTAAATGCAGCAATAGGAAAGGCGAGAATACGGAATGCCTTATGTAAAAGATATTTGGATATTTGCTTAAAATGGCCATAATAAAGCGGTGGCATTCTGCATAACTTTTCTGCGAGAAAAGTGCAATTAATACCAACCGGTAAGATAATATTTCAGTTGCGGTAATTTCTTCGTTTTTCCGCGGGTTGCTTCTGTCTATTTCCTGGCAAAGTTTAATGATTTTATCTTCAAGGGTTTTGCTCTCATTGGGTTTGTTAACCAGGTTATTGTAGAAATACAGGATTAAATCATACGGATTGATCGGAAACAGCTCATTTAGTCTTTTGTAATTCCTTTTTAGGAGCTGCATGGTGTTTGCCAACGATATTTTGTCAACATCGATCAGGTTTACATTACACTCTATTACATGCAGCATAATCTGGATATCTTCATTAAGTACGTTCTCCGAAATGGTTTTGATCGTTTCTTTATAAAGTGTACTCATGGTACGCCCAGAAGCCATAATGTCTACAAAATCGACATCGATACTCAACTTGTTAAAGTTGGAATTGGGCTTGCCGAGCTCGAATTTAGATACGTAACAAATAAAATCGAAAGCACTGTTTTTCTCCCTGTTGGTAAACGGAAGTTTGAAAATGTTTTTTAAGGCTGCAATTTCATTCCTGTTGATACAAAACCTGATTGACCAGTTTAAAATATGGTCTCTGCGCGAATTTTGTGCCGGAAAACTATTTAAAATATACTCGAAAAATGATTTTCCCGGTTTATATTCAAACTTATCGGTAATCTGTATAAAAAGGAAATAAGTATAAATATCGTCGCTTAAAAAACGGACAATTTCAGTTGGTATAGTGGTGCTCAGTCTCTTTTCTTCGATAATAATCCCAGCATGCAAAAGTTCCTCATAAGCATCAGGATAGCAATTGATATAGCTTAATATCTTTTCTTTTGATACCCTAAGCTTTTTGTTTCCTTCTGAAATACAATCACTTATTTTTTTGAGCAAAAATATTTTTTCAGTACTCTTTTTGGCAAGGATTACGCGTTTTTCTAAGAAATAGCTGATTAATTCGTAGCATAATAACGGATTACTCAGTTCAAGATGGTGGTTTTCATCTTTGAGTTTAAAATAAACCTGTAACCAAAATGGCGTTTTAAACTGTGCCAGCAGGGGAGGGCTTACATCAGATCTGTTGATAATTTTGTTTTCGATGTGACTGAGGGTATACAATACCTCGTCGGCATTTAAGGGTGGCACATTGCTTAAGGTATCTTCATCATAAAACAGGCCGGTGTACCAGGCCTTGGTTAAAGATGCAGATCCGTAAATAGCGGGCTGTAAATTAATCCAGCTATTGGTGCGCAATCCGAAAACAAGCTTAATAAAATTATTTTCTTCTATGCTGTATAAAAAATCTATAAATGTTTTAAAATAATTGCTTCTGGCCAACAGTTCATCAATACCATCAACAATGATGATAAAACGCCCCTCACGTTTTTCGGGGTTTTTCTTAAAAAAACCGATCAGCTCACTTAGGCTTCCAAACTTAAATTCTTTTAAAAACCAATCTTTTAAGGTCACTCCGTTTTGTATAATGGTATTAATACTGGTAGAGTTTACCATTAAAACAATATCATTTTTATACAAGGCATTTTCTGAAAAGAAAAAATACTCTACCATATGGGCCAACAAAATTGATTTTCCCTGGCCAGGCTGTGCACTTACCGTAGTAAACTGATAGTTGTTTTTTAGAAAGTAATCAAAATCAGGATAGAAAAAACTTCTGTTTGCTGTGGCAGTAAATGGAACACCTGAATTGTTTTTTTTGGCAATTAACGATACATCTGTAATGGCGTGTGCTTTTAGCTTTAAATCCTGCCATATACTCTGAACAGAAGTGGTTTGGTTCTCCTTGTCTTTACAGAAAGCATCCCAATCATTGTACCCAATATACTGCGAAAGGCTGTTCAGTGTAAACAGTGAAAATTTATGTAGTGTATTTGCGAAGCCGAAGAAGCGCTTTATAGTAGTTTCACTTACGTAGTTCTTGGTTTCTTGAAATACATACTCGGAGATGATCTTACAATGGGCTGGGTCAATGTTTCTCAAACCAGATTTTATAAGGACAAACTTCCTGAGTTCGATAAGGAGATCGTTAGCGTTCATGAATTGACTGATGGGATGACTAGCGCTAATGTCATCATAATTTCACAATTGAAGAAATCTATTCACGAAGAATGGTCTGTATGAATAAAATGAATGAAACGCATTTTGCAAAAATGAATAGCAATGGATAGGATAGGTTGCTATTCTAGATATAGATTTGTCATAATTATATAATGCCCCTGAAAAAACATTTACCTAACAGTAGCATCCCACATAGTAAGTCTTCTAAATAACGCCTGACATGATGAAAACTCCTACTTTATCTTCCCAACTAGGGATAATCCGCAATACCTGTGTTGCAGTCATCATTCTATTAACGCTCTTCTACTCGAAATCGTATGCGCAAACAAAAGTTTTTGCGAATACCGTATCTGCACAAAGCAGGGTCGATAATGCAAACAACGCTACACTGAACGATAATACCTTCGCTACCGTAAATTCATACGGCGGAATCGCTGTTGGTATTGGTGGATACAGCGGTGAACTGGAATTAAAATATCCGGCAGCGGTTAATGCAGGAACGACCTCCTTCATCAGAATAGATTTTGACGGAGACATCCTGAACAGGTTACTGGGAGGTAGTTTGGGTGGCTTGCTGGCTAATGTGGGCGGTACCGTGATTCTTGGAAACCACTCGTTCGAAGTGGGCGCGAGGAACGGTGCTTCAACTGTATTAACAGGTAGCAGTACGGCAGCATTTTCAACAGATAATATCAGGATTGTAAAAGATGCCAATGGTTTCTTTTATGTGGCCATAACGCCAACACAGGCTTATGACCGTATATATATTAAAGACGTTACCAATGCAGTTTTACTTGGGGTTACTAACAGTACCAAAGTTTATAATGCATTTTATGTTTCTGGTACCGATCCTTGTGCACAGGCATTTAGCACAGGTTATGAAGGAACAGGAATAACACTTGATGCTTTACAACTCGGCAGTTCGGGCGTTACCAACAGCGAAAGGGCAATTGATAGTGATCCAAATAATTTTTCTACATTAAGTTTAGGCATACTTGGCGTGACTTCATCGATCAGCCAAAATTTTTATTTTACAACGCCTTCAAATCCTGGTGATGACATTAACCTTAGGTTTAGCACTACACAGGCATTATTAACAGCCGGAGTTTTACAAAACATTTCGATAACGGCTTATAACGGAAATACCCAGGTTTATACCGGATCAGTTCCAACTACTTTAAATCTTGATTTACTCGGCTTATTAAATAGCGGTCAGCCTGTAACCATACCTTTTTCTCCGGGTGCAGGTGTTGTATTCGATAGGGTGAAAGTTACGTTAGGGTCGGTTTTAACATTAAACCTTACCCAAACGCTTAATGTTTATGGTGCAACCCGTTCTGCGCCGAGACCAACTTTTACCGCACCGGCAAGTAATGCCATTGCTGCATGTTATAACACTACAGTACCTTTAACTGCAACTACCTCTAGTGCCAACCAATTAATCTGGTACGATGTGGTAGAAGGTGGAACAGCATTACAAACAGTTGCTTACAATGGTACATTTACCACGCCGGCATTAACTGCCAATAAAACTTATTATGTTGCTGCCAGAAGAATAGGCTGTACAACAGAATCGACAAGGGTACCGGTTGTAATTACCGTTAACCCACAGATTATTTTTAACGGAGCTACCTTAACCAATGCTACCCCAGGTTTTGCCTACTCTAAACAATTAGATGTAGCTACCGGTGGAACAGCAGGTTATACTTATGCTTTGGCTGCAGGCAGTACATTACCGGCAGGTTTAACTTTATCATCAACAGGTGTAATTACCGGAACACCCACTGTGCCAAATGCGTATACCTTTTCGGTTGTAGCAACTGATACCAAAGGCTGTAAAGCAACCGCGAACTATAATTTAACGGTTACTGCTGCCTTAGTGCTTACACCAGGCGCATTGCCAAATGGCATAACAGGAACAGTGTACCCAACACAGACTATTCCGGCTGCCACTGGTGGAACAGGGCCATATACTTATACCGCCACAGGAGTTCCTCCGGGTTTAACCTTTAATCCAACTACGAGAGAGATTACCGGAACACCAACTCAACCTGGAACTTATAATATTCCGGTTACCGTGGTTGATGCAAATGGTAATACACTTACTTCAACCTATACTGTAAAAATTACTGATCCTTTATTGTTGCCAACTGCTACTTTGGCCGATGGAACAACGGGGACAGTTTATACTACGCAGATTATTCCAGCTGCAACAGGTGGAACCACACCTTATACTTATTCGGCAACGGGTCTTCCTCCGGGTTTAACTTTTAATCCAGCTACCAAAGCCATTACGGGTACGCCAACAACTGCGGGAACTTATACCGTACCTGTTACGGTAACCGATGCTGATGGTAAAACGGTAACTACCAATTATAGTATTACCATAAATAACCCATTGGTTTTACCAGCGGCAACTTTGCCAGATGGAACCGAAGGAGCAGTTTATGCTACACAGACTTTACCAGCTGCAACAGGCGGTGTTGGTCCGTACACTTATGTAGCTACAGGTGTTCCGGCCGGATTATCGTTTAATCCTGCTACAAGAGAAATTACTGGTACGCCAATACAGGCAGGTAATTACACTATTGGTGTAACGGTAACCGATAGCCAGGGTAAAACAGCCAGTAATAATTACCCTATTAAGGTAAACGGAACATTAACTTTGCCAACAAAAACATTACCTAACGGCATTGTAGGTACTTCTTATCTGCCACAAACATTACCAGCGGTAACAGGCGGAACTTCTCCATATACTTATGCGGCAACTGGTCTTCCTCCGGGATTATCGTTTAATCCAACTACGAGAGAAATTACCGGTACGCCAACACAAGGTGGTAATTATACCATTTCTGTAACGGCTACCGATGCAAATAATAATAAAGCAACTACTACTTATGCATTAGCGGTAACGGTAAATGATCCGGTTGTGGCTTCTGCAACAGTTTGTACAGGAAGCACGGCTACTTTAACCGTAAGCAACCTTCAAACCGGTGTAACTTATAACTGGTATGCTTCTACAGGAAGTACACCTTTAACTACTGGCAATAACGGTACTTTTGTAACCCCTGCGGTTACCTCGGCAACTGTGTTTTATGTTGAAGCTGTTTCTGGAACAGCGGTAAGTGCAAGAACATCGGTTACCGTTTCGGTTAATCCACCAGCAACTTTAGCTACGGTAACGACCAATAACCAGGTAATCAATTCCGGACAAACCACAACTTTAACAGCAACTGCTGATGCGGGAAATACCATTGCCTGGTTTGATGCACCAACGGCAGGTACTCAGGTAGGAACCGGAACTTCGTTTACTACACCAGCTTTAACTGCAACCAAAACTTATTATATAGAAACCACCAGTACTAACGGATGTAAAAGCGCAAGTCGTGTTCCGGTAACAGTGACCGTAATTAATGGTGGTGGTGCTACTGCTTGTAACGCAGCCAACAGTCAGAATACTGGTATAAACGGTATCTGTTTATTGTGTGCTATAAACGGAGCGGGTAACTCAACAGATGCCGATGCGAACAACTTCACCAGGATTTCTCTTGCTGTAGGTGTTGCTGCAAATGGTTACCAACAATTGATTTTCCCATCGGTTGGCGTAGCTACCGACAGTATTCGTTTAGATTTAGCTTTACCAACGGGTTTAGCTGATGTTGGACTTTTAAATAACGTAACCGTTACCGTGTTAAATGGTACTACAGTGGTAAGAACTGTACAATTAAACACCGGATTATTAAATCTTCAACTTTTATCAGGCAACCGTTTTGCAGCGACTGTTTTAGCAGGTGGTGCTTATGATAGGGTTCAGGTGAGCTTTGGTGCCTTGGTTTCGGCAGTAACCAGTTTAGATATTTATGGTGCAACCGTAGTTTATCCTAACCCAACCTTTATCGCTGGTGCACAATCGATCTGTTCGGGCAGTACCGCAACATTAAGTGCAACAGCAAATGGTGGTACAACCTTAGCCTGGTTCGATGCACCAACAGGTGGCAACCAAGTGGGTACCGGAGCAAACTTCACTACTCCGGCTTTAACAGCTACTACTACTTATTATGTTCAGGTAAGCAAAGGCACATGTTCTAATACAACAAGGGTTCCTGTGGTTATTACCGTTAATCCGGCAATTGTATTTGCAGGTACAACTTTAACAAATGCAACAATTGCCTCTCCTTATAGCAAACAACTCCCGGTAGCAACAGGTGGTACACCTGGTTATACTTATGCTTTGGCTTCGGGTAGTACTTTACCGGCTGGCCTAACCTTATCTACAAGTGGTTTGGTAAGCGGTACACCAACTGCAACAGGTAACCCAACATTTGATGTTGTAGTAACTGATACCAAAGGATGTAGCAAAACTGCAACTTTTACATTAACAACCACACCAGCATTGGCGCTTGCTCCAGGAGCATTGCCTAATGGTGTAACAGGTACAGCATATACTACAAACGGCATTCCAGCTGCAACAGGTGGAACTGGTCCTTATGCTTATTCGGCTACGGGCCTTCCTCCGGGATTGGCTTTTAACCCGGCAACAAGAGAAATTACAGGTACACCGACTCAAACCGGAACCTTTACTATTCCAGTTACGGTAACAGATGCCAACGGCAATACCATTACGGCTAACTATACCCTTAAAGTAACCGATCCTTTGGTTTTACCACCAGCAACTTTAGCTGATGGCACCACAGGAACCGTTTACACCCCTCAAACCATTCCTTCTGCAACAGGAGGATCAACGCCTTATACTTATTCGGCTACGGGTCTTCCTCCGGGATTAACCTTCGATCCGGCTACAAGAACAATTACAGGAACACCTACACAGGCAGGAACTTTTACAGTACCAGTAACCGTTACAGATGCTGATGGAAAAACAACTACCAGTAACTATACTATAAACATTGTTAATCCTTTACAGTTACCGGCGGCAACTTTGCCTGATGGAACAGAAGGAACAGTTTACGCTGCACAGACTCTGCCATCGGCAACCGGAGGTGTTGGCCCTTATACTTATGTAGCAACCAATCTTCCTGCAGGATTAACTTTTGATCCGGCCACCAGACAGGTTTCGGGTACACCAACACAGGCCGGAAATTATTCGATCGGTGTTACCGCTACGGATAGTGAAGGCAGAACAGCAAGTAACACTTATGCTCTTAAAGTAATCGGTGTATTATCGTTACCAGGTGCAACTTTACCAAACGGTATTGTAGGTACTGCATACCCTACACAAACTTTACCAGCTGTAACCGGTGGAACAGCGCCATATACTTATTTGGCAACTGGTCTTCCTCCAGGATTAAACTTTAATACTGCAACAAGAGAAATTACAGGAACACCAACTTTAGGTGGAACCTATACCATCTCTTTAACTGCAACAGATGCAAATGGCAACAAAGCAACAACAGCTTATAGCTTAACTGTAACTGTTAATGCTCCGGTAGTTGCTGCAGCAACTGTTTGTTCTGGAAGTCCTGCAACGTTAAGTGTAAGCAACCTGCAGGCAGGCGTAACTTATAACTGGTACGCTTCTACAGGAAGTACACCATTAGTTACCAATAATACTGGTGTTTTTGTAACGCCTGCAGTAACCGCGCCGACCGTATATTACGTTGAGGCGGTATCTGGAACTGCAATAAGTAGCAGAACTGCTGTAAATGTTTCAGTTAATCCACCGGCAACTCCTGCAACGGTAACCACCAATAGCCAGGTAATTAATGCTGGTCAGTCTACTACTTTATTAGCTACAGCAGATGCTGGCAATACCATCCAATGGTACGATGCTGCTACAGGCGGAACGCAGGTAGGTACGGGGACTTCATATACCACTCCGGTATTATCAACAACTACCACTTATTATATAGAAACTACAAATGCCAATGGTTGTAAAAGTGCAAGCCGTGTTCCGGTAACCGTTACCGTATTAAATAATAGCGGTGGTACAGCTTGTAATGCTGCAAATTCGCAAAACTCTGGTATTACCGGAATCTGCTTATTATGTAGTGTAACCAACCCTGGAAACTCAACTGATGCAGATCCATCTAACTTTACCAGGATATCGCTTTCGGTAGGTGTTGGTGCATCAGGTTATCAGCAATTAATTTTCCCATCAGCTGGAACAGCTACTGATAGTCTTCGTTTAGATTTAGCACTACCAGGTGGTTTATTAGATTTAACTGCGTTGGGTAATGTTACCTTAAATGTAATGAACGGTACTACTATAGTTAGAACAGTTCAGTTAAATTCATCATTATTAAATCTTCAGTTACTTTCGGGCAACCGTTTCACCGCAACCATATTGGCAGGCGGCGCTTATGATAGGGTACAGGTGAGCTTCGGTGCATTGCTTTCTGCGGTAACCAGCTTGGATGTTTATGGTGCAACCATCATTTATCCTAATCCAACAGTAACAGCAGGCGCACAAACCATATGTGCCGGAAGTACTGCAACATTAAATGCAACTGCAAACGGTGGTACTACTTTAGCCTGGTTTGATGCGCCAACCGGCGGAACACAACTGGCCGCTGGCGAAACCTTTACCACACCAGCTTTAACTGCTACCACCACTTATTATATCCAGGTAAGCAAAGGAACTTGTGCAAACGTAACCAGGGTTCCTGTAACGGTGACCGTTACACCAGCATTAGCCACTCCTGTATTGGCAACCATTGCCAATGTTTGCGAGGGATCATCAGCCACTTTATCAGTAGCTAACCCTGATCCTGCGGTAACTTACAAATGGTATGATGCTGCAACAGCTGGCAATTTGGTATTCACTGGTGCGGTGTTCCAAACTCCGGCCTTAACTGCTGCCACTACTTATTATGTAGAAGCATCACAAGGAAACTGTACAAGTGCTGCACGTGCTGCGGCAGCAGTATCAGTTAATCCTCGTCCGGTGTTGCCTGTTGTAACTGCAAGTTCATCAACAGTGAGCGCAGGTCAGACCGCAATTTTAACAGCAACTTCTGCTGATCCAACCAATACTTTCAATTGGTATACTTCTAATACTTCAACAACACCAGTTTATGTAGGAGCAACCTATGTTACCCCTCCATTATTGGCTACCACAACTTATTATGTAGAATCGGTTTCTACCAATGGTTGTACTTCGGCAAGCCGCGTTCAGGTAACTATTACCGTTGACGGTAACGGATCGCCAAATCCGGTTCCTTGCGAGGCAGCAACCACACAGGTTAACGGTATTGCTGGTGTAGCCCTATTATCAGGTGTGTTTAATCCGGCTTTAGCTATTGATAACGATACACAAACAGCATCTTCATTGGTAATGCCGGTTGGAGCGCTGGGTGCATCAGTTTATCAGCGAGTTGGTTTTGGATCTCTATCTACTGTTGGCGATACCGTACGTGTATTGGTATCATCACCAGGAAAACTATTATCACTTTCATTATTGGGTAATGCCACCATAACCACTTATGTTGGAACGAACAGCAATGGTGATTCGCAATTATTAAACAATAACTTATTAAACGTTCAGTTGTTAAGCGGTAATACACAAGCTTTAATCACTTTTGTTCCAACCAATGTTTTTGATGGAGTAGAAGTAAGATTGAATTCAGGTGTATTGGGTGCATTAACATCGATCAACTTAAATTACGCACAACGCATTTTGGTTGCGCCAACAGTAACGGCTGCTAATGTAACTGCTTGTGTGGGCTCAACTGCTCAATTGCAGGTGAATAATCCATCAGCTGGTTTAACTTACAGGTGGTACGATGCTACAGGTACTTACCTAAGCGGTAAAGACGGTGTTATTTTTACTACTCCAATTTTAACAGGCGATACTAAATTCTACGTGGCTGCAGTTTCTGCAACAGGTTGTGTAAGTTACAAAACTATAGTAAACGTAACTACAAACCCTGCTCCGGTAACGCCTGATCTACTTTCGGCATCGGTTAATACCTGCCCTAATACATCAGTTACCTTCCAGGTTAAAAACCCGGTTGCAGGTACTACTTATAACTGGTACGATACTGCAACCTCAACCACTGTATTATTTACTGGTGATAACTTTACCACACCATTAATTACGGCAGACAGAAGTTACTTTGTAGCTGCGGTAAACAGCTGCGGTACTTCATCAACCAGAACTGAGGGTAAAATTGTGCTTGGAACCATTGATGTTCCGGTAATTACGCCGCCATCAATCACCATTAGTGAAGGTTCGGTTGCCGTATTAAAAGCAACTTCGAGTACAGCAGGAGCAACCATTAACTGGTACACTATTGCAAACGGAATAGTTCCGGTATATACTGGCGAAACTTATGTAACGCCTCAATTAAGCACCACAACAACTTATTATGTGGAGGCGACTATTCCAGGTGGATGTACTGCAACGAGCAGGGCTACTGTAACCGTTACCGTAGTGCCTAACGGTAATCCGGTAGTTACCCCTTGCGGCGCAGCAACTACAACAGTAGCTAGCGGGGTAACAGGAGTAGCATTATTGGCTGGCGTTTATAACCCAACTTTTGCAGTTGATAACGACATCAATACAGGATCTAGCCTGGTTATTCCAGTTGGCTTATTAGGCGCATCTGTTTATCACCAGGTTGGTTTTACAGGTTTATCAAATGTAGGCGATACCTTAAGGGTGAAAATTACCACGCCAGGAGCATTGCTTTCGGTAGGGGTGTTAACTAACTTAACGGTAACTACTTTCCAGGGTACAACCAGCAATAACGATGCGGTTTCTATATCCAACCCATTAATCAACTTACAATTATTATCAGGCGGAACATCGGCCATATTAACTTTCGTACCAACCAGCAGATTTGATGGCGTAGAATTGAGGTTAAACTCAGGCCTTCTAGGTGCATTAACTTCTGTTAATTTAGATTATGCACAAAGGGTAATCACTGCGCCAACAGTTGCTGCTGCTACAGCAAGCGCTTGTCAAGGTTCATCTGCAACATTAAGTGTGCAGAACCCACAAGCAGGTGTGGTGTACAAATGGTACTTAGGCGCAACTTATCAGGCAGGAAAAGACGGAACAACTTTCACAACCGACCCAGCCTTAACTGCCGGTACTTATACTTACTCGGTAACAGCAACAGCTAATGGTTGCGAAACTTTAGGAACCAAAATAACGGTAACAGTATTGCCTCCGGCAGTAGCGCCTGTTCCATCAACTACCAATCCGGCTACAACCTGTATCGGTACATCTGCTACTTTAAGTGTACAGGCAGTTGCAGGTATTACTTACAACTGGTACGATGCAGCAGTTGGCGGAAACATGTTGGTAACCAATAACAGCAGCTTCAACACACCTACAACACTTGCAGCAGGAACCTACGATTATTATGTAGAAGCCGTAAGTGGAGCAGCTTGTTCAAGCTCAACCCGTACCAAAATTTCAATTACGGTTAATCCATCGGCATTAGCTACCGATTTAACTGTAACCGGAACAACTTCATTATGTGCTTCTGGAACAGCAGTACTTACTGCAACCAGTACAACCGTAACCAATCCGGTATTTACCTGGTACAGCGATGCGGCTTTAACACAGGTTGCTTTTGTAGGCGCAGTATTTACTACACCAGCCATTACAGCAACAACGAAATACTATGTTACAGTAGGCGGAACAAATAAATGTGCTAACACAGCGGGTAATGCAAAAGAGGTTACCATTACGGTAAATCCGGTTGCTGGTCCAACTGACATCAATTTGGCTGGAACAAGCACTGTTTGTGGCGGATCTTCAGTTACTTTAACTGCAACCAGCACAACCGTAACCAACCCGGTATTTACCTGGTATAGTGATGCTGCCTTAACAACAGTGGCGTTTACCGGAGCTAATTTTGTTACCCCAACACTTAATGCTACAACCACTTATTATGTAACGGTTAAAGGCGATAACAAATGCGAAAATACCGCAGCAACTGCAAAATCGATTACCATAACGGTTAATCCTGCTGCTACTGATGCTGATATTACCGCAAGCGGAATTACGTCAATTTGTAAAGGATCAACCGCAGCTTTATCTGCATCAACAACTACAGTAATTAATCCGGTGTTTACCTGGTACAGCAATGCTGCTTTAACAACAATAGCTTATGTAGGACCAAACTTTACTACCCCGGTACTTAATGCAAACACTACTTATTATGTAACCGTAAGAGGTGATAATAAATGTGAAAATACACCGGCCAATGCTAAAGTAGTTACCGTAACTGTTAAGGATTTTGCTACCGCTGCAGACATTGCAGTAAGCAATGCCCAAATCTGTTCGGGTTCTACTGTAATGTTAATGGCTTCGAGCACCACGGTAACCCAACCAGTATTTACCTGGTACAGTGATGCTTCGTTAACCAGTGTAGTATTTACTGGTCCAACCTTTACTGTAACCGGTTTAACCGCCACTACCACTTATTATGTAAGTGTTAAAGGAACCAATAAATGCGAAAATGCAGCTGCAGATGCTAAAGCGGTAACGGTAACAGTTAATCCTTTAGCAATTTCTACCGATATTATTCTGAACGGAAGCACAACAGCTTGCGCAGGTTCATCGGCTGTATTAAGTGCAACTTCGGCAACCGTAACCAATCCGGTATTTACCTGGTATAGTGATGCCGCCTTAACCAATGTTAGTTTCATTGGCGCAACATTTACTACACCGCCATTAAATACGACCACTACTTATTATGTAACCGTAAAAGGTGACAATAAATGTGAGAACGCACCTGGTACTGCAAGGGTAATTACCATTACCGTTAGTCCGGTGGCTACCGCTTCTGATATTACCGCCGCTGATGCAACCATCTGCTCAGGATCGGGTACTACTTTGGTAGCCAGCACCACAACAGTAACCAACCCAACCTTTACCTGGTACAATGATGCTGCCTTAACTTCAGTGGCTTATGTAGGTGCCTCTTTTGTAACGCCAACATTAACCGCAACCACTAAATATTATGTAACGGTTAAAGGCGATAACAAATGTGAAAACTCAGGTATTACAGCTAAAGTAGTTACGGTTAATGTGAACCAGGCTGCAACAGCTGCCGATATTACCTTATCAACACCAACTTTGGTATGTGGATCGGGTACAGCAGTAATCAATGCAAGTTCAACAACAGTAACCAATCCGGTATTTACCTGGTACAACGATGCTTCGTTAACCAGCGTGGCCTTTACCGGACCAATATTTACTACACCAGTATTAACCACTACCACCACTTATTATGTAACGGTTAAAGGAACTAATAAATGTGAAAACAGTGCGGCAAATGCAGCAGCTGTTACCATTAAAGTTAATCCAATAGCAGTTGCTACTGATATTGTGGTAAATGGATCAACAAATGTTTGCGGAGGATCTGCAGCTGTATTAACTGCCAGCAGTACAACCGTAACCAACCCGGTATTTACCTGGTACACCAACGCAACTTTAACTAATGTAGCTTTTGTAGGTGCAGTATTTACTACACCAACATTAACCGCTAATACCACTTACTATGTTACAGTAAAAGGCGATAACAAGTGCGAAAACAGTGCTGCCACAGCTAAATCTGTAAATATTGTAGTTAATCCGGTAGCTTCAGCAAGTGATGTTACCGCAGCGGATGCAACCATCTGCGCAGGCTCATCAGCAAGTCTGGTAGCAAGCAGCACAACCGTAACCAACCCAATATTTACCTGGTACAGCGATGCGGCCTTAACCACGCCGGTATTTACTGGAGCAACTTTCAATACACCAGCATTAACGGCAACCACTAAATATTACTTAACTGTAAAAGGTGATAACAGGTGTGAAAGTTCTGCTGCAAATGCAAAAGTGGTTACCGTTACGGTAAACGCAGGTGCAACAGCTGCTGATATTACTTTATCAACTCCGGTAATCGTGTGTGGATCGGGTACAGCAGTAATCAATGCCAGCTCAACAACAGTAACCAACCCGGTATTTACCTGGTATAACGATGCTTCGTTAACCAGTGTGGCCTTTACCGGACCAATATTTACTACGCCGGTTTTAACAGCTACCAAAACTTATTATGTAACCGTTAAAGGAACCAATAAATGTGAAAACACTGCTGCGAACGCAGTAGCGGTAACCATTAAAGTTAATCCGGTTGCCACTGCAACAGATATTACCGTAAATGGTTCAACATCAGTTTGTGCAAATTCAGCTGCAACATTAGCTGCAACCAGCACAACAGTAACCAATCCTATATTTACCTGGTACAGTGACGCCACTTTAAATACAGTCGTGTTTACTGGTCCGGTATTTACAACCCCGGTATTAACGGCAAATACAACCTATTATGTAACCGTTAAAGGTGATAATAAGTGCGAAAATTCCGCAGCAACAGCAAGGGCGGTAACCATTACTGTAAATGCATTACCAAACAACCCTCTGGTATCTGCTCCAAACGGAGGCATTTGCGCGGGTGATGGTGCAACCCTAACCGTAACCAATGCACAGGCAGGCGTTACTTACGAATGGTACAACGCAGCAGTTGGCGGTAACTTATTATTTACTGGTACAAGCTATAATGTTACAGCTTTGGCTGCCACAACAGATTACTATGTATTGGCAATCGGTACAGGCGGATGTAACAACAACGGTGGTCGTGTTAAAGTAACCGTTACCGTAAATGCTAAACCGACAGTGCCAACCGTAGTTTCATCATCGGTTAGTGTATGTACAGGAAGCCCTGCAGTATTAACAGTTACAAACCCTCAAACAGGTGTTACTTATAACTGGTATACAGCATCAGCAGGTGGAGCACCGGTAGGAACAGGTATAAACTTTACAACGCCAGCTGTTACGGCAAACATTACTTACTATGTTGAGGGTGCAAATGGAAGCTGTATTTCAACATCAAGAACACCGGTAAATGTAAATGCACTACCGGTACCAGTCGCACCTGCATCGGTAACGGCAGCAAACGGAACACTTTGTGCAGGCAGCTCAACCATATTAACCGTAAATAATCCGGTAACAGGATTAGTGTACAGGTGGTATGCTGCAAGCTCTAATGGTCCGGTACTGGCAGAAGGTATAACCTTTACCACACCAAACTTAAGTGCTACCACAATCTATTATGTAGAAGCTATAGCAGTAGGTGGTTGTGCAAGTCCAGGCAGAACAGCCGTAACCGTTACTGTACTTCCGGTGTTGGCTAAACCTGATGTAGTTGTACAAACCACAACGCCTAATAGCATCACATTTGCATGGGCTGCGGTTACAGGTGCTACGGCTTACGAAGTTTCGCTAGATAATGGTTTAACATGGATCAATCCAACAAACGGACCAACCGGAACAACCTACTTTGTTACAGGCTTAAAACCAGATCAAAGTGTAACCATCTCGGTTAGGGCCAAAGGACAGATTGACTGTCAAACCAGTGCAAACGGTTCAGTAACAGGCAAAGCAACCAATCCATTTGGAAACCAGGTGTACATACCAAATGCATTTACACCGAATAACGACGGTAAAAATGATGTATTCTTAGTGTACGGCAATACCATTGCCACAGCTAAAATGAGCATCTATACACAGTGGGGTCAGTTGATCTTCCAGTCAGATAACGTGGCAAATGGATGGGATGGAACCTTTAAAGGTGTAAATCAGCCGATCGGGGTTTATGTGTATATGGTTGATGTAACCTTTACCGATGGAACAACCACATTGAGAAAAGGTACAGTAACGCTGATCAGATAAGAAGAGGATTAATAATAAACAGATAAAATCAAAGACCATGAAAATACTATCGGCTTTAAAAATATATGTTGCGGTGCTGGGATTACTGCTGTGTACAGTTAAATCCTTTGCACAAACTGATCCGCATTTTTCACAATATTATGCAAACCCGTTATACCTTAACCCAGCCTTAACGGGTGTAATAGACGGCGATTACCGCGCAACTGTAAACTTTAAGCAGCAATGGAGCGCACTTAACAGTTCTTTCTTAACTGGTGGTGCATCTTTTGATCTTGCTCCGAAAAAGAACTTCGCTTTTGGTGCAACCATTTTAAACCAAAGAGCAGGGGAGTTAGATTTCAACTACCTGTCGGCGCTGGTATCGGGTTCTTACCGTTTAAGATTTGGTGCCGAAGGTTTGCAGATGGTGAGCTTTGGGTTACAGGCCGGAGTAATTAACCGCAGTTTCGATTTCTCTCAAGCCAGGTTCGGTAACCAGTTTAATCCGGTATCAGGTTATGATGGCGGGATGATGAGTGGCGAAACACTTTCATCTCAGTCGTCATTGGTTCCTGATGTAAACGCCGGTATCATGTTCTTTGATGGTAACCCAAACAAAAGTGTAAACGTTTTCTTAGGTGCTAGTGCAGCGCACTTAACCCGCCCTATGGATCGTTTCTCTGGTACAAACTCTCGTATCCCCGTTCGCTTCACTGCACATGGGGGTGCCAGGATCAAAGCTTCAGAACTGTTGGATATTGTACCCAATGCATTGTTTATGTACCAGGGTAACACAAACGAGGTTTCTTTAGGGGCTTATGCACAGCTTAATGTTAATCCATCAGCAAACATTTTATTTGGTGGTAATTACCGTAATAAAGATGCTGCAATTGCCTTTGTTGGCCTGCAGTTAAAAAACATGGTTTTCGGACTGAGTTATGATGTTAATACCTCTACTTTCAACCGTGCATCAAACAGTAATGGCGGTTTAGAGCTTTCGGTATCCTTAATTGGCCGTAACGGAATTATTGGTCCAAACTTCTTTTGCCCGCGTTTATAATCTTTATCATCAATGCAAACAAACCGAGCTAGCGGGTTCAATACCATTATTGAAAACGATAGCAAAACGATTAATAATTTATAAAGATGAAAAAAATATTACTCATTTTATTAGTGGCATTTGGCGGTTTTGCTAACGCGCAGTATGTGGTAAATTATAAAAAGGTTGCTGATACTTATTTCGAAAATAAGGATTATTATGCAGCGTCAACTTTTTATAAGAAAGCCTTAAAAATTACTGGCGATAGTACCCAGGCCATTTTACCTTATGGCAAGGAAAGAAAATCAGCCTCTGATGATAAAGTGATAGAAGATTATGAAGGATCGATTTATAACCTTGCCGAATCGAGCAGGTTATACAGGGAATTTAACGAGGCCGAGAAATATTATGCCATAGCCAGTACTTTTACCAATACCCGTTTTAGAAAAGCACTGTTTTATTATGCAGAAAGCTTAAGAGCCAATAAAAAGTTTAACCTGGCTATTGATACTTATCAACAGTTTATCCAAAAAAATGGCGACGATCCTTTAGCTAAAACAGCACAAAAGGAAATCGAATCTTGTAAATTTGCCATCGAAGAAATGCGTTTTCCACGCATGGTGCAGATTAAAAAAGTACCGGCTAATGTAAATGGCCTGGGATCTAACTATGCTGCGGTAAAAATAAACAACGAACTTTTCTTTACCTCATCACGTCCTGTTGCTGTAGGTAGTAAAAAAGACATGGTAAAAACTGAAGCCGGCGGCGAAGTTCAGGTCTCAACCAAAGCTAATCCATTTATCAATAATATTTATTCGGCCAAAGGTGAGTTAAGCTCAGCTGACATTGCCGTTAAAAAATTGGATATCAATTTTACAAGAGGTACCGAAATAGCTGCTACTGCTTTTACGCCCGATGGAAATACGCTTTATTTCACCTCCTGGAAAGATAAAGATAAATATGCCATTTATAGTGCTAAAAAAACCGGCGATAAATGGTCTGATCCACAGGCAGTAGGGTTACAGGTAAATAGTAAAGATTTTAACTCATCGCAACCCTTTGTTACCAGTGATGGTAAGTTCCTTCTTTTCTCATCTGATAGAAGTGGTGGTTACGGTAAGTTCGATATTTGGTATTGTGCCATCCGCGAAGATGGTTCATTGGGCCAGGCCGTAAATTTAGGTCCAACCATTAATACCGAAGATGATGAACGTGCACCTTATTACAATACCCTAACTAAAAAATTATTGTTCAGTACCGATGGAAGAATAGGTTTTGGTGGACTTGATTTCTTTGAATCAGAGGGCGATCTGGTAGATTGGACGACTCCAAAAAACATGGGTTATCCTTTCAATTCATCAAAAGATGATATTTACTTCACCGCAACCGATGATAAAGGAACAAAAGGATACATTAGTTCCGATCGCGAATCATCTTGCTGTTTGGAAATATTCGAAGTGAAAAAAGAATATTTGTCAATCTCAGGTATTTTAACCGATTGTAAAACCAAATCGCCTTTAGCAGGTGCAAGTGTAACGCTTAACAACGCAGAAGGTTCACAAAAACTTACTACAGGTACCGATGGTATTTATAAATTTAAAGTAGATTCGAAAAGACCAATCAAATTGCTTTTCGCAAAAGATAATTATTTTGCCGTTACTAAAAACTATGTTTACGAAGAATTGGCAAAAGCAGATACTTTAATTTATAAAGATTACTGCTTAAGTCCGTTCAAAATAGGTATTCCGATGGCATTGGATAATGTTTATTACGAATTTAACAGTGCCGAATTAACCGAACCTTCTAAAAAAGTGTTAGACTTCCTGATCCCGATTATGGAAGATAACCCTGAAATGGAAATTGAATTAGGCTCACACACCGATAATATCGGTACTGATGAGTACAACCTCGATTTATCAAACAGAAGGGCAAAATCTTGTACCGATTATTTAGAGAGCAAAGGAATTGCCGCTGCCAGAATGACCTCTAAAGGTTATGGCGAATCGATGCCGATTGCACCAAACGAAATCATCGTTAAACGTAAGAAAAAAGACAACCCTGAAGGAAGGGCTAAAAACAGAAGAACCGAATTTAAAGTAACCAAAAAATAGAACACAATTAACATCCCGGTAAAGCCATCTTCGTAAGGAGATGGCTTTTTTGTTATTGGTTGGAATTTGCAATCCAGACCTGTTGTACTGTGGATTTTAATCTGCTAAATAAAGGATTGAAGATCCTTAGTTCATTCAGACGGTATTACAAATCCCGACTAGCAAGCATCCTTTTTATCTCCCGAAATCGGGACAAGTTGTGGTTAAATTATTTTACCTGTGCCAATGGCTTAAATTTATGACATTGTCCCTGCCTCGGTGCCGTGTTCTCACAGATCAAAATTTAAATTAATTGTAGGTTCGTGGGAACATGAACAGCGTTCGGCTAAGAAAAATTTAAACCTGCGGAAATCAGTGTAATCTGCGGAAACCCCTTGCGCACATTTATTCCCGCAGATTTTGTATTTTGAGATTAAAATAGACCGGGAACCGCCAACTGTGAACTGAAAACCGATAATTAAATTAATCTTTGTAATTTCCCCGCACCATTTAAATCCGATGAAGCTTAATATTCAACCCAACATAATTTTTAGAACACCTAAATTTTCATATCAATCTGAACTTGCCGATTGTTGGGAGGAATTAAAAAAAGCAATCGCCATATCTTCAGCTGCCTTTTACGAAAACATAAAGGATGTAGAAGCAAACCAACTACAAAGCCTGCCTCCAAAAGTGTACTTTACCATATGGAAATACTTTAACCGGGCAAAATTCCGCCCCACACCTTATGGTACATTTGCAGGTTTTAGCTTGTTAAACGATGGTATTAAACCATCAGATAGCAAGATTGTAATAGAAGAGGAACAAAAAATCTGCGAGCTGGTTGATTGGCCTTATAAAAACAACATTCAACTTCCATTAGCCGGGTTGCTTAAAAAAAACTGCATGTTATTCAGTAATAGCAGTTATTATTTTACACCTAGTAGTATCCGCTATATTGCCTGTACCGATGGGGTTTTCGAACTCGCAGAGCTTGATGAAGATGATTTTGTAAAACAGATATTGGATGCCTGTATAAAACCAATCCGTATTAACGAACTTATCCAGCTACTCAATTTAAAAAACGAAGAATTAGAAAACCTTTTTGGGTTGCTTCAGGATATGCACGATCTGCAGCTCATATTTACCAATTACGATCCCAATATCATCGGAAAAGACTATTTCGAACGCTTAGGACTTACCAATGCAAAGGATTTGCCAAAATACCTGATTGCCCAAAGAAGTGTAAAAACCGGATATTTAAAAGAACAACTGCTTTATGCTGTTCCCGGATTGATCAAAGTGCTTCATGGTATTATGCCAAATAGCGAGCGCGAAGCGCTAAGCCAGTTTATAACAAAGTTTAAAAAGAAATTCGAAGATCAGGAAGTGCCGCTTTTACTGGCATTAGATCCCGAAATGGGTGTTGGTTATGACCAGCTCGAACAAACCGGAGAAAATGATGATTTTATATCGAAATTAAATAATAAGTCGGGCAAAAAGGAGAGCGATACCGATAGCATTAAATCAGTACTTAAAAACAGCCTCACTGCGCAAAGTTTTGAAAAAGGTAAACCGGTGTTTTTAAATAAGCTTATAACAAAACCAAATGAAAACCCGAGGCCGCTACCCAATTCATTCAGTATGCTCCTCTCTGTACATGATGAGTTGATTTTTACTGAGCAGATAGGGGGAGCAACTGCCAACGCACTAACGGGCAGGTTTACCATGGCCGATGAAGCTGTTGAAACTTATGCTAAAAACATTGCTGCAGCCGAGCAAGAAGCCAATCCTGATGTGTTGTTTTTTGATGTAGGTTACATGGTAGAAACCAATATTGATAATGTAAACCGCCGGAAACTTATTTACGGCCACGAGCTATCCATATTGAATTTTGATACTTCCGAAGATCCACTCAGCTTAAATGATATTCAGCTTTCGGTTAAGGGAACAGAGGTTGTGCTCCGTTCACGCCGTTTAAATAAACGTTTGGTGCCCAGAATGGCCTCTGCTTATAACTACTCCCGTTCAGATCTTTCGGTATTTAGGCTTTTGTGCGATTTGCAGCATCAGGGGCTGGTTACCAGTCTTTCGTTACCACTCGATAACCTGTTTCCTGATCTTGATTATTATCCGCGGCTCCAATATCAAAATATAGTATTAAGTACCTGCAAGTGGAAAATTAAGAAGGAAGATCTTTTAGGTAAAGACTCAAAATTTTTATCAATCGTACTTTGCCGTGCCCATCTTTTAAATATAGGCGTAAGCAATTATTTTAAAGCCGGCGTATCCGATCAAACCCTGTGTTTCGCCTTGCATAGTGATGATGATCTTGGTGCTTTTCTTCAATACATGCAGAAACACACCTCTTTGTATATCGAAGAAGCAAACCTGCCCCAAAATAGTATCGTTGTAGATGAGGTGGATAAGCCGTATTTGGCTCAGTTTGTTTTAAATATCAATCACGGAGAGAAAATTTATAATGCTTTATTGCCTCAGGTAGAGCATACTGGTGTAATCCGGTATTTCCCGCCAGGAACAGCATGGCTTTATTTCGAGATTTTTTGCCACCAGCAAAGGTCTGATCAGATTTTAGCTGAAGTAATAGCCCCGTTTTTAGCCAATCATTCGGCTGATATTAGTTCCTGGTTTTTTATCCGTTATAATGAAAATGGAAACCACATCAGGTTTAGGGTGCTTTTAAACGATAAACTTAAAACGCAAGCGCTAACAGCTGGCTTAATGGATAACCTGACCGTATTTTTAAATTCGGGGCTGGTGTCTGATGTGCAGATTAAAACATATAAGCGCGAACTCGAGCGTTATGGCAGCGACATCATTGAGCAGGTTGAAAAACATTTTGCTGCAGATAGTGAATTTGTACTGTCCCTTTTCGAAACACAGCCCGATCATTTTGGTAAATACAAACTATGTGCAAACCTGTTATCCGAAATCATTAAAGCAGGATTGTTTGATCAGCAGACTGCAGGAAAAGTAATCAGGTCCTTATCAGATTCTTTCAACCGCGAACACCAATTAGATGCAGCCGGTTTTAAACAGCTCAACAATCACTACCAGCAGTTCAGAAAAACCGAATTTGCTGAACTGACCCCGGCACAAGAACAGCAGTTCGAGCAATTTTCAGCTTCCTTTATCGGTATCCTTAAACAGGTGCTGCCCGAAAAACGTGTTAAGTTGTTTAGCGATTTAATGCACATGCATCTAAACAGGCTCTTTAATAAAGACCAAAGAACACATGAGATGGTAATGTATTACTTTATATTAAAAGATATTCAACGGCAAAATGCCATTAACAATTAACGGTTTAGCCTCGCCATTGGGTTAATTACAGTAACTTCAATTTCTGTGATGTAACGGTTAAGCGGGTCTTTATAGTACCTGAATACATAATCGTTGCCGTAAAAATTATTCAGGCGCTTGCCGATGTTTTCGATACCAACATGATGACTTTCAGTTTGTTTTCCCTTATTATCATTAATCATGTTTATCGTGCTGATATGGAGATTATCTTTTTCGTAAACAATTTTAATTAACGCGGGTTGTGTAGAATGTGAAACATTTCCGTGCTTAAATATGTTCTCTACTAAAGTTAATAAAATAAGGGGTGGAAACCTTAACCCAAATAAATCTCCCGTTACTTCAAGTTCCAGATTAATCGTGTTAGCTGTCCGGAGTTTATGAAGATTGATTAAATGCTCAATTTGCTCAATTTCTTCACTTAAAGGAACCATTTCTGATGCTTCAGGGCGTTTTAATGCATAGCGCATCATTTCAGCAAGATTCATAATCGCATCTGCTGCCATGGGTGCCTTTTTACGGGCGTCGTTATAAATAAAGTTTAAGGTGTTGAATAGAAAGTGCGGATTGATCTGACTGCGCAGATAATTATTTTGCGATTGCACCAGATCGTTCTCTAAAGCTTGTTTCTCGAGCTGGGTAATCAGGTTCAGTCTTTCAAGCGCTTCAACCTTCTTTTGATCCTGAAATGATTTAATGATATAAACATAACCTGTAGAATAACCAATAAATAATATTGACCGATAGACACAGGATAATATTAATTCCCGGTCAAAGGATCTGGCCGGGTTTGTTTTAATTAAACTTATTTTTTCGAATAAGATAATAAGAAGAAATGTAGAAACGACGTATGCGAAAATTATTACTGTAATGAGTAGGGTAACCTTTAAAATTTTTAAAGCATTTGATCCCGTTTTTAATATCTTTTTTAGTAAAAAACCATAGGTATAGAATGTTAAAATATTAACGATGTAAACAAGTAGATAGGCTCCCGGCTCTCTGAATCGATTTGTGGTTAAACCAAGAATAAATACCTCATAAACGATGTAAAGACTCCATACCAACAGGTGAAACTTATACTTTTCGTAGAATATTTTTAAGTGTAAAAAGTTCATTTTTTTCTCTTTAATCTATTGAAATGGGGCTTTTATCTCCCAAAAGTAGGGGTTTGTGTAAAAAACTGGTTGCGTGTGGTTTTGAGGTGCATCTTTACAGAAAATTAATAACAACGATAATAACAAGAATTACATATATCATATTATGAAAGCTCAACACACAAATACTTCAGCTAAACTTTCTAAAAAAACTGTTTTTGTTTATAAAAACATCAAAGCTCAAAACAACTACGCAACTAGTCCAACAGGAGATCAAAGCCATAGTGCAATGACAAGTTTTATCATGGAATTTTAATTTCCATAATTACCTTATTTTAATAATATATCATCATATTTAATACTTAATACCATGAAAACTCAAAATACTACTAAACTTGCTAAAAAAACTGTTTTTGTTTATAAAAACATCAAAGCTCAAAATGCTTACTCAACCAATCCAACAGGAGATCAAAGTCATACTGTAATGACAAGTTTTATCATGGAGTTTCCAAATTAATTATTATTCTGCCAGTAGATCAAAACCATAATATAGTAAGGATCAGCCGGGTCGATGTGGATCTAATTTACTGGTTTCGGTTCGATTTGAGTAAACTGCTCTGAACATAGGCGAAGAAAGTTTCTTTATAGCCTTCGCCGATCTGTATCATTTCATTGTTTACTAAACGGATAATATTTCCATCTACCTTTTTAATCGCTGATTTAGCAACGATATTCGATTTATTAACCCTTATAAAAGCGTGCGTTTCTAAGGCCTTTTCAATCTCTTTTAGTGTAAGATAGGTGGTGTGGGTTTCAGATTTGGTTATAATCTGAATATAATTTTGTAAGGCTTTAATGTAAAGTATTTCATCAATTGCGATATTTGAAAAAGCATATTTATGATCGCCTTTGATATAAAGTGCTGCTGCCTGCTCGGTTTCTTTTGTAGTAACTTTAGCATTGTTGGCCTCTTTCTTTAAAATACGGTCAATGCCCAAAGCAAATTTTGCGAAGGAAATGGGTTTAAGTAAATACTGATCTGATTGTACATCAAATGCCTGTAGGGCATAATCTGGATGGGCAGTGGTAAAAATCAAATATTTTGCTTTTTCCCTGATATTCTTGGCAAGTTCTAAACCATTGATGCCAGGCATGTCTATATCCATAAACAATAAATCAATCTCATCGTCGATGCTGATCTCCATAAGTGCCTGCACTGGGCTGGTAAAGGTCTTAAAAATGGTTAGCCCCGGCATTTCTGCAATATGGTCAGTTAGCACCTCAATTGCATGTTGCTCGTCGTCTATAACAACGCATTTTAGATTCATGATTTTAAATATGTTTGTTTTGATTTGAATGCAAGTTAAATAAAAATGAATTGATTTAGCAAATGGGCTAAAAAAAATCTTGAATCCGTTTCATCTAAAAAACTTACCGGTTTCGTGTAATATTCTGAGGGGTTGATGTAAAAAAATTATTCAGCACGCTTCTTTTTGTAATCTTTAAACTGTTTGCCAAAAACAAAACAATCAGGGAGTTAAAAGCCCCGGATTAAAATTAAACATCTACCTGCCCATTATTGTGTAGCCTGTGGATAAGAAAATAAAAACAGGCCATACAACACTGGGTTACAGATTTTATTAAAGTTTAAAAAAAGAAGAAATACCGAAAAACAAGAAATATTCCCCTACATCTATCTACCTCCAAATGAAACACAACGAATACGAGTACTTACTTAACAAAATCTATTACAAAGGGATTCTTAAAAGCCAGGGAATCAACGCTGATATGTATCAGAGAATGCAAAACGAATACAGCAACTTGGATATGCCAAGCCTTGTAAACGGAAAGCTCGATAGCGATTATGCATTCAGAAAATCTTTTTTGGTTGTTCGTAACTATGTTCAGCAAGCGATTAAAGACGGATTAAAAAGCTTTCAGTTTAGCATGAAAGCCACTGATATTAACAAGTTGACTTATATGGTAGATATGCTGAACAGGAACTTTTTTGATAAGCAAAGTTTAGATCAGATCATTATCACAGCAAATTCGGTATTTAACCAGTATAATTTAAAAAACTAACACCTATAAAAGATATATAACATGGAATTAAAAGACGAAATAGGGCAATTTGCCGTAAGAATCAAGAAAATGCTTCCACAAGTTCAATCTGAAGATTTAACAAGGAACGCTTTGGTAATGCCTTTTATCCAAATCTTAGGATTTGACCCTTCTGAGGTTCAGTCTGAAGCGGTATTAGATTTTGGGGTTAAAAAAAGCAAAAAGGTTGATTATACCATTATGAAAGATGGTGAGCCTACAATTTTGGTAGAGTGCAAACACCATAACGATAATTTAGATATCCACGATTCACGCTTATCTAAATATTTTCGTAAAACAAAAGCTAAATATGGTTTATTAACTAATGGTTTGGTTTACCGTTTCTACACAGAGAAAATGGTGAGATCAAAGAAAAACCAGGAGCCTTTGTTCGAGTTTAAAATTACCGATACCAAAGCTGCTACCATTGCAAAAATGATCGAAGAGCATAAAGATTATTTCAATGTAGATCATAAACAAGCTCCTTTAGCGAGCTAGAACAATATCCTTCAGAGAATTTATTCCTGAATGCCTTAAAAGAGTCCCGATCAAACGATTGGGACTTTTTTTGTTGTTGGAAAGCTTAATTGCTTAATTGTTTGAATCGGTTAACTTTGAGCTACAATTATTAATCATTAGTTGACGAAATAAGCGTTAAACGTAAACGCTTATCGCCAAACACGAAACGCTCAGCGCAAAAAAAGAGGATGTCCGGATTTTCTCCGAACACCCTCTTTTTTATTGTTCCGTATTACGCGATTAAATCAGTTCTACGCTTCTGCTTACAAATGCTGTAAGTTCTGCACCAGTTAACATACCCTGAGCCAATAGCGCTAAATCTATCGCTTGTTTGGCTAAAGTGCTTTGTTCTGCTTCGTCAGACTTTAAAATCTTACTGATCAACTTATGGTTTCCGTTAATGGCAACTTTGTAGCTATCTGGCATCTGGCCATAAAAGCCCATTCCACCGCCCATAGCAGCCATGTCTTTCATCCGGCGCATAAATTCATCCATGGTAATGGTTACCGGTAGTTCTTCAGGGTGTAAAGCCACAATTTCTACCTGCATACCTGGTTTGGTAATCGCTTTTTCGAAAATGGTGGTTACTTCCTTAACCTGATCTTCAGTTAAAACGTGCTCGTTTTGCTCGTCTTTCTCTATTAACTTATCTGCAACGCTAGAGTCAACACGTTTAATCGATGTTTTTTCTAGTTTTTGCTCTAACTGGTTGATAAAGTGGTTGTCGATAGGTGAATCCAATACCAAAACATCGTAATCTTTTTTATTGGCCGATTGGATAAAAGCATCCTGTTTTGAAGCATCGTTGGTATATAAATAAACCACTGTGCCGTTTTTATCAGTTTGTAAAGGAGATACCTTTTCTTTATACTCAGGAAGGGTGAAAAGTTCATTTTTAGTGTTTCCAACCAAAGCAAAATCTTTGGCTTTATCGTAAAACTTCTCTTCGCTGATCATACCGTATTTTACAAAAAGACCAATATCTTTCCATTTGTCTTCGTAAGCTTTACGATCTTTAGCAAACAGTTCAGCTAATTTATCAGCAACCTTTTTGGTAATGTAATTGTTGATCTTTTTAACATTGCTATCGGCCTGTAAGAAACTACGTGATACGTTTAACGGAATATCAGGCGAATCGATTACCCCATGCAATAACATTAAAAACTCAGGTACAATATCTTTAACCTCATCAGTAATGAAAACCTGGCGTGAGTAAAGCTTGATTTTGTTGCGCTGCATTTCAAAGTCGTTTTTCAACTTAGGGAAATACAATACACCGGTTAAATTAAATGGATAATCAACATTAAGGTGGATCCAGAATAATGGCTCTTCGCTAAATGGATATAATTCGCGGTAAAAGCTTAAATAATCCTCGTCTGACAAATCTGCAGGAGCTTTTGTCCAGATTGGGTTGGTGGTATTGATAATGTTATCAACCTCAACATCATTATATTTTGCTTTACCTTCTTCATCAACGCCATCTTCAACAGATTCTGTTTTGGTACCAAACTTAATCGGAACAGGTAAAAACTTAGCGTATTTATCCAATATTTCCTGAAGTTTACTTTCTTCCAAAAACTCTTCAGAATCTTTGTTCACGTGAAGGATGATATCGGTACCTCTGGTCGTTTTAGTGCCTTCAGTTATCTCGAATTCGGTACTGCCATCGCAAACCCAACGTGCAGGCTCTGCGCCATCCTGGTATGATAAAGTTTGAATTTCAACTAAATCAGCCACCATAAAGGCCGAATAGAAACCTAAACCAAATTTACCGATGATTTCGTTTGCATCTTTAGCATCTTTAAATTTCTCTACAAACTCACTTGCGCCAGAAAATGCAACCTGATTGATGTATTTTTTTATTTCTTCGGCAGTCATTCCCAAACCATTATCGCTAATGGTAATGGTTTTTGCTTCTTTATCAACGGCAACCTGTACCAATGGTGCGCCCACTTCGCCGCTAAACTGACCTAATGAACCTAATCTTTTGATTTTCTGAACCGCATCTACTGCGTTAGAAACCAATTCACGAAGAAAAATTTCGTTATCAGAGTATAAAAACTTCTTAATTATCGGGAAGATGTTCTCGGTATGTATCGAGATATTTCCTTTTTCCTGTATGCTCATACGTAAATAAATTGTTTAAATCTATATCAGGCATAACAAGGCTTGTTCCAAAAGAATTTGTTTGCCAAAATGACAGTAGGAGGTGAGATGGAAAATGTAAGATGGATAAAGGTCAATATAGAAGAATGATGAATTTTTGATTCCATGGTCTGTGTCCCCACAGACCATTAGTAATCTAATTATTTAATCCATGGTTTGTGCCCCCACAGACCATTAATAACCTAATTATTTTTTTGTTTAGCTAATCATATGAAAAGCAAAACCTGTGTTTCAATTATTGTTCGTCTCGCTGTACCTCCTGCCAATTGAAGGATTGGCATCTGTCCCATCGGGTTTAGTGCAGTTAATGCTGTGCTGATAGGAGGGGTTTCCCCTCGTGTGGCACCATAAGGGAAGTCATTTTAGATTCCGTGGTCTGTGTCTCCACGGACCACTAGTAATCTCAGTAATCATTATCTGATTCCATGGTCTGTGTCCCCACAGACCATTAGTAATCTTAGTAATCATTATCTACTCCTCACTGTAAGCCAGTTCAATATCAATAAACTGGATAATTAGCGAGCAAACATTACCTGCAACATCAAAACCATAATAAACAGGATAGGTGCCATCACCAAAACCACTCTGGAAAAATGGAATATGATAATCTGTTCCGGGGATTTTCCAGTTAATCCAGTCGCCGGCCTCGCGTTGATAAATTGGGTTTTCAGCGTAGTTAGCGGCAAAAAGTACAGCAAAATAATCATCGTACAAATTTTTGCCTGGGTTTTCGCTATGGAATTTATCCTGAAAGGCACAGAAATATTTTAGTGTTTCCTTATCTAAAACACAACCTAAACCAGCATCTACATTAAAGCCGAAAAATTCACCTTCGCTAAAATCAACAAGGTCTTCAGTTCCGATTAATGCTTCTTCAAACCTGATGGCATCATAAGCTGTAAACTGTACCTTAACCGCGGCATAACGGGCACAATCCTCATCATTATCGTCGGGTACCACTACAGCAGCAGTAACGGGAAATTCGCCTGTTGGTACTTTAATCAGGTACGGCTCGGCATCTTTTTGGATATAAACCAATGGATCGCGGACTAAAATATCTCCAGTTGGGATTGAAACACTTCCGAGTTCAAGGTGATCGATTGTTTTGCCTGCTACTGTTGTTTCTTCGAAATAATCGTTAAGGTTATTAGGGCAGGCCAACAGGTTACGTTTTTCATTCCAGGTTTTTAACCACGCTTCACTTGGTTTCATGATAGTAATTTTTTTTAAACAGATAGATTTGCTGTAAAAATAAAAAAGCCAGAAAAATTTAAGGTCTTTCTGGCTAAATATTTTAATCCGATTGGAAATTAATTCAAATGGAAACTTGGTTTATCTTCTTCCAGTGACAGGATTTTGGAAATCTTTTTAAGCAGCACATCCATTTGGAACGGTTTTGATAAGAAATCGTCCTGACCGTAATTCAGAGTGGTGAAATCTTTAGGATCGTACAAACCTGAAATCAATAAAATGGGTATTTTAGAAGTGCTTTCGATCGATTTTAACTGTTCGCATAACACACGCCCATCTATATGGCCAAGAGAAATATCGAGTAAAATTAAATCTGGGTTAAAATTTTCAATCCTGTTGAAAATTTCTTCACCATCACTAAGTGCTGAGACCTTAAAGCCTCCGATTTCCAGTATCAATTGTATGGTTTCTAAAACCTCAATATCATCGTCTACTACCAGTATTCTCTTCATATGTGCTAGCAATTTATATGCTATTAAAATTATAACAATGTTTTGTGTTGTTATGTTTACAATCTTAAGAATATTTTAACAATAAATTTATAATTGCCCGAAAATAGATTTCAGCTTTAACTGGCCTGCTGTACAATGCCTTCTTTTTGCAGGATGAAATTGAACAGCTCTTCAATTGGCTTTTGTAAGATTTTTCCAGGCTCAATACCGTTTTCAAGCAATACCGAAATCAATGAATCCTGATAGTAATACGCAATTGATCCAACAAAATGGCATGGAACACTTTTATGTTTCGGGTAATCTTTAACATTCGTATCAACAAATTCCTGAAAACCTGTGCGAAGAATATCCTGGATAAAGGGATGGTCTTTATGATTGGCCATGAAACGGCTAAATCCGGCTAAATAAATATTTGGAAAAGGCTTTTGGTAAACATTGGTAATAATCTGCTCTTTTTCGGAAGGGAAAGTTTTTTTAAACTCTGCCGCTAAATTGGCTGGCATTTTATTATACAAATAGCTTAAAAGCACTTTTTTTCCGAAAAAAGTACCAGAGCCTTCATCACCCAGTACATAACCCAGGCCATGGTGGCCATCGTGAATCTTTTTGCCGTCAAAATAACAGATATTAGATCCTGTACCTAAAATACAATTTAAGCCTTCAGCATTTCCGCAGGTGGCATATACAGAGCCTAAAAGATCATGATCTACAGAGATAAAAGCATTTTCAAAAACAGCCGATAAGCCATTAGAAACCACCTCATGTTTATCAGGTGAGGAGCAACCGGCGCCAAAAAAGTATATTTCCTTAACATCGCTGGCATACTGGATCAAGAATTCATTTTTGGTAATCAGTTTGGTAATTTCCTGCTCACTTAAGAAATAAGGGTTTATTCCGGGAGTGCTAAATTTAATGGTTTCGCCATTATGATAGCCCATCCAATCCGTTTTTGATGAGCCACTATCTGCAACAAGTATCATGGGATTAAATATAAAAATTAATTACAGAATTTTATGATTGCAATAATTTCTTTACTTCTGTTAAACCATTTTAGTTAATAAAAAAATAACAAATCATCAATAACAAATGATCAATCAATTACCAATGAACTAGTTGCGCGTTTAGTGCCCGGCGCATTTAGTTTAGGATAAATAATTTATCACTCAGAGACTTTATGCGATCTTGAGCTACTGCAAACCAATGAACATTAAATAAATGAACTATTTTGATAAATCTATATTTCCGCTAATTGCTTTTAAATTGGTTTCTGCTATTTTAGCCTGATATTGCATTTCGATAAAACGATTTTGTGCGTCAATGGCGTTGCGTTGTGCTTCTCTTAACTCTAAAGGAGCGATGCTGCCCAAGCGGTATTTTGCCAGTGTGATATCAAGATTTTCTTTTGCAATATCTACATTGCGCTGTTCTAATTTAATCAGATCCAGATAAGTGCTGTAATTTTGATAAGCTGTGAGCAATTGCGAATTTACATCGAGTTTGGTTTTGCTTAAGGTTAAAGTCGAGTTTTCAATGTCTATCCTGGCATTGCGCTCATTTTGTCTTTGTAAAAAACCGTTAAATAAATTAAGGCTTGCAGTAACCCCATAGGTAAATCCGTTTGCGGCAAATTTCTGGTTAAAGCCTGTTGGACTGGTACTGTTTGCCCTGCTGTAACCAGAATTTAAACTGATAGATGGATATCTTGCCCCGCGCACAGATTTTAAGTTTAAAGAGGCAATGCGCTGGTTAATAAAGGCATTTTGTACATTCGGATTTTGCTGTTCGGCCATTTCGGCCATCTTGTTAAATAAAAGGCCTTTATCAACATCGATATTATTATCCACCGAAAATGAAGTGCCGATATCCCTAACCATCAACTGGTTTAACCGCACTTTAGCCACTTGCAGGGCATTTTTAGTTTGCAGGTAATTTGAGGTATCGGTATTGTAATCCACCTGTGCTGTTAGTACATCAAGTTTTGAACCGCGACCCAATTGTAATTTGGTTTTAGCAATATTGGTACGCAACACAGAAACATCCATAGCACTATCGGCAGCAATAACAAGCTGTTGTTGCCGCACTACATCATAATAAGCGGTAATTACATCGGCAACGGTGGTTAAAATGGTTAATCGCGAATTAAGTTCACCCTGTTTTTGCAGTTCTTTCAAACGATCGTAATTGGCAAACATGCTAAAACCGTCAAAAATGGTCCAGTTTAAGTCGGCACCGTAGCTATTATTGGTACTTTTTGCACCCGTAATCACCCGGTCAGGACCTGTTGCAGGCGTTTGACGGGTATTTTGGATACTTCCACCATTGGTATAACTTCCTGATAAATTAGGCAACATCCCTGCATTACCGATATTGGCATTGTTTTTTGCAATATCGATCTGGTTTTTGCTGATTTTTATGTCGTAATTATTCTGTAAGGCAATTGTTATGGCCTCTTGTAAGCTTAGTTTCTCTTGTGCAAAGCCTGAAAGCGATAGGCTTAACAACAGGATCAATATTTTTAATTTCTTGCTCATCTTATTCTTCTGTGTGTAAAGCTTCTTGTTCAAAACGATGGGCTTCTTTTAATTCCTTGTTTGGTTTGTATGGTTTTGCCCAATAAGAGTAAATGGCCGGGATTACAAATAAGGTTAATACCAGCGAGAACAATGTTCCACCCACAATTACGGTTCCCATACTCATCCTGCTTTTTGCAGCGGCGCCTAAAGCCAAGGCAATAGGTAAGGCACCAATCGCAATGGCTAAACTGGTCATTAAAATCGGGCGCAAGCGCGAAACAGCGGCTTCTCGTATGGCTTCCGGGATGGGAGTGCCTTTTTCTTTTAACTGGTTGGCAAATTCGACAATCAAAATACCGTTTTTAGTTACTAAACCAATTAACATAATGGTTCCGATCTGGCTGAAAATATTCCAGCTCTGTCCGCAAAGCCACAGTGATAAAAATGCACCTGCTACGGCCATTGGTACGGTTAAAATGATAATAATCGGATCTTTAAAACTTTCAAACTGTGCCGAAAGAATTAAATAAACGAGTAAGAGGGCTAAACCGAAGGCAAAGAAAGTGTTTGATGAACTTTCTTTAAAATCCCGCGATTCTCCACTCAAATCGGTAGAGAAGGTTTCGTCCAGTACTTTTTTAGAAATGGCATCCATGGCATCAATACCTTCACCAATGCTTTTTCCTGGGGCTAAGCCAGCTGAAACGGTAGCCGCTATAAAACGATTGTTCCTGTATAATTGCGGCGGACTGCTTTCTTCTTTAGCGGTAACTACATTATCGAGCTGTACCAGTTCGCCTTTATCATTACGTACGTAAACCGAACTTAAATCCAATGGATCTTTTCTGTCGCCACGGTCAAACTGACCGATTACCTGGTATTGTTTGCCATTCATGAAGAAATAGGAGAACCTTTGTCCACTTAACCCCAGATTTAAGGTTTGGGCAATGGCAGAGATGGAAACACCTAAATTTTTGGCCTTATCGCGATCAATCGTCAGGTTAATTTCGGGTTTGTTAAATTTCAGGTTCACATCCGAAACGGTAAAAGTAGGATCTTTAGATACGGCATCCATAAACAAAGGAATTTTCTCCCTTAGCTTTTCGAAATTCTGTGCCTGAATAATATAACTGATCGGTAAGCCTCCCCGACGACCAACCGAAATGGTAGGCTGCTGGTTAACGATGGTTTTACCCTCGGTATATTTTTTGGTGATGCGGGTGAGCATATCGGCAATATCCTTTTGCGAACGTTCACGTTCTTCCGGATCTATCAAACCCATCCTCACAAAACCTGAGTTTACTGAACCTGATCCACCAAAACCCGGAGAGGTAATGGTAATGTTTACATTTTTCTCCGGAACAGAATCAATCACCAATTGGTTCAGTTTCATGATAAACTGATCCGTATAGGTAAAAGATGCACCTTCTGGCGTAGTTACGTTGATATTGATTGCGCTTCTATCATCATAGGGAGCAGTTTCTTTTGGTAAAATCTTCCAGAATAAGAAAATTAAGCCCATACACACCAGAATAATCGGAATGGAAAGCCATCTTTTATCTAAAAATTTATTCAGGTTCGATTCGTAGGCATTGTTTAACTTCACAAAATAAGGTTCTGTCCAATTGTAAAACCTTGATGGTTTATGCCCCCCTTTTTTCATCAGGTAAGCATTCAGCATTGGGGTTAAAGTGAGCGATACAAAGGCCGATACCAATACGGCAGCGCCGATTACCACTCCAAATTCCCGGAATAAACGCCCCACAAAACCCTGTAAGAAAATTACCGGTAAGAATACTGCTGCAAGGGTAATGGAAATGGAAATTACGGCAAAAAAGATTTCGTTTGATCCTTTAATGGCTGCCTCAAATGGCGACATGCCCTCTTCAACCTTTTTAAAGATATTTTCGGTTACCACAATACCATCATCTACCACCAAACCTGTAGCCAATACAATGGCCAGTAAACTCAATACGTTTATCGAGAAGCCAAAGGCATACATGATAAAGAAGGTGAAAACCAGCGATACCGGAATATCAATCAATGGTCTGAAAGCAATGGCCCAATCCCTAAAGAAAAGGTAAATGATCAGAATTACCAGCACCAGTGATAAACCAATGGTTTCGGCCACCTCTGTTACCGAACGTTTAATAAACAAGGTATTATCTAAAGCTACTTTTAGCTTAATGTCCTGTGGAATATCAGCTTTTAATTTATCGAAACGTTTATAAAACTCTTTACTGATATCGAGGTAATTTGCCCCAGGCTGTGGAATAATGGCAATGGCCACCATCGGTTTGCCGGATTCGCGCAAAATGGTTTCTTCGTTTTCCGGACCTAAAACTGCATAACCAACATCTTTTAACTTAATTACCTGATTGCTATCTGATTTCAGGATCAGGTTGTTAAACTGGTTTTCATCAGTCAGTTTTCCCAGTGTTTTTACCGTTAATTCAGTAGTTGCTCCCGTAATTTTTCCTGAAGGAAGCTCAACGTTTTCGTTATCCAAAGCAGTCACAATATCCTGCGAGGTTAAGCCGTAAGCACTCAGTTTATTAGGATCCATCCAGATACGCATGGCATATTTTCTTTGCCCCTGTATCTGTACGCTACTTACCCCCGGAATGGTCTGGATACGGTCGGCAATTACGTTTTCTGCATAATCGCTTAATTCTAAGGTATTTCGTTTATCACTCTGGATCGTCATCGATAAAATGGGATCAGAGTTTGCATCGGCCTTACTTACCACTGGTAAACCGTCGATATCTTTAGGTAAAGTACGTGCTGCCTGCGATACCTTATCGCGGACATCGTTTGCCGCTTCTTCGATATTTTTATCAAGGTTAAACTCAATGGTAATGTTACTGGTACCCTGGTTACTCGATGAAGAAATATTCCGGATCCCATCAATCGAATTGATTGATTTTTCTAAAGGTTCGGTAATCTGTGATTCGATGATATCTGAGTTGGCGCCTGGGTAAGATGTTCTCACCGAAACCACTGTTGGATCGATAGAAGGATATTCCCTTACACCCAGAAAGGTATAGCCGATTATCCCGAAAAGGACAATCAATAAGTTCATTACAATGGCCAGAACGGGCCTTTTTATACTCGTGGTTGAGATACTCATAATTATTCTTTAACCAAATGAACTTTTACAGGAGCATCTTTCTTTAAAGCCATCGATCCGGTTGTTAACACCGTATCGCCAACTTTTAATCCTGAAGTAATTACGATATTTTCATCGGTACGTGTTCCGGCCTCAACCTTAACTTCCTGTGCTTTCCCATTCTTTTGGATATATACAATCTTGCCTTTTAAAACGGGTACCACTGCTTCATTTGGAATCAATATGGCATTTTGCAGGGTGCTTAATGCCAGTTTGATCTTCGCAAATGAACCTGGTAACAGCGCATTATCTGCATTTGGTGCCAAAGCCCTGATCTGTAAAGTCCGCGTTGCAGCATTAATTCCAGGCTCTATTGCGTAAACTTTTCCTTTGTTCTCTTTTGATGAGCCATCGGTGGTAAAGGTAATTTCTGAATTTATTTTAATCTGCCCGGCATACTTCTCAGGAACTGAAAACGTAACCTTAACCGGATTGGTGCTTACCAGATTGGCAATTACCGTTGCTGGTGTTAAATAGGTTCCTGCTGAGATGCTGCGCAAACCAACACGACCTGTAAAAGGCGCACGTATGGTAGTTTTTGCCAGTTGTGCCCTGATTAATTGTGCCTGTGCCTCTAAAGATTTTAAATCGGCTAAAGAAGTATCATACTCTTCCTGACTGATGGCGCCTTTGGCTAAAAGCTGTTTAGCCCTGTTTTCGTTTGTTCCCGAAAGCTTTTGTTTGGTTAATGCATCCTGCAACTGTGCCTGTATATCCCTGTCGTTTACTTTTACCAGCACACTTCCTTTTGATACAGTTGTACCTTCCTGAAAATAAATGCCGGTAACCAATCCCGATACTTCACTTTTAAGCACAACAGATTCGTTGGCATCAATGGCGCCTGTAATTTCAAGGTCGTTATCAAATGATGTTGTTTTTACCACAATACCATCTACCACAAGTGGTGCCGATTTTCCATCTTTACCACCTGATTTTCCTTTTCCTGCCCCTGCAGATGCCCCTCCTTTGCCCTCGAGTTTTTTGTTTGCGTTAATTCTGTAATAGACTAAATAAGCCAGGCCTATGGCTAAAACAGCATAGATAATATACCTTTTCTTCATGTTTATATTTGTGTCGTGCGTATTCCAAACATTAAAATAAGATTAATGTTCCAGAATTAGAGCGTAAAAATATTCAAATAGTTTAGTCCTAAATTTGTTGTATTAAGGATGTTACCGATTTTATTCCGGATTCTGAAGTCGGAAGTCCATAGTTTGGATGCAAAATAATAAGTACTGATTAATTATTATCCCTCGAAAATCAACAAATTAATGCCTGGTGCCACTTGGCTGTTAAAGTTCCATCCGCTTTCCGCATATCGCCCAACGCCAAACGCGGGGCAAACAGAAACAACTATTTTACACCACATTTAGCTATTTTGTTCCAAAACCTCATCAATAAATATAAATTTGCAACAAAACACCCTCAATATGTTTAATAAAAAATCAATTTTAAGTTTAGTTTTACTACTAACGTGTATTATGGCAGCGAAGGCGCAGGTAAAAATAGGCTTTGAGGTTTCTTTTAAAGAGCCACAGGCACACTATGCTGAAGTGCAGATGAATATTTCTGGCTTAGCAAAAGATTATGTAGATGTAAAAATGCCAGTATGGACCCCTGGTTCTTATTTGGTGCGTGAATTTGAAAAAAGTGTAGAAGAATTTAAAGCTACAGCGGCAGGTAAAGCGGTTAAAGTAGAAAAGGTAAGAAAAAATACCTGGAGAATTTTCTCTGCAAAAGCGGCCAATATCCAGATCAATTACCGTGTTTATGCATTCGAAATTTCGGTGCGTACACCATTTATCGACGAATCACATGCATTTTTATCTCCAACAGGTATTTTTATGCATCCTGATGGTTTGATCAAATCGCCAAGTACCGTAAAAATTATTCCTTTCAATACCTGGAGCAAAGTTTCAACCGGTTTAACACCAGTTGCAGGCGAGCAGTTTACGTATAAGGCAACCGATTTTGATATTCTTTACGATAGTCCTATTGAAGTGGGTAACCAGGATGTTTTCGAATTTACAGCAGCCGGTGTTCGTCACGAAGTGGCCATGTACGGTGGTGGTAACTACGATAAGGAAAAGCTTAAGGTAGATATGGCCAAAATTGTTGAAAAGGAAACTGAAGTGTATGGCGAAAACCCAAATAAACACTACGTTTTTATCGTACACAACTTTTTAAAAGGCGGCGGCGGTTTAGAGCATTTAAACTCTACTACTTTGGGTGCGAGCAGAAACGCATACAATACCGCAGAAGGTTATAAAGGCTTTTTGAGTTTGGTTGCACATGAATATCATCACCTTTGGAATGTTAAACGTTTGCGCCCTGTGGCATTAGGCCCATTCGATTACGATAATGAGAATTATACCACCAACCTATGGGTAGCTGAAGGCTTTACTTCATATTATGAGAATAAATATATACACAGGGCTGGTTTTACAGATATAAATGAGTTTTTGAAAGATCTTGCAGGTGGGGTAGGTACAGTTTTAAATACACCTGGTGCAAAATATCAATCAGCAGCTTCATCAAGTTATGATGCATGGATTATCGGTTACCGCCCGAACGAAAACTCAAAAAACAATTCTATCTCTTACTATAATAAAGGAGAGGTGATCGGTATTTTAATGGATCTCGAAATCATCAATGCCACTAAAGGCGCTAAAAGTTTGGATGATGTAATGAAAGCCATGTACTTACAGTGCAAAACTTTAAAACGTGGTTATACCGATGCCGAGTTTAAAGCCATGGTAGAAAAAATATCAGGAATCAGTTTTACTAATTTCTGGACAAAATACGTTAATGGCGTAGATGATGTTGAATATGTAAAATACTTCGCTTATGCCGGTGTAGATGTATCAACAGAAAATGCAACACCTGGCAAACCGGTTACAGGTGCTTCCGGACAGTTAACCAATGACGGTTTAGTAATCACCTCAACAACAAGAAATTCTGCAGCCTGGATTAATGGCTTAAATGTGAATGATGTGGTACTTACTTTAGACGATACTACATTAAGTGATGCATTATCAACCGTGAGGTTAAAAAGCCCGATGATTTCTTTAGACGCCATCCCTTTGGTAGGTAAAAAGAATATCGGTGATGTACTGAAATTAAAAGTTAAACGCGATGGTCTTGAAAAAGAAATCTCTTTAACCTTAAAAGAAAACCCGAATGTACGCTTAAAAGCAACCGTTAATGAAAATGCAACTCCTGCACAAAAAGCAGTGTTAAAAAAATGGACGGGGGTTTAGTTTAGAGTCTTAATTCCTCAGTCATGAGCCTATAGTTCAAGGCATAAAAAAATCCCGTAAGATGAATTTCTTACGGGATTTTTTATGTTACGTACTTCGCTTAACGCCATGCGCCTAACGCTCCACGCTTTCCGCCTAGAAAGTATATCTAAAGCCTAAACCGAATCTTCCAGCGTTAAAATCGCTATCATTACTGCCGATGTATAACCTTGGTCTCCAGTCTAAAGCCAACGCTAAAGGTGCACCTGAGAATTTATAATCTAAACCCACCATTGGTACTAAATAAAAGCTAGAGCCACCATCATACAATTGGATAGAAGGACCACCACCTAAGTACCAATCTAAGCCTTTAGCTCCAGGGATTGAAGAGTTATATTGAAGAAACCCTTGGATAATGGTAGAGTTTCCGCCAAATAACACATCACCTTGAATGGCTGCTTTTGGACTAAAGTGATGTCTGATTGAGGGACCAACCAATGTTGCGCCATCACCAAAATCAATGCCTAAACCTAATCCGGTTTTATAGTTTTGGGCTTTAACATTTGTTGTACTGAAGGCAAATAGTGCAATACATCCTAAAATTGTAAATAACTTTTTCATAATTTAAGTGTTTTTTAAATAATTACCAGCCTAACAACTTTAGTGCCGTTTATGTTTTTTTGGTCAAAATCTAAAATCATAAAAAACAATGCTTGCATAGTAATTTTGTAATTGCTAAGTTTATTTAAATATTTTTTGATAAGCATAAATGCACTGGTTTCTTAATGGCGAGGTATTATTTTTATTAAAAAGAGATATAGACATCAATCTTTGAGATTGAATTTTTAACTTAACCAAATATTATACAATTCATATGGCGGCAGAAATTAAACGGGTTTTTGATCTTTTGAAATACAGCCTCGAAAATCCAAAGCAAGAGTTCATCAGCGGAAAAGTTAGTGGAAAATGGATAAATTATAGTACAGTCGATTTTTGTGATGCTGTAGATCAACTGAGCCGTGGATTGATTAAACAGGGGATTACCAAAGGTGGTAGGGTAGCGGTAATGTCGCACAATAGACCCGAATGGAATATAGCAGATTTCGCAGCCAACCAGATTGGTGCCTATCAGATTCCGTTATACCCAACACTTGCCGAACACGATATTGAATTCATATTAAAGGACGCAGAGATCTCGATCATTTTCGTAGCCGACGAAGAACTGTATAAAAAAATCAGGCCCTGCGCGGATGCCATAAATCCTAATATCAAAATTTACAGCTTTAACGAAATTCCCGAAGCTGAAAACTGGAATACATTAATCGAATTGGGTAAAGCCAGTACCGATATTGATCTGGAAGAATACCGTGCTAAAGTAGCGCCCGAAGATATTTTAACTTTAATCTACACTTCCGGAACTACAGGTACACCCAAAGGGGTAATGCTAACGCATGATAATTTAGTAGCAAACTTTGTAAACTCGGCCGTGGTGATGCCCGAAGGTGTTAAAAAAGGTCTCAGCTTTTTGCCGCTATCGCACATTTTCGAGCGGATGATCATTTATCTGTACTTATTTAATTACACCGCTATTTATTATGCCGAAAGTATGGATACCATCGTGGCCGATATTCAGCATGTAAAACCAAACGCATTCTCTACCGTTCCACGTCTGCTCGAAAAAGTGTACGATAAGATTATGGAAAAAGGGAAAGCTTTGACGGGTGTTAAAAAAGGAATTTTCTTTTGGTCGGTGGCCTTAGCCGAAAAATATACCATTAATGCAGGTGCCTGGTATAATTTTAAACTTGGCATTGCCCGAAAACTGGTTTTTAAAAAATGGCAGGAAGCACTTGGTGGTGAGATTGTAGTAATCGTATCGGGCGGAGCAGCGCTAAACCCACGTTTGGCCAGGATTTTCTGGGCGGCAGGCATGCCGGTTTTCGAAGGATATGGCTTAACAGAAACCTCGCCCGTAATTACCGTTAACCATTTCGGAGGAACCATGTTCGGAACCGTTGGTGAAGTAATTAAAGGAGTGGAAGTTAAAATTGCACAGGATGGTGAAGTATTAACCCGGGGTCACCAGGTAATGAAAGGGTATTATAACCGTCCTGATTTAACCGATGAAGCGGTAGATAAAGACGGTTGGTTCCACACCGGGGATATCGGTGAGCTTGTTGACGGCCGTTTCTTAAAAATTACCGACCGTAAAAAAGAAATGTTTAAAACAGCAGGTGGTAAATATGTGGCACCACAAATGCTGGAGAATAAATACAAAGAATCGATCTTTATTGAACAGATTATGGTATTGGGCGAAAATAGAAAATTCCCTTCTGCCTTAATTGTTCCAAATTTTGAAACCTTAAAAACCTGGGCAGGCAGAAAAGGGATCACTTTTACCACAAACGAAGAAATTATCAAAAACGAACAGGTGCTTGCCAAATATAATGAAGTGATCGAAGCTGCAAATGTAGGTTTCGGTAAATGGGAACAGGTAAAGAGATTTGCACTATTGCCAAAAGAATGGAGTATAGATGGTGGCGAACTTACCCCTAAATTAAGCTTAAAAAGAAAAGTGATTACTGAGAAAAACAATGAGGTGATCGAAAAAATATACAAGGATGCAGAAAACTATAAAGCCCCTCATTAAACTTAAAAATTCTTTCGCTTCCTTAACCCTGGTGGTTTTGTTGGCTGGTTGCGTAACTGGTCAGCTAGGGAAAAACAACAGTGGCGAATATAAAAACGGGATGGTGGTTTCAGCCCATCCTGAAGCTTCGCAGGTTGGGATAGATATTTTAAAAAAGGGAGGTAATGCTGTTGATGCTGCCGTTGCAGTTCAATTTGCGCTGGCTGTAGTTTATCCCAATGCAGGGAATATCGGCGGCGGTGGCTTTATGGTTTACCGTGGCGCAAATGGCGAAATCAATGCTTTGGACTTTCGTGAAAAAGCCGCGGCCTCAGCAAGCAGGGATATGTACCTGGATAGCGCTGGAAATCCGATCGTTGATAAAAGTTTGTACGGGCATTTAGCTTCTGGTGTTCCCGGATCAGTTGATGGCATGGTAGAGGCACACAAAAAATATGGGAAACTTTCCTGGGTACAGGTATTGCAACCAGCGATAGACCTCGCTCAAAACGGTTTCAAGATCACTAAACGACAAGCCGGAGAGTTGAACAGTTTGCACCGGAAATTTATGGAATTTAACCCTGACGGAACTGCTTTTGTAAATTTGGAAAGCACCTGGCAGGAAAATGATGTGCTGGTTCAAAAAGAGCTGGCCAATACTTTAAAACTGATCCAGGAGAAAGGCAGAGCAGGTTTTTATGAAGGTGCAGTAGCCGATTCGGTTGTGGCAGAGATGCAGCGCGGTAAGGGATTGATCACTAAGGAAGATTTAAAAAATTATCACTCCGCCTGGCGTAAACCCATTACAGGTAATTACAGGGATTATAAAATTATTACGATGCCACCCACATCAAGCGGTGGAATTGCTTTAGTACAACTGTTGCAAAGTGTAGAAAAATTTCCCCTTAAAAAGTGGGGACATAATGCTGATTCTACTGTTCAGGTAATTATAGAAGCCGAAAGAAGGGTATATGCCGATCGGGCCACACATTTGGGCGACCCTCATTTTTATGCAGTACCACAACAACAGTTATTAAGTCCTGATTATAATCAGAACCGCATGGCCAATTTTAACTGGGCGGCCGCAACTCCAAGCAGTTCTGTTCTGGCGGGGGAGATAAAAGGTGCAGAACACGAAGAAACCACACATTTTTCTATTGTAGACCGTGATGGTAATGCCGTTTCGATCACCACTACATTAAATGGTTCTTACGGATCGTTGGTAGCCGTAAAAGGTGCTGGCTTTCTGCTAAATAATGAAATGGACGATTTTTCTGTTAAGCCGGGTGCTCCAAATATGTATGGTTTAGTTGGTGGCGAAGCCAATGCCATTGCACCGAATAAAAGGATGTTAAGCTCTATGACACCTAGTATTGTGGAGAAAGATGGAAAATTATTTATGGTGGTGGGTACTCCAGGAGGATCAACTATCATTACTTCTGTTTTTCAGACGATTATAAATGTAATCGATTTCGACATGTCTATGCAAGAAGCTGTAGCCGCAAAGAAATTCCATCATCAATGGTTACCTGATGAGGTGTACGTAGAAAAAGATGCAATCGACAGCTTATCAACAGAAAAATTAAAGGCAAAAGGTTATAAGATCGTTCCCCGCGGTGCGATTGGCAGGGTTGATGCCATTTTAAAAACCAAGTGGGGCAACTATCAGGGCGGTGCCGATCCACGTGGCGATGATAAGGCCATTGGCTGGTAGCAGATTATCACTTCAATTTTTTATCTTAGCTTTAGTCAATCTGTTACAAATCAGTTAGCAGCTTGTCTAATCTAAAATTTAAAGAGATGAAGAAGCGCATATTTAATATTGCACAGAATTATCCCAGTTTGCCCGAGGTAGATTCCGCCATCTCTTTCGGCCCTTTCGTTAAATACCTGAAGGAAAAAGTCAGAGAAGAACAGACGGTAAAATCGACGCTCTATAACCACGCGTTAAACGAATTTAAAAAGCAGGGCATAACCAATCAGGTTATTGCTTTCGATGACATCTACCAGTACGAATTATTACTGGAATATATGTACGCCTGTCTTTCGCCAGCATTTTTAACAGAAGATCATCAAGCCTGGGGACTTTGTGCGCCCATGCAGCCCCTCACCTTTTATGGTACGGAACTGATGTATGAATTGCTCGAGCACGAGGAAAAAGATCAGCACAGTTTTGCCGGATCAAAAACACTGGAGCAGCATCAGCACGATCGCCTGCATTTTATTTATTCGTTCATCCTTGATAAATTATATGATTTTCACTCGCCGGTAAAAGAAAAATATCATTCCGCGATCAATTCGGATACCGGTTTGCCTGCTTATTTCCACATTGGCCTAAATGCCAGTTTCATCGAAGTGAAGGCTAAAGGAAGCTTGCCAGAACTTAGTTACCGCGAATTGCAACAATATTTAACTGATGAATCTGGCTTAGATAAATTACAAGAGCTACTGCCATTAGATCTTTTCGAACTCCGCGGTATTTCGGTATTAACCATTACTGATGTTACAGCAAAACAGGCGGTCGAAAATATTAAAAATGTAAGATTAAGCCGTGTGCCCGGCAGCGAAGGTGCTGCTTATGAAGAGGTAATTCAATCGCTTAAAGTATTGGTTCAAAATGCCAACATCCAGTTTGATCTTTTTCCTTTTGTTAGAGTGAATAATAAAATGGTTTATGGTTATGTAAAAGGCGGTAGCGGATTACTTTTTTCGGTATGGGGCGAAGAAACCCTAAGTCCTGAAGCTTTTAGGCAGATTGCCGAGGGTTATGCTGCAAATCCCAATTCTTTTTATTCGCCCGATATCTGGGCAGAAAGCAAAGAGATGTTTCCCTGGTTGGATAGGTTTAGGGAACTGAATGTAAAATCGATGGCACTTATTCCTGTATTCCATAATCATATTTTGGTTGGGGTGTTGGGCATGCATACCTGGCTTGGTGAAACTTTCGACGAAAGAAAAATCACCTTATTGGATCCTGTACTGGCTCCCATAGCCCAGTTATTACAGGTTTACATTGATGAATTTAACTTCGAGATTGAAAATATCATCAAAGAAAAATATACTTCTATACAGCCGGCAGTTCAATGGAAATTTAACGAAGCAGCCTGGCATTACCTTTACGATAAGAAAAAGAAGCTGCCTCTACGTACAGAAGACATCAGTTTTATTGATGTATATCCTTTTTATGGTGCGATCGATATTAGAAATTCAACTATCGAACGAAATGCAGCCAGTAAAGCGGATCTCAATCTACATCTAAACTTGCTCCGCGAAACATTAAAGCAGCTTAGCAAAATCTATACTGATGCTTTATTGGTGGAAATGATATTCAACTGCAATAAATGGAATGATATTTTGCATAGTAATGAGTTGAATACAACCGAAGAGAACAGCCTCAATATTTTCCTAAAAGAAGAAACCAACGATTATCTGCAGCTCATTTCCCAATCACATCCCATTACGCAAAAAGTAATCGGTAAATATCTCGAGCATATTTCTGTGCATAATGGCCAGGTTTACAAACACCGGCAGGCTTTGGAAACATCGATGCAGCTGATTAACAGGGATATTAATACTTATTTTGAAACTGAACGGGAAAAACTACAGCAGTCTTATCCCTGTTATTTCGAAAAGTTCAGAACCGATGGAATTGAGTACGACATCTATATCGGGCAATCTATTGCTCCAGATATTATTTTTAACCGATTCCATCTAAAAAACCTGCGCCTGTGGCAACTTTCCTCAATGGCTGCCATAGCCAAAATGGTACGGCAACTTCAACCTGATATGCCCGTTAAGCTAGCTACTACCCAGTTAATTTTTATCCATAATCACCCTATTGACATTAATTTTAGGATTGATGAAAGGAAGTTTGATGTAGAGGGGGCGTATAACATCAGGTACCAGATGATCAAAAAAAGGATCGATAAAGTATTGATCCGAAATTCACAGGAGCGGCTTACGCAACCGGATAAACTGGCATTAATCTATTTCAATAAGAGAGATATAGAAGATTACCTGCCATTTGTAAAATACCTGCAAGAAACCAGCACATTGGGTACTGAAACAGAAGACCTTGATTTAGAAGATCTGCAAGGATTGAGCGGATTAAAAGCCTTGCGTTTAGTAATTTTATAAGCTTATCATTACATTCAGTAGCTTATAATGTGTAGAAAAAAATCCTCAAAAAAATTAAGAATGCAATTATTAGGAAGGGAACTCAAAATGCGTAGTTAATTTTATTGGTAAATCCAATGCTGTAGCGCTCATGGTTTTTTATGTGTAGGTATAATCAGACTTTGTGGTAAGGGGTTTAGTTGAAGTTATAGTCTGATAAAATGTGCCTCAAAAAAAATGATATTGATTGTTAATTAACTGGATCATAAAATAAACTATTGCTTACGGCTTAAAATCACTATTTTATGTATTTATACTATGTAAAACGCGTGAAAGAGTGATTAGGTGTGACTAAGGTAGTGAATGCTTTAATATAGCCAATAGCTTTTAGTGTTAACAAGTTGATAATTATTTTGGTTTGTTCGTATTTTTGGTATGGCTATTGTAAAGGTTGTGAAACGCTATTCAACGTTATACATAAAATTATGAAACTACAATTATTTAAAACCTTACCAGTAGCACTCGCTGGTTTATTAATCGGTTCGGTTGCTTCCGCTCAGGAAAGCCCGGCAACTTCATCAACCTCATTCAAAACGTGGTCGATTGGAGTTAACGCTGGTGTTTTAACCCCTCTTTCTCCATTGGGTGGTAAAAACGATTTTAGTAACAACAAATCTAGCTTAGGTTATGGCCTTTACATCAAAAAACAGTTTACACCTTATTTCTCGTTACGTTTAGACGGAGTTCGTGGTAAATTAAAAGGCGATAACACCGAAGCTTACGAAAGTGGTGTAGTAAACAATTCTCCGGTAAGAGCTTTCGATACAGAATTATCTTATTCAGGAAGTTTAAATGCTGTAGTAAACATGTTCAATATCGATATGTTTAAAAAAGAGAACACTTTACAGCTATATGCTTCAGCTGGTGCTGGTATTGCAGGTTATAAACCTACAATTACTACAGCAGCTGGTACTTTTTTGTATGCAGGTGATAAAAACATCAATGAATTGATTATCCCAGTAGGTTTAGGTGCTAAATTTAAAATCTCTGATGCAGTTAACTTCGACTTAGGTTGGACAATCACGTTTGTTGATGGTGATAACTTAGACGGTTACTACAGAGGAGGTAATGATAAATACAACTATGCTTACGCAGGCTTAGAGTTTGCTTTAGGTAGCGGAAAACAATTGGCTTTCCACAATCCGGTAGCTTTAACTTATGATGAAGCTTTAAAAGCAAAACAAACTGCTGATGGCTTGAAATCTGATTTAAATGCTCAAAAAGCCGATAATGCAAAATTACGTGCTGAATTGAATGATATCTTGAAAGATACAGACGGTGATGGTGTTGCAGATAAATTGGATAAATGCCCTGATACACCTGCAGGTACTGTAGTAGATGGTTCAGGTTGTCCATTAAAAACTCCTGAAAAAGTAGTAGAAAAAGTAATTGTTACTGAAGAAGACCGTAAGGTAGTTAACGAAGCAATTAAAAACTTAGAGTTCGATTTAGGTAAAGCAACTATTCGTTCTAAATCTTATGCTTCATTAAACAGGGTTGCTGCATTATTAGTTCAGAAAAACTTCAGCTTAAAATTAGCTGGTCACACTGATAATACTGGTTCAAAAGAGTTAAACTTACGTTTATCTAAAGAAAGAGCAGAATCTGTTAAAGCTTATTTAGTTTCTCAAGGTGCTAATGCATCACGTATCGAAGCTACAGGTTATGGCATGGGTCAGCCAATTGCTACCAATAAAACAGCAGCTGGTCGTCAACAAAACCGTCGTGTAGAGTTTACCCTTTACTAGTCTGTTTTTTAAATAACATAAAAAAGTCCCGATGCAAATCGGGACTTTTTTTGTTTTAAGAGGTTTAAAGCAATACAGTCGTCATTGCGAGAAGGCTTTTCAGCTGACGAAGCAATCTTATTTACATGGGTTTTAGCGATCACTGTAAGATTGCCTCCCGAGAAATCGGGGCTGGCTGTCGTTCCTCAGCAATGAGGACCCTTCTTATTTAAGATCTACAATCACCTTTTTAATCTCGCTTAAATCATTCATTTCAAAATTCAGTGTTTGCGGATAAAAGCGCTGATAAATAATCTTATCGTCTTTACTATCATAAACACTGATTATTTTATCGTTTGATCTTTGCGTGTAAACCACATATTTAACAGGAGCTTCTTTGTTCAAAATTAAACTATCAAGCGCTTTATATGATACAAATTTGAGTTTATAATTGTACGGTTCTAAAACTACACCCGATTGTGGCAGAAGCGCTAATCTTGATGAAAATACCTGCTTAATATATTCTGGCACATAAAGAGTTTCCCTTGCCAGCTCCGGCAGGCGGATTTTATTGTAAAACTGATAATCTATGCTGCAGTTTTCACTGGCCATTAAGCCGTCATTAATCTGTTTCAAATAACCTGTTAAAAATCCTGGCGACCAGTTCAGAAAGCTAGACTTATTATATAGGACCGATAAAATATTGTTTTTAATACTTCGCTTTGAACCAAATTGCTGATCCTGTGTTTCGATCAACAGATTTGTATTGCCATCAGCAAAAAGATTAACTGTTGCCAGTACGTTTTCTTCCTTTGTCTTCGGTTTTTTTGATGGTGTAACCAGTTTCAGCGCATAAACCACGTTAACATTAGTCGTACTATCCAGTTTTTCTGCATAGCCGTCAAAATAAAAAAATGAATAATTTGCAAGGGTATCATACTTTGCAAGTTCTTCAGGCTTGATAATTTTATATGGGGTGATGGTCCAGGTTTTTTTTATCGCCTGATCAAATTTTTCCAGTTCGGCATAATCAGCATACTGCAAAGTAAATAAGGTGGTGGTGTTTTTAAAAACTTCTAACTTTTGACTGTTTAGAAGTGCTGCTCCAAAATAAGATACCTGACTCTTGCAAATGGTGGCCGATGTAATAAATAGGCTAAACAGGAGTATTGCTTTAGCTTTTAACATATGGTGTGTTTTCATTTTGTGTACAATTATAATAAGAAAATTTTGACAATTATTTTGAATTTTTCTATTGCATTAACAAAATACATTCATTAGCTTTGTTATGCAAGCATAATAAATTAACAAAAATGAAACAACAACAAACCATAGATTACCATATTAAGTTTGCCTGGCAAAATATGTTCAATAAGTATAATCAAATGGCTTCCAGTTTTGGAATTACACAGGCCATCGGGTATATGCTCATTAATATAGATGATACCGATGGAACTGCCGTTTCAAATTTAGCAGCCTTATTGGGTGTAAAAGCCACCAGTCTTTCGCGTATGTTAAACAATATGGAAGAAGCCGATCTGATTTACCGCGAAACCTCCGCAGGAGATAAACGGTCGGTTAAAGTTTTTCTCACTGATTTTGGTAAAGAGAAAAAACAATTGGCTAAGGGTGTTGTTCGGAAATTTAATGAATACCTGGATGAGCATTTTAGCAAAAAGGAGAAGGAAACATTCATTACCCTGTTGATAAAACTAAATGATATTACAGTAGCCTATACTGTTGATTAACAAATATAATCATGAAACCTGCTATGTAAATTTTTACATAATAGGTTACATCAGACCATAAAACGAAAAATATATACTGATGAAACGAAGCATTAATAAAGTTGCTGTTCTAGGTTCAGGTATTATGGGTTCCCGTATTGCATGCCACTTCGCCAATATTGGTGTTGAGGTTCTGCTTTTGGATATTGCCCCTAAAGAACTGAGCCCCGAAGAGCAGGCAAAAGGATTAGTACTGGATAACCCAGCTGTAAAAAACCGGATTGTAAATACAGCTTTGCAAACGGCTGTGAAAACAAATCCCTCGCCAGTTTATACCAAAAAAGCGTTAAATAAAATCAAAACGGGTAATTTCGATGATGATATGTCGAAAATTGCCGGTTACGATTGGGTAATTGAAGTGGTAGTCGAAAATCTTGATATCAAGAAAAAAGTTTTCGAACAGGTAGAGCAGTTCCGTAAACCGGGTACATTAATTACTTCCAATACTTCTGGTATCCCGATCCACTTAATGGCTGAAGGAAGAAGTGATGATTTTAAATCACATTTCTGTGGAACACACTTTTTTAATCCGCCACGCTATTTAAAATTACTGGAGATTATCCCTACACCGCATACCAAGCCAGAAATTGTTGATTTTTTAATGCATTATGGCGATAAGTTTTTAGGGAAAACAACCGTTTTATGTAAAGATACTCCAGCTTTTATTGCTAACCGCGTAGGTGTGTATTCCATCATGGCGCTTTTGCATCTTGTTGAGAAATTAGACCTCACGGTAGAAGAAGTTGATAAATTTACCGGACCAGCCCTTGGCAGACCAAAATCGGCTACTTTCCGTACTTCGGATGTGGTTGGTTTAGATACCATGATCAAAGTGGCAAAAGGCCTTTATGATAATTGCCCGGATGATAAAGCGCATGAGTTATTTAAACTTCCAGCATACGTGCAAAAAATGGAAGAGAACAAATGGCTTGGCGATAAAACCAAACAGGGTTTCTATAAAAAAACGAAAACTGCTGAAGGTAAAACTGAAATCCTTGCACTTGATTTAAAAACATTAGAATATAAGCCTCAGCAAAAAGTAAAATCGGCTACTTTAGAAATGACCAAACCGGTGGAAAACCTTCGTGAGCGCATGAAGATTTTTGCTAAGGGAAAAGATAAAGCAGGCGAACTGTTCCGACACTCTTCTTTTGGTTTGTTCGAATATGTATCTGATCGTATTCCTGAAATTTCTGACGAATTATACCGTATTGATGATGCCATGCGTGCAGGTTTCGGTTGGGAATTAGGTCCGTTCGAACTTTGGGATGCCGTTGGGGTAAAAGAAGCTATCGAAGGAATGGAGCAATATGGCAATAAAGCTGCGGCCTGGGTGCACGAAATGCTCGATGCCGGAAATACTTCATTTTATAAAGTAGAAAACGGTGTTAAAAAATATTACGATATCCCTTCTAAAACCTATAAAGCATTACCGGGAACAGATGAGTTTATCATTTTAGATAATCTCCGCGAAAATAAAACGCTTTGGAAAAACTCAGGTGTTTCGATCATTGATTTGGGCGATGGCATTCTTAATGTAGAATTCCATACTAAAATGAATACCATTGGTGGTGATGTAATCTCTGGAATCAATAAAGCCATTGATATGGCCGAAAAAGATTACCGTGGTTTGGTCATCGGCAACGATGGTGCAAATTTCTCAGCCGGTGCCAATGTGGGAATGATTTTTATGATGGCGGTAGAGCAGGAGTGGGACGAATTGAATATGGCCATAAAAATGTTCCAGAACACTTCAATGCGTATCCGGTATTCTTCTATTCCGGTTGTGGTGGCGCCGCATAATTTAACCTTGGGTGGTGGCTGCGAGTTTAGCTTGCATGCCGATCACGTGCAGCTTTCTGCCGAAACTTATATGGGTTTGGTAGAGTTTGGCGTAGGTGTTATCCCGGGTGGTGGCGGAACAAAGGAGTTTGCTTTGCGTGCTTCAGATGAATATAAAGACGATCAGATTGTGCAGAATGCTTTGAAAGACCGTTTTTTAACCATCGGAATGGCCAAAGTTTCTACTTCAGGTTATGAAGCCTACGAATTGGGTTATCTGCAAAAAGATAAATTTTCTATCTCAATGAACCGTAACCGTTTATTGGCCGATGCAAAAGCAAAAGCAATCGAGCTGGCTGATGCAGGGTATACTAAACCCGTTCAGCGTAATGATATTAAAGTGTTAGGTAAACAAGGTTTAGGAATTGTTTATGCAGGTGCAAATAGTATGTACGCAGGTCATTTCATCTCCGAACATGATAAAAAAATCTCTGAAAAATTAGGTTATGTAATGTGCGGTGGCGATTTGTCTTCTCCAACAGAAGTAACCGAGCAATATTTATTGGATCTGGAAAGAGAAGCATTTTTATCACTCGCCGGAGAAAGGAAATCGTTAGAGCGGATTCAGAGTATAATAACCAAAGGTAAGCCGTTGAGGAATTAAGATGAGAGTGGAGATGTGAGACATTAGATTTGAGACAGGTTGCACCGTTCATAGCCGCGTTAGAATAATAGAATATGAATAATTTAAAAGAGTTAAAAATTTGGAATAAAGCTATTGATTTAGCGGTTGACGGTTTATAAAGCCACTTCAACTTTTCCAACTGACGAACGTTTTGGTTTGATAAGTCAATCTCGAAGGGCTGCTGTTTCAATTCCATCTAACATTGCCGAAGGTGCTGGAAGAAATTCAATTAAAGAATTTAATAACTTTTTAGGGATAGCCAATGGATCTTCTTACGAATTACAAACTCAATTGGTAATCGCTAATAAACTCGCCATTCTCGAATCAGAAATTTTAGATCCTTTACTTGCTCAAATAGACGAATTGCAAAAAATGACTTATAGTTTTCAGCAGATGCTGGAGAAGAAAATTAATATGAAAAAGATGTGAGAAACTAGATTTGAGATTTGAGACCAATTACTCTCTCATATCTCACATCTATTGTCTCAAATCTAAATAATAATCGATCTGAGTTTTGAATTTGAGCAGGTCTCAAATCTCAAGTCTCAGATCTCAAATCTTAAAAAATGGAAGCATATATTATAGCCGGATATCGTACAGCAGTGGGTAAAGCACCCCGTGGCGTATTCCGTTTTACAAGAGCTGATGATTTAGCCGCAGAAGTAATCAGGGCTTTAGTGGCGTCGGTTCCGAATTTAGATAACGAACAGATTGATGATGTAATTGTGGGTAATGCTACTCCGGAAGCAGAGCAGGGCTTAAATATTGGCCGTATGATTTCGCTGATGGGTTTGGATACTGATAAAGTTCCTGGGGTTACCGTAAACCGTTATTGTGCATCGGGTTTAGATACCATTGCTACGGCAGTTGCCAAAATTAAGGCTGGCATGGCTGATTGTATTATCGCCGGTGGAGTAGAAGTAATGAGTGGAATGCCTTTCGGTGGGTGGAAATTGGTTCCCAATGCAGAAGTGGCAAAAAACAACCCCGATTGGTATTGGGGTATGGGCTTAACCGCCGAAGCCGTGGCCAAAGAATACAATGTGAGTCGCGAAGATCAAGATGCATTTTCATTAAAATCTCACGAGAAAGCCATTCATGCAATAAAAAATGGTCATTTAAAAGATGGAGTTTTGCCAATTACAGTAAATGAAAATTACCTTGATGCAAACCTTAAAAAGAAAACCCGTTCTTATGTGGTAGATACGGATGAAGGTCCACGTGCAGATACAACATTAGATAAACTGGCGAAATTGAAACCGGTTTTCGATGCTGTTGGTAGTGTAACGGCTGGTAATTCTTCACAAACATCTGATGGTGCAGCGTTTGTGCTGGTGGTTTCTGAAAAGAAAATGAAAGAATTGAATGCCGAGCCGATTGCCAGATTAGTGAGTTATGGCATCGCTGGTGTTCCGCCCCGCATTATGGGTATCGGGCCAATTGAAGCGATTCCTAAAGCATTGAAACAAGCCGGTTTGAAAAAAGAAGATATCGACTTAATCGAACTGAACGAAGCTTTTGCCTCTCAATCTTTAGCCGTAATCAGAACTTTAGATTTAAACCCGGATGTGATCAATGTTAATGGCGGTGCAATTGCACTTGGCCATCCACTGGGCTGTACAGGCGCAAAACTAACCGTGCAGATCATGAATGAATTAAAAAGACAAAATAAGAAATACGGAATGGTAACCATGTGTGTAGGAACAGGACAGGGTGCCGCAGGCATTTTTGAGTTATTTTAGATAGTATCGAGATATGAGTATTTAATATCAAGATTTAATAGCAGGTGAATAAACCAGTTTATAAATCATCCCAACATATTACTCAGTCACTAATACTAATAAAATATGCACAATTTTAAAGAGTTAAAAGTTTGGCAAAAATCAATTGAATTAGCCGTTGATGTTTATAAAGCTAGTTCATTTTTGCCTGTTGATGAGAGATACGGTTTGATTTCTCAAATGAAAAGATGCTCTGTTTCGATACCCTCCAACATTGCTGAAGGGGCCGGTAGGGGAACTAGCGCTCAGTTTAAATATTTTTTAACCATAAGCCAGGGCTCTGCTTTTGAATTGGAAACCCAGGTAATTATTTCAAATAGATTGGGGTTATTAGAAGATCCGCTTACCAATGATCTGATTGAAAAGACTAGCGAAGTTCAAAAAATGATTTATGCGCTTGAAAAAAGATTGATTATTAAGTAGGGGTATCAAGATAGGAGTATCAAGTAAGAAACAATGTCGATACTTAATTTTGAAGTTGTCTTAATACTAGATACTTAATAATAATAATAAAGAAACAATGGGAGTATCGGGTTCCCGGATTTATCGTGATACTTGATACTCGTTACTAGATACTAAAACAATGGAAACAACTGAAAAAAAGACAATTAAAGGTGGCGAATTCTTAATTAAAGATACCACTTATCAGGAAGTATTTATCCCTGAAGAATTTGATGAAGAGCAGCAGATGATTGCACAGACTTGTCGTGATTTCCTGGCCTCTGAAGTTTATCCCAATTTAGATAAAATTGATAAGCAGGAAGACCCGGAGTTAATGCCAACACTATTAACCAAAGCTGGCGAACTGGGTATCTTAGGGGTTTCAGTTCCTGAAGAATACGGAGGTTTTGGTAAAAACTTCAATACTTCCATGTTGGTTGCCGACGTGGTTGGTGCCGGGCACTCTTTCGCAGTTGCACTTTCTGCACATACGGGTATAGGTACTTTGCCGATTCTATATTACGGTAACGAAGAACAGAAAGCAAAATATATCCCGAAGCTGGGTTCGGGCGAATGGAAAGCAGCTTATTGTTTAACTGAGCCAAATTCGGGTTCGGATGCAAACTCTGGTAAAACAAAGGCAAAACTGAGCGATGATGGTAAACATTATATCATCACTGGTCAGAAAATGTGGATCACGAACGGTGGTTTTGCTGATGTTTTTATCGTTTTTGCCAAAATCGACGACGATAAAAACTTAACCGCGTTTATTGTGGAGAAAGATTTCGGTGGCATCACGATGAATCCTGAAGAACATAAAATGGGTATTAAAGGATCTTCAACCCGTCAGGTTTTCTTTAACGATTGCCCTGTGCCTGTTGAGAATATGCTGAGTGAACGTGAAAACGGTTTCAAAATCGCGGTAAACATTTTAAACATTGGCCGTATTAAATTATCAGCTGCCGCTATCGGTGCATCAAAAGCAACTTTAAATACAGCGATCAATTATTCAAATGAAAGGATCCAGTTTGGACGCCCGATTTCAAAATATGGAGCTATCCGTTTCAAAATTGCAGAAATTGCTTCCAAGCTTTATGCTGTTGATGCGGCAAATTACCGTGCCGGACAGAATATTGATGATACCTACGATCAATTGGTTGCTGGTGGAATGGAATCGGGCAAAGCCAGGTTAAAATCTGTTGAGCAGTTTGCTGTAGAATGCGCCATCTTAAAAGTATGGGGTTCTGAAGCATTGGATTATACAGTAGATGAAGGTGTTCAGATTTATGGTGGTATGGGCTTCTCTGCAGATGCACCAATGGACAGGGCTTACCGTGACGCCCGTATCAACAGAATTTTCGAAGGTACAAACGAAATTAACCGTTTGTTAACTGTTGATATGATGCTAAAACGTGCGATGAAAGGTGAATTAGATTTAATGACACCAGCCACTGCCGTAGCAGCTGAATTGATGAGCATTCCTGATTTTGGTGAAGAAGATACCACGTTATTTGCTGCAGAGAAAAAGGTATTGTCTAATTTGAAAAAAGCAACTTTGATGGTAGCTGGTGCTGCGGTTCAAAAATTAATGATGACCCTGAGTAAAGAGCAGGAAATTTTGATGAACATTGCAGATATGGCGGGTTATGTTTATGTACTGGAATCAGCTTTATTAAGAACAGAAAAATTAGTTCACACACGTGGTGAAGAAGCATCAGCAGGCCAACTGGATTTGTTGAGGATTTATTTGGTAGAGGCAGTAGATGGTATTGCCAAAGCAGGTAAAGAAGCACTTTGGGCTTTTGCCGAAGGTGATGAACAACGCATGATGTTGGTAGGTTTACGCCGTTTTACTAAGGTAGAGCCATTTAATGTTAAAGATGCACGCCAAAGGGTGGCGCAACAACTGATAGAAGCGAATAAATATATTTTCTAAGGTAGAAGGCTGAAAGGCGGAGGATTTAAGGATTGGGTGTATAACCTAAACCTTAAACCCTTTTTTATGCTGCAGAAATCCATAATAGCTTGGCATGCTGAGGCACGAAGCATCCGCAGCCAATGAAACAGATGCTTCGTGCCTTAGCATGACAGAAGTTGAAAAAATAATAAGCCCCTTAGCTTTATGATATTAAAATCATATTTTCGTGCCATGATTAAATTTAGATTTCTTGCGGTACTTCTTTTATGTGTGGTTGCGGTTTCATCTTGTAAAAAAGACGAAGATCCTGAAAAACAGATTACCGATTTTATCCAAAAGAATAATATTAATGCGGTGAGAGATGCATCTGGTTTATATTATCAGATTATTAAACCTGGCACCGGTTCCTTTACCTACCCAGGCAACACCAAAATAACCATTAAATACGAAGGCAGGCTGTTAAATGGAGATGTTTTTGATAATGGAGGTGGTAAAGAGCAGACATTCAACCTGGCTGAGTTAATTCAGGGCTGGAGAATTGGCATTCCTAAAATTCAAAAAGGTGGCGAAATCAGATTGATCGTTCCACCAGGTTTAGGTTATGGCAGTAGTGCTGTGGGGTCAATTCCGGGAAATTCAGTATTGGATTTTACCATTCAGCTGTCCAATGCACAATAAGAATAAAGACTAAAGGTGAAAGATCAAAGCTGAAATCTGTATTGTCAATTTTCAATAATGTTCTTTGGTCTTTTTACTTTTACCCTTAAGCGCTTTAAAAATTGTTAAAATAGGTTAAAAATTGTAGCATCCGTATTAAAAGCTTATTTTTGCGGATGATGGTTAAGTTTAAACATATTATTTTATTGATATGCCTAACAGGATGTTTTGCAGCCTGTAAGAAAGATGTATCTATTGATGATTCTTACGATCCCACTCCTCAGTTTAAAGCTGATACGGCTGCAATAAGTGCTTTTGTTAAAACTAATAATATCCCGGCAACAAAAGATGCCAGTGGTATTTTTTATCAGATTATAGCACCTGGAGCAGGAAACACAACTTATCTTACTTCAACTGTAATTACTGCAGATTATGAAGGCAGATTATTAAATGGTACTATTTTCGATAGCACCAAAGGAACCCCAACCTCTTTTAAACTTGGAAATGTTATTTTAGGATGGCAGTTTGGGATTCAAAAAATACAAAAAGGAGGAAAGATCAGGTTAATTATCCCATCTTATTTCGCCTACGGAACACAGTCGCCATCATCCCTGGTACCTGCTAATTCGATACTCGATTTTACTATAACACTTACAGACGTACAATAATAAATGAACAAATTTACTAAACTTGGCCTATTTACACTTTTACTGGCTACTGTAGTTTTCAGCTCGTGCAAAAAGGACTATGAGTCTATTCAAAGCATAGATGATACCGCCATAAAAGCTTATATATCAAAAAATAATTTAACTCAAATGATACCTGATCCTGATAAAACAGGGTTTTATTATCAGCCTACGAATCCTACAGATGGAACAGTATTGGTAAATCAAGATTCAGTATTCTATGATATTACAGTAAAATCTATGGAAACCGGAGTAACTTATCTTCAGTCTCCGTCAAACGGTAATTTAGGTACATATGTAGGTTATTTAAGTAACTTTTTTCAGTCATCTTTATCAACTTCTATTACCTTCAATATACCTGCATTAAGAACTGCTGCTTTAAGCCTTAAACCAGGGGGTAGCGCCAGGATATTACTACCATCATATCTAGCTTTTGGTAAAAATGGCACAGGGCCCATACCATCAAATGAGAACCTTGATTTTACGATCAAAACTTATCCGTATCGTAAGCAATGGTTGTTTGATGATGATAAAATAAAGAATTTTTTAGCTGCTAAAGGTTTAACAGCAACTGCAACAAAAGATCCAAGCAGAATTTATTATATTGTTAATACTGTTGGTACAGGTGACCCTGTAAATGGGATTGAAAGTACAGTAAATGTTAAATATACTGGACGCACTTTAGATGGAACATCTTTTGATTCCAATTCTGATGGTTATTCATCAACTTTAACAGGCCTAATTCAGGCATGGCAAATCATGATTCCAAAGTTTAAAGTTGGGACAAAATTTAGAATGATTATTCCATCTGATTTGGCTTATGGAAGAGGTGGAAGTGGCACAATTCCTTCAAACGCAGTACTTGATTTCGATATCGAAATTGTAAGTGTTACGAATTAAACAGAAAATAATCAATTCATTCAAAGTATGCCCAGCTGTTAACTGGGCATTTTTTGTGATATATTTTTTTACAATCACATTTTTTAAAGAGATTAATTAATAATGAGTTTTTTAACTTAATTTTTAGTTGTATGTTTGGGAAGTAAGGGAAAACATACAAATTAAATATGAAAAACAAAATTAATTTTCGCTGCTTAATACTACCACTGTTAGGCACTATCTCAATTGCTTCTTGTAAAAAAGATGCTCATTTTGAAAATCTAAATGACAAACTTCTAACAAATGCTGTAAGTATTGAGAATGGCTATTTAAAGTTTAGAGATCAAAAAGCTTTTGATTCTATTCTTAATGTTTTAGTAAAACCTGAAAATATTAATTCGAAGCCGAAAGAATTAACAAACTTTAAATCTTATAAAGATGTATTTCTTGAAATAGAAAAGGAATATGAAAATGTTAATACTAGCAAGGCATTTGATGATTTTAGGAATAAATATTCAGAAATAGTAGAAATCAAGTCCGATAGCTCTTTAATGTACAAATTTGGAACGCCACTTTCTGCATTGTATACAAACGGGAAAGGAGAAGTAAAGATTGGTAATTTTACTACCGTTTATACTAAGAATCATAAAATGATTTCATACAGCGGAGAGCATAAAAATGAACAGCAAGTTAATAATGTTAAAAGCACAGACGCTAAACAAGGGGTATTTGTGTCTGATATTCTGCAAAGTGCTTCTGCTGTAAAAACTGAAAATACTTATGGGCCAACTACAACAACAGCAGTAAAATCTGAATTATATTATAACGAAGACGGTAAAAGAAGGCTTTTTGTGGATTTATGGAAAGAGGCTACTCCTAGAACTGATGGCTCTTGGAGCCCGTCGCAACCACAGATATCAATAGTTCATTATTATTTTACATCTCGTCAGGAATTAAAAAAGACCTTTGGCGGATGGAGAACAAATGAAACAGACTACTATTTCAGTAACCTAAATTATTCTTATAGTTATTACATGCCTCCAGTTCAAAATCCAGTAGCCACTAATTTTAACTTAGTAAGTTACAGCGTTCCTAATGCAACAGGTCCGATCATTATAGATTTAGGTACTAAGGAAGCCTTGCATTTAGGCATCAGCGGTACAGGCCGCTTCTTTAGTGGTGGTGTACCTAACGCTCCCTCATTTAATGTTAATTAATTCATCAATTTAACTCAAAGCTTCTTTAAAAACTTTTAACACTCTTTCCCTTGCAAAAGTATGCTCAACTATTGGTTGGGCATATTTTTTTGTTCCAAATTCTGGTACCCACTTTTTAATATATTCAAATTTAGGATCAAATCTTTTGGTCTGTAGTTCCGGGTTAAATACCCTAAAATAGGGTGCAGCGTCATTTCCTGAGCCTGCTGCCCATTGCCAGCCGCCAACATTACTGGCCATTTCGTAATCCAATAACTTTTCGGCAAAATAAGTTTCTCCCCAGCGCCAGTCAATCAGTAAATGTTTCGTTAAAAAACTGCCTACAACCATGCGTACACGGTTATGCATCCATCCGGTTTGGTTCAGCTGCCTCATGCCGGCATCTACAATGGGGTAGCCTGTATTGCCCTCGCACCAGGCCTTAAATTCGTCCTCATTGTTGCGCCATTTAATCTTGTCGTATTGCTTTTTAAAAGAATCAAATGCTGAGTAGGGGAAATGCCAAAGGATAGTCATGTAAAATTCACGCCAGGCCAGTTCCGAAAGCCAGACATTCGATTTTGCTTCGATAGCATCGCGCACCGCCTTTCTAATGCTTAAAGTGCCGAAACGTAAATGGAGACCAATATGCGTAGTACCATCAATCGCCGGGAAATCGCGTTCTTTTGCGTAATCATCGAGCTTGCTTTTATAACTGATTTTAGGAAAATCCAGTTTACTCTTCTCAAAGCCCATTTCTTTTAAAGTTGGGAGAGGCAAATGTTTGGTTTGTAATAAATTTTTGAGGTATTTTTTGGTAGGATATGCCTTTACATAAAAATCGTTCAGTTTAGCATGCCACTGTTTGTAAAAAGGGGTGAAAACAGTATAAGGTGTTTTATCTGCTTTTAAAATCTCGTTTTTTTCAAAAATGACCTGGTCTTTAAATGTCTTAAAGGCAATTTTTTCACTGGTTAAATATTCGGCCATATTATCATCACGTTCGCGTGAATAAGGCTCATAATCATGATTGGTGTAGACCTCCTTAACCTCATATTCCTTCAAAATCTCCGGCCATATTTTTTCGGGTTCTCCATATTTTACCAGTAAATCTGATCCCTGCTGCTGAAGTTCTTTTTTTAAATCCTCAATGGTTTGGTAAATAAAAGTTACACGCGCATCGTCTTTCGGCAGTTTGTCCAGTATATTTTTGTCGAAAATAAAAAGTGGCAAAACCGGATAGTCACTTTTTAAAGCATGGTATAGAGCAGCATTATCTTCTAAACGTAAATCGCGGCGGAACCAAAAGATGGATACAGAATTCATGTGTAATAATAGGTTGTTAATAAAATATAGATGACTTTAAGCGTTTGGAGTTAGGCGTTTTGCTTTGATTAACCGATTTAAACACTTAACCGATTAATCTATTTATATAGGTCTTTCAAAGCATCCTCCAAATGTGTGAATTTAAATTTAAATCCTGCATCTAAAATTTTTTGTGCAGAGGTATTATTGCTCATTAAAACGGCTTCTACACGTTCTCCCAGTACTAATGCCAAAGCTTTTTTAGGGACTTTAATTGGCCAGACGGGGCGGTGCAACTGTTTGGCAATGGCTTTGGTTAAGGCGCTGTTGGTTACCGGAAAAGGTGCACAGGCATTGTAGCAATTTTCCATTTTAAGGTTTTCTACGGCTTCGATGTACATTTCAACCATATCATCAATGTGTATCCAGGGGGTCCATTGTTTACCAGTGCCTAATGGTGCACCAGCAAATAATTTTACAGGTTGAGCCAACTGTGGCAATGCGCCACCTTTTGTGCTGAAAACAATCCCGGTGCGGAGTTTTACAATCCTCAGGCTTAATTTTTTACCCTGATCTACCGCATCTTCCCATAGCTTACAGCACTCGGCTAAAAAGCCATAGCCGTTTGGACTCTCTTCTGTTAAAATTTCGTCACCACAATCGCCATAAAAACCAACTGCAGAAGAAGAAACAAAAGATTTAATCTGATGATCTGCCCTGGATTTAATGGTTTTGAAAAGCAGTTCTGTAGATTTTACACGACTATCAATAATCTGTTTTTTGCGTTCGTCGGTCCATTTTTTATCCGCAACCGGTTCTCCAGCCAAATGGATAACGGCATCAACACCATTCAGGCAATTGGCATCAATTGTTCCTTTATACACATCCCACACAAAACTATTCGGATCGTTACCCTTTTTTCGGGAAAGTGTATTCACCTCGTAACCTTTGTTTAATAAATGCTTTTTTAGCTCAGTACCCACAAGTCCGGTAGCTCCGGTAATCAGAATCTTCTTTGCCATATTTTTAAAACACTAAAGATACAAAAGGGTTTGTTGGCAGGACTTTAAAATGTATTAATCTGGTTCTAATTCTTTTGTTACCTATTTGTAAAGAATTATTTAGGGGTTTGATGTAGAAGAAAAATAAGATAAATTTGTAAAGCGTTCTTACACCCTTTCCGATAAAAGATGTCCAAAAAAATTTTAGTCTGGTTTAGAAATGATCTTCGCTTGCATGATAACGAAATGCTGGTCGAGGCAATTGCTAAATCTGATTCAATTTTGCCTGTTTACATTCTCGATCCCCGTTCTTTTGGCGAAACCAAATATGGTACGCTGAAAACAGGCAATATTAGAGCGCAATTCATTTTAGAAAGTGTTTTAGGCTTACGTAATGCTTTAAAACAGATTGGGGGAAACCTGCTGATTGCTGAAGGTAATCCGGAAGATATTATTCCTCAGCTTGTGCAGGAATACGAAATTACCGAAGTATACCATCACCGCGAAGTGGCTCGCGAAGAAACCCATGTTTCTACCCTGGTAGAAAATGCACTTTGGAAATTGCGCATCAACCTGAAACATTTTATCGGCCATACCTTATATAATAAAGAAGATTTACCTTTTCCTATCAAGGATATACCCGACGCTTTTAACCAGTTTAAAAAGAAAATTGAACGCGATTCGATCATTAAACCCTGTTTTGCAGCGCCCGATCGGATTAACGTAGCTGAAGTGATCGATTGGGGCACCTTATCATCATTGGAAGATCTGAATCTTTTGCCCCAACAAAAAGATCAGCGTGCTGATTTCGAATTTGCGGGTGGCGAAGCCGAAGGTTTGGCGCATTTACAAAAGGTGATTGTTGCCATGCAACAGGCAGCAACGACCAAGAATTTAATTCTTGCATCAAAACTCTCTGCCTGGCTGGCTATGGGTAGTTTATCGCCCCGTAAAGTATATTGGGAAATTAAAAAAATGGAGGGTGTACCCAATACCAAAGCCATGTTCAACCATATTTTGTTGGGATTGCTTTGGAGGGATTATTTCCGTTTCATGTTCAAAAAATACGGCAATACATTTTTCAGTCCCGATGGATTTGGAAGTCAGGGTTTGGTTGATATTGCCAACGAACAGGACAACTTTTATAAATGGAAAAATGCACAGACCGGATTTGCGGTAGTAGATGCAGTAATGACAGAGTTAAATCAAACTGGTTTTATTTCAAATATTGCCAGGCAAACGGCTGCTTTATATCTGATCAATAACCTGGAAGTTAGCTGGATTTTTGGAGCTGCTTATTTTGAAGAAAAACTGATCGATTATAACCCGGCAAGTAACTGGGGTAACTGGGCCAATGTAGCAGGTGTGGGGAACGATCAAAAATCAAAAAGTGTATTCGATTTGGATAAAAACATCAAAAATCTCGACCCAAAAGGCAACTATGCTTTAACTTGGGCATCATAGTTGTAATGACTGAATGATTGGGTGTTGAATGATGGAATTGAAATTTTTTAGATTAGTACAAGTCATATTTTTATCATTCTCTCATTTTATCATTCTCTCATTCAATAATTCTCATTTTAATCGAGATTTTTGCCGTTTATATAAGGTAAAATTCTAATTTTGTAGTGCTTATAGTAAATAGTTAATAATGGATAAATTATCTTATCTTAATGGCGCAAACGCCGAATATATAGAGTCTTTATATCAGTCTTATCAACAAGATCCTGAGTCGGTTGAGTTTGGTTGGCAGAAATTTTTCGAAGGTTTCGATTTTGGAAGAGGATCGGAAGCCCCAACAGTAACTGCAGAAACTCCTGAACAATTTTTAAAAGAGGTTAATGTTTTAAACCTGATTGATGGCTATCGCAGCCGTGGTCACTTGTTTACGCACACTAATCCGGTACGCGAAAGACGTAAACATTTGCCAACTTTAGATCTTGCCAATTTTGGATTATCAGATGCAGATTTAGAAACCGTTTTTAACTCTGGTGTAGAGATTGGTATCGGTGCAGCAAAATTGAAAGATATTGTAGCCTTTTTAAAACAAACATACGCACACTCTATCGGTGCAGAATATAAATTTTTACGTACACCTGAAGTGTTGAACTGGATTCAGCAAAAAATGGAAAGTGCACGTAATACCCCTAATTTCTCTATTGAGGAGAAAAAACGCATTCTCCGGAAATTAAACGAAGCGGTAAGTTTCGAAAATTTCCTTGGAACAAAATTCTTAGGTCAAAAGCGTTTCTCTTTAGAAGGTGCTGAGGCTTTAATTCCGGCATTGGATTCCGTAATCGAAAAAGGTGCCGAATTAGGAATTGAAGAATTTGTAATCGGTATGGCTCACCGCGGACGTTTAAACGTGCTGGCCAATATCATGCAGAAAACCTACAAAGATATTTTTGCAGAATTTGAAGGCAAAAGTTATAATCCCGATACCCCATTTGGCGGAGACGTAAAATACCATTTAGGTTATTCAACCGATGTAACCACAAACGCAGGTAAAAGTGTACACTTAAGTTTATGTCCAAACCCATCGCATTTAGAAACAGTTGATGGTGTGGTTGAAGGCATGAGCCGTTCTAAAATCGATTTCAAATATGGTGGCGATAACAGCCGTTTAGCACCGATTTTGATTCATGGTGATGCTTCAGTTGCTGGTCAGGGTATTGTTTATGAAGTAATTCAGATGGCAGGCCTTGAAGGTTATAAAACCGGTGGAACCATCCACCTGGTGATCAATAACCAGATCGGTTTTACCACGAACTATAAAGATGCACGTACCAGTACCTATTGTACTGATATTGCTAAAGTAACTTTATCTCCGGTTTTCCACGTAAATGGTGATGATCCTGAAGCTTTGGTTTATGCGATTAACCTAGCAATGGAATACCGTCAGAAATACAAAAATGATGTATTTATCGACATTCTTTGTTACCGTCGTTTCGGTCATAATGAATCTGATGAGCCTAAATTCACTCAGCCATTATTGTACAAAACCATTGAAAAACACCCTAATCCAAGGGAAATCTATATCGAGCAATTAACTAAAGAAGGTAAACTGGAAGCAGGTTTGGCAAAAGAAATGGAGAAAGATTTCCGAGGTATTTTGCAGGAGCGCTTAAACGAAGCCAAAGAATTTGTTGCAGGCAGCACTGAAGTTAAATTTGGTGGGGCATGGGCAGATTTGCGTATGGCAACTCCTAAAGATTTCGAAACTTCGCCAGTTACTGCGGTTAAAAAATCTACTTTATTAGAAATCGGTAAACGTATTACTGCTTTACCGACCAATAAAAAGTTCTTCAAGAAAATCGAGAAACTATTTGTTGAGCGTAGCAAAATGGTTAACGAAACCAATGTTTTCGATTGGGCAATGGGCGAGCAGCTGGCTTATGGTACGTTGTTATCAGAAGGTAAACGCGTTCGTTTAAGCGGTCAGGATGTAGAACGTGGTACTTTCTCTCACCGTCATGCTGTTTTAACGCTTGAAGATAGTGAGGAAGAATATGTACCATTGGCAAATATTTCTGATCAGCAGGCTCCATTTGATATTTACAATTCACACTTATCTGAGTATGGCGTTTTAGGTTTCGAATATGGTTATGCCATGGCAAATCCTAATGCTTTAACCATCTGGGAAGCACAATTTGGTGATTTCTTTAATGGAGCACAAATTGTTGTGGATCAGTATATTGCAAGTGCTGAAACCAAATGGCAACGTGAAAACGGTTTGGTGATGTTATTGCCTCATGGTTATGAAGGTCAGGGACCAGAGCACTCATCAGCACGTATTGAGCGTTTTATGGAGCTTTGCGCCGATTACAACATGCAGGTAACCAACTGTACTACGCCTGCAAACTTCTTCCACGTATTACGCCGTCAGTTTAAACGTGATTTTCGTAAGCCATTGGTGGTATTTACACCAAAAAGTTTATTACGTCACCCGGCCTGTGTTTCTAAATTAGAAGAATTTACAGAAGGCGGCTTTAAAGAAGTAATTGATGATGTAAATGCAAAAGTTGCAGATGTAACCCGTATTGTTTTCTGTAGCGGTAAAATTTATTATGAATTGCTGGAAAAACAACAAGCTGATAAAATCAAACACGTAGCCTTGGTTCGTGTTGAGCAGTTGTATCCAACTCCGGTTGATCAGATGGAAGCCATCCAGAAAAAATATAAAAATGCAAAAGAAATTTTCTGGGTACAGGAAGAGCCAGAGAACATGGGCGCATGGCCATATTTATTCCGCAGGTTGTACAAAACCGCATTAAAAGGTATTGATGTAATTTCGAGAAGAGAGAGCAGCAGTACAGCTACAGGTTTTGCAAAACAACACGCTAACCAACAGGCCTATATTTTAGCAAAAGCTTTAGAGGTTTCGGTTACGGAAGATGTGAAGGATATTGCTAAAAAAGCCACAAAAAAATTAGTTCAGATCGATTAGGTGCATAGCGCTAGGCGGTTAGCGCATGGCGTTTAATAATTGGAATAAGATCATTAGAAGATAAAAAACATAACATTACAAAAATGAGTTTAGAGATAAAAGTTCCACCTGTTGGTGAGTCGATAACCGAAGTTGTTTTATCACGTTGGATAAAAAACGATGGCGATGTTGTTGAAATGGATGAAGTAATTGCCGAATTAGAATCGGATAAAGCAACATTCGAATTAACTGCAGAACAAGCTGGAACTTTAAAAACCATAGCGGCCGAAGGTGATACTTTAGCCATTGGTGCAGTAGTTTGTAAAATTGAAGATGGTGGTGCAGCTGCTGCGCCGAAATCTGAAGGCGAAAGCCCAAAGGCTGATGCACAAGCTCCGGCTGCTGTTGCCGAAGCACCTAAGGCTCAGGATTCAGCTGTTTCTAAAGATTCTTATGCTACAGGAACTCCATCACCTGCTGCTGGTAAAATTCTTGCAGAAAAAGGAATTGAAGCGGGTGCGGTAAAAGGTACCGGTGTGGATGGCCGCATTACTAAAGATGATGCTGTAAAAGCGGAAAGCGGAAAGACTAAAGCTGAAAGCCCGAAAGCGGCTAGTGCTCCTGTTGCAGCTGCTGTGCCTGCAGGTAGCCGTGGCGAGCGTCGTGAGAAAATGTCTCCACTACGTAGAACGGTTGCAAAACGTTTGGTTGCTGTTAAAAATGAAACCGCAATGTTAACTACTTTTAACGAAGTTAACATGAAACCAATTATGGATTTACGCGGAAAATATAAAGACCGGTTCAAAGAAAAATTTGGAGTTGGTTTAGGTTTTATGAGTTTTTTCACTAAAGCGGTTACTGAAGCTTTAAAAGATTTCCCGGCAGTTAATGGCCGTATTGAAGGTGAAGAATTGGTTTACAACGATTTCGCTGATATTTCTATAGCGGTTTCTGCTCCAAAAGGTTTAGTGGTTCCGGTAATCCGTAACGCTGAAAGCATGACTTTAGCACAAATCGAAAAATCGGTTTTAGAATTGGCTTTAAAAGCACGTGACAGCAAATTAACCATCGAAGAAATGACTGGTGGAACGTTTACAATCACTAATGGTGGTGTGTTTGGTTCAATGATGTCGACGCCGATTATCAATGCGCCACAATCAGCTATTTTAGGGATGCACAACATTGTTGAGCGTCCGGTTGCTGAAAAAGGTGAGGTGGTAATCCGCCCGATGATGTACGTTGCTTTATCTTACGATCACAGAATTATCGACGGACGTGAGTCGGTTGGCTTCCTGGTTCGTGTGAAACAACTGTTAGAAGATCCGGCCAGATTATTATTGGGTATATAAGCCCTAAATCCCCTAACAGGGAATTAATAATATAGAGCCTCGACAACGTCGGGGCTTTTTTTGTAACCTTAAGACAGATTTAAACAAAGAAATCGTCATTGCGAGGAGGAACGACGAAGCAATCTTTTTTGTGTTGAGGAGTTATGTTAAGAAGATTGCTTCACTCCTACGCCAAACCCCTTCTTCAGTTCGCAATGACGAAAATAAGCTCCAAAACTCACGTTATTTAGACAGCACTTTAATTGGTTTCAAATCCAATTGCTTAAATTCTACTTCGCTACCTTCAGCTTGTAAGGCAATCTGGCCACTACTTACCGTACAGTTTGTGCCATAGTTTACTAGTGTGCCATTTACCCATACTTTAACTTGATTATTTAAGCATTGTATCACCATGGTATTCCATTCGCCAACAGCTTTTTCGCTATCATCTGTTAAGTTTTTAATGCGGCGAAGTTTATCTCCATTTACTCCCCAGTTTTCTTTAGGCCCGCGTCTGGCAATCATATCTGGTACTGTAATATCCTCTTCTATACACCAAAAATCGCCGGCATCTTTATGCTGCATCTGAACTTCTAACGATTTTGGGAACATGCCGTACAAGGCCCTCGATGTTGATGCATGTACCAAAACGCCACAATTACCTGGTTTACCTGCAAATCGGTATTGTACCGTTAATTGATAGTTTTTATAAATTTTATCGGTTATTAAGTGCCCACCTGGCGTACCTAAACTTACCAGCATTCCATTGCGGACAATAAATGGATTAATGGTATCGGGCTTTTTATCCATTGCAGGGACATCTACATGCCAACCGTTTAGGTTTTTTCCATTAAAAAGGCTTTTTTGGGCAAATGCTGAGGTGCTCAATGTGATGAGTAGTAAAAGGGCGTAATGTAATTTCATGATATTTGGTTTTGTATTTCAAATATATTAAATATAAATGGCAGGAGAATTATAAGGAGGTTCGTCATTTCGACTGGAGTGCAACGGAATGGAGAAATCTACCATAACTGTATTTAGATCTCTCCACTGCGGTCGAGATGACGACTTTTCTATTGGAGGAGTGTCATTATAATTCCAATTTCAATAATTCCTCATAAGCGTTTCCCTCGATTCCCAGTAATTTCGCAAATGCTGGCTCGGTTTTATAACCTTGTTTTTTTAAGGCGATAATTTCCTGTCTGAATGCTTCACCGTTTTCTAAAAGTAATTTATATTCAATAAGCATGTGCAGGTAGGCGTTTTGCTGTATTGTAGGCTTGTTTTGTCCGAATATTTCTATCTCAAAATCCTCAATTTTAAAAGTCACTTTAATTGCGTCGAATTTAGGGCTTTCAGAAACAAAAAAATCTTGATGGGAGCCAAAAACGGCAGTTAACTGATCAACAAATTCATCTCTGTCAGATACTTCACAAATGATATCCAGATCACTATTTTCAATGTCGATATTGATTGGTACGGTGCCGACTAAAATCGGTTTATATGCAGCAAGTTTTTCTAAAACCTTATTAGCTGTTAAAATTTGATAAACTTTTACTTGTTTTTCGTTTCCAATCCGGAGATAAGATATATCGAGGAAGTTGATCATTTGTGGTTAGTAGTTTTCAGCTTTTGTTTCTTGCAGTATCCAAAGTTAATAAACCCGATAGGATGAATGCCAATGTGTTTTAATGCTATCTGATTTTTTATGATGAAACACTGTTAAAGCACAAGCTGCATTGGCAGAAAGGATAGCGGGAACAGACTTAAATATTTGCTGCTGTACCTGCTTTCCAAAAAAGCCTTATAATTGTCGTCATTGCGAGGAGGAACAACGAAGCAATCTTTCATAATTGCATTATCCTTTAATAAAGATTGCTTCCCCGAAAATCGGGGCTGGCTGTCGGCTGAAAAAGCCTTCTCGCAATGACGAAATTATATAATAAAAAAGCCCATCTCAGTTAAGAAATGGGCAATGTTTTTATTAAATTTTATTTAATCCTCTACAATTTCGCTGTTGATGCTTACTTCGTCCTTAACATCTTCTTTAAAGTAGTTTTTTTGGAAAATAAGGATAAGTATCACGCCTACAGAAATGGCTGCGTCTGCAAGGTTAAAAACGGGCCTGAAGAAAACAAATTCTTCGCCTCCCCATATTGGTAACCAGGTAGGGAAGTGACCTTCTGCAATCGGGAAGTAGAACATATCTACCACGCGACCATGGAACCAGCTTTCGTAGCCATAAATTTTTCCGTAAAATACAGAATCGATAATATTACCCAATGCGCCTGAAAAAATCAAAGCCACATTTAGGATCAACCCTCGGTGGAATTTATGCTTAATTAAATAGTGTAAACCATAACCAATACCTGCAACTGCTGCAATGCGGAAAAGCGATAAGGCCAATTTGCCAAACTCGCCACCAAACTCCATACCGAAAGCCATACCATTGTTTTCGGTAAAATGGATGATAAACCATTTACCAATAATATGGAACTCCTGGCCCAGGTACATGTGTGTTTTAACCCAGGTTTTAACCAGCTGATCGGCCAGTAAAACTAAAAAGATTACAATTAAAGGTTTTGTATAGCCTTTCATTAACTCTGCTTTAATTTAGCTTCCATGCTTAAAGTTGCATGAGGTACTGCACGTAAACGTTCTTTTTGGATTAATTTACCGGTTTCGCGGCAAATACCGTAAGTTTTGTTTTCAATACGCACCAATGCATTTTCCAGGTTATCAATAAATTTTTTCTGACGGGCAGCCAATTGATTGATCTGTTCTTTCTCCATCGTTGCAGAACCATCTTCTAATGTTTTGTACGCACCTGAAGTATCTTCAGTCCCGTTTGCATTTGGGTTACTCAAAGAAGTGGTTAAAGAGTTAAGTTCCTCTTTCGCCATGCGTAATTTATCTTGAATCAATTCTTTAAATTCCTGAAGTTCACTGTCTGAGTAGCGTGTTTTGTTACTGTTTTCCATGTTTTTAATTTAGTTTTCTAATATATGGATTTATATTTTAGTTACTGAAATGCTTAACTCAACATCATCAATGGTGATTTTGTTTGCATTAGTTACAGTATCTGTTAATTCTAATTCGTCGGCCAATATTTCCGCGCAAATGTAGCCCTTGTTTTTGGCAACTGCATTGGCTACCAAGTTATCATTTTGTAACGAAACTTTAATCCTATCGGTCACCTCAAAATTTAGTTCTTTCCGTAAATTCTGGATACGGTTAACCAGTTCGCGCGAAATGCCTTCCTGTTTCAGCTCTTCTGAAATGGTTACATCCAAAGCAACGGTTAAGCTGCCCAGATTAGTTACCTGCCATCCGGGAATATCTTCTGCAAATACCTCTACATCATCGTTTAAATTGATGGTAAATTCTTCACCATTATTGCCAACTACGATGATAAAGCCATCATTTTCTAAACGTTGGATATCATCCTGATTTGAATTTTCTAAAGCCTCTCTGACCAGACCCATATCTTTTCCAACTTTTTTACCCAAAGATTTGAAGTTCGGTTTAAGCTTTTTCTTCACGATACCGTGCGTATCGGTAATGAATTCGATATGTTTTACATTCGTTTCAGAAAGGATATAATCCGCAACTTTAGCTATTTTTTGTTCAAAATCACCACTTAAAGATGGGATTAAGATTTTCTCCAATGGTTGACGTACATTGATACCCGATTTTTTACGCAGCGATAAAACCATCGATGAAATATCCTGAGCGTAAACCATACGCTCGTTCAAATCAGTATCAATCAAACTTTGATCCGCCTCTTTCCATAAAGTTAAGTGAACAGATTGTTCCGCATATCCATCGGTAATCGTTAAGTTTCTGTATAACCAATCGGCAAAGAAAGGTGCAACCGGGCTCATCAGTTGTGCCAAGGTTTCTAAACAAGTATAAAGTGTTTCATAAGCCGCACGTTTATCGTCGGTCATTTCTCCTTTCCAGAAACGGCGACGGCTTAACCTGATGTACCAGTTACTCAAATGTTTATCAACAAAAGTTTGGATGGCACGGGTTGCTTTAGTTGGTTCGTAAGTGTTGTAACTTTCATCAACTTCGTTAATTAAGGTTTGCAATAACGATAAGATCCAACGGTCTAATTCCGTTCTGTCTTCAACTTTGCTCAGGTTATTTTTATCGATCTCAAATTTATCGATATTGGCATATAGGGCAAAGAAAGCATAAGTATTGTAGAGTGTTCCGAAGAATTTACGACGCACTTCAGCAATTCCATCAATGTCAAATTTTAGGTTGTCCCAAGGATTGGCATTCGAAATCATGTACCAACGCGTTGCATCAGCACCATATTCGTTAATGGTTTGGAATGGATCGGCGGCATTGCCCAAACGTTTAGACATTTTTTGTCCGTTTTTGTCTAGTACCAGCCCATTCGAAACTACATTTTTATACGATACTTTATCAAAAACCAATGTAGAGATTGCATGCAGGGTATAAAACCAGCCACGGGTTTGATCTACACCTTCAGCGATAAAATCTGCAGGGAAATCTTCATTTCCATCAATGGTTTCTTTGTTTTCAAAAGGGTAGTGCCACTGCGCATAAGGCATCGCACCAGAATCGAACCATACATCAATCAAATCACTTTCGCGGCTCATTGCTTTGCCTGATGGAGATACTAAAACAATCTTATCGACTACATTTTTATGTAAATCGATCAGGTCGTAGTTCTCTTCAGACATGTTCCCGATTTCGAATCCTTTAAAAGGATTTTCTTTCTGGAAACCAGCTGCTATCGATTTTTCAATGGCATTATAAAGTTCCTCAACAGAGCCAATTAACACTTCCTCTTTTTTATCTTCGGTTCTCCAGATTGGCAAAGGAATTCCCCAGTATCTCGAACGTGATAAATTCCAATCGTTGGCATTTTTCAACCAGTTTCCAAAACGCCCCTCTCCGGTTGATTTTGGTTTCCAGTTGATGGTTTCATTCAGGTCGAACATTCTGTCTTTAACATCTGTAACCTTAATAAACCACGAATCTAAAGGATAATATAAAAGTGGCTCATCAGTTCTCCAGCTGTGTGGGTAACTGTGAACATATTTTTCTACTTTAAAAGCTTTATTTTCTTCTTTTAATAAAATAGCAATTTCTACATCAACCGATTTTTCAGGTGCTTCACCAGCATTATAATATTCGTTCTTTACATATTTACCTGCAAAAGGACCAACGTGGTTGGTGAATTTACCCTGCAAATCTACTAATGGAACAGGAGTATCATTTTCGTCTAACACCAGCATTGGTGGTATTTCCGGAATGGCTTCCTTTGCTACTTTAGCATCATCCGCACCAAAAGTAGGGGCGGTATGCACAATACCGGTACCATCTTCAGTAGTTACGAAATCTCCGGAAATTACCCTAAATGCATTTTCAGCATTTTGGTATGGCAAGGCGTAAGTTAAAAGTTGTTCGTATCTAATCCCAACCAACTCGCTTCCTTTGCATTCGGCAAGTATCTGATAAGGGATTTTTTTGTCGCCAGCTTTAAAATTTGTAAAATCTTCAACTTCATTGCTTTCGAAGAAAGTTTTGCTAAACTGCTTTCCAACCAGGTTTTTTGCCAAAATTACATTTGTTGGCAAGTAGGTATATTGGTTAAACGTTTTGACTAAAACATAATCGATCTTTGGTCCAACCGTTAAAGCAGTGTTCGATGGTAAAGTCCACGGTGTTGTGGTCCATGCTAACAAATAGATATCGCCAAAACCCTGCAAAAAAGATGGTAGCGTATCAGGTAATGCTTTAAACTGAGCTACAATTGTTGTATCGGTAACATCTCTGTAAGCCCCGGGCTGATTTACCTCATGCGAACTCAATCCTGTTCCCGCTTTTGGAGAATAAGGTTGGATTGTATAACCTTTATAGATTAATCCCTTATCGTAAATCTGTTTCAAAAGCCACCATACCGATTCCATGTATTTCGACTTATAGGTAATGTATGGATCATCCATATCTACCCAATAGCCCATTTTTTCAGTCAGGTCGTTCCACACGTCGGTGTAGCGCATTACTGTTTTTTTACAGGCTTCGTTATAGTCTTCAATAGAAATAGTTTTACCAATATCTTCTTTGGTAATTCCCAATTCCTTTTCCGTTCCAAGCTCAACAGGTAAACCATGCGTATCCCAACCAGCTTTTCTTTTAACCTGATAACCCTTAATTGTTTTATAGCGGCAAAAAATATCCTTAATTGCACGCGCCATTACGTGGTGAATTCCGGGCATGCCATTGGCAGACGGTGGACCTTCGTAAAAAGTAAACGGATTAGATTTAGGACGGGAAGAAATACTTTTCTCAAAGATATTTTCCTTTTTCCAAAAATCCAGTATTTCCTGCCCTATTTTGGCAAGTTCCAATTGTTTAAATTCGCTATACATCAATCAAGTACCTCAAAAAATTAAGGTTGCAAAGTTAACAGAATTGACTGAATTTTGGTAGTTTTGATGTAAATACTTTTAACGTGAAATTATTTAATATCGGGCTTACATTGATGATTGTAGCCGTAATTGCATTGCCAATTGTTGCAGTTATCAATCCATCTGGCCATGATTTTATGCTTTATGCATTTTATTTCTGCGGCCTGCTCGAACTAATTGGGCTCATCTTTGTTTTAATCCATATTATTACACTAAAAAGAAAGACCCCATGATCAAGCTGTTAAAATTGCAGAAAGCCGTTTTCGTACTCATTGCTGGTGTACTTTCTTTTGTCGCCTATAAAATTTTAGATGCTAATGAGGTAAAAGGAAGTATCTATCTTCAAATGTTGGCTGGTGTACTTATCATTATTGGCGCGCTTTGGCTATTGTATCCGATTTTATTCGCCAAAAAAGATAAGGACGGCAACGCCGAAATCATTACCGATCCAACGGTTGAAGTTCCGGTAGAAGAAGAAGAAAAATCTGTAAAAGAATAAATCTCTTAGCCTTGGGTTTAAACCCAAGGCTAAGAAATCCTTCTACCCAAGGCAAAAAAAAATAAATTTCCGCATAGGGGTAAATCTCTTATGAGTTGTAATAGCTCTAAATAACCAAAATAGAGATATTATGATACCTGCAATTATTATTTGGCTCTGCAAGAAATACCTTGCTCCAAAAAGCTACAAAAAATTCTCCTCCCAAAATCCGGTTAATCCAAAAAGTGTTGCTACAGTACTTTTTCTGATCTGCTCATTGTCGTCGGCTTTTGCACAGCAGAGTAAATTTAACATCAAACGTAATGGTGAAATCATCGGGCAAATGTATTTTCAGCAAAAAGATGAAGGAGAAAATACTTATTTAACGATCACTTCAAAAGTACAGACACGGTTTGTATTTAAAATCAATATAGAAACAGAAGATCAGGCTCACTTTAGAAATGGCAGATTGCTTACCTCAAACGTGAACCGGGTTGTAAACGGTAGCGCCAAAGAAGTTAAAAAAACAAACTGGGTAAATAATACCTATCAGCTTAAAACCGGCAATAAAACCAGTACCCTCAACCAGCCCATTAGTTATAACATGATGCTTTTGTACACTAAAGAGCCTGTCAACATTGCTGAAATATATTCTGATAATTTTCAATGTTTTATTCCCATCCAAAAAAATGGAGCACATCAGTATCGGATTAAACTCCCAGACGGAAATTATAACGATTATCATTTCGAAAACGGGCTCTGCAAACTGGTGGTTGTAAATCATTCATTGTACACCATTAGAATGGAAAAGATTTAATATGGAAGCAATAGCAAATAAATACCTGAGGGTTTTAGTAACCGGTGCATCAGGCTTTATCGGACGGAAATTAAGTTTTGCCCTGGCAGAAATGGGATACGAAGTAATTGCACTTTGCCGAAATATAAATCATCCTTTTTTGATTCAGCACAGAAATATCCAGTTTATAAAAAGCGATATTTTAGATCCTGAAAGCTTGGAATGTGCCATGAAAGATTGCTATCAGGTTTATCATACCGCTGCTATGGCCAAAATGTGGTGCAGAAACGAGCAGGATTTTTACGATGTAAATGTAATCGGAACCAGAAATGTACTTCATTGTGCCTTGAAATTGGGCGTAGAGCGGGTAGTTCATACTTCAACATGTGGCGTTTGGGGGCCCACCTTAAATTTACCGGTTTCAGAAAATGATCCAAGAGCAGTTGGTTTTCCAATCAGTTATGAACGTACAAAATACCTTGCCGAGCTGGAGGTGAAAGAATTTGTAAAAAAAGGATTAGAGGTGGTGATTGTAAATCCATCGAGGGTATATGGCGAGGGGCCAATTACCGATAGCAATACGGTGAGTAAAATGGTTACAGGTTATATAAACGGTACCTGGCATTTTATTCCGGGAGATGGAAAAGCGATAGCCAATTATGCTTTTGTAGATGACGTAGTGGATGGGCATATCGCTGCCATGCAAAACGGCAGGAATGGCGAAAGATATATTTTAGGAGGAATTGATGTTTCGTTTAATGGCTTTTTCAATACTTTAAAAGAGCTTACGGGGAAACGACGAAATTTATATAAAATTCCGGTTGGCATTATTAAAGCCTATAGTTTGCTGGAGTCGATGAAAACAAGGCTGTTTAACCTAACGCCATTTTTCCTGCCAGAGTTTGCAGATAGGTTAAAATGCAATCAGCAATATTCGAGCAACAAAGCCATTGCAGAACTAAATTACAGGATTACGCCTTTTGTAGTTGGGTTAAGAAAAACGGTAAAGCATTTTCAAAGCAATTAATAATTTAATCAAACCATCGTCCTCGTTTGCAACGAGGATGATTGAGAGCCACATTTGTAATGTGGATAGTAGGATTAGAAAGTCGATAAAATCGACATTCTCCTGCATCCTCGTTTCAAACGAGGACGATAAAAAGATATAAAATGAAACAACTAACCGTATTAATTACAGGTGCAAGCGAAGGTTTGGGGAAATCTTTCGCCATTGAATCTGCCAAACGTGGGTTTGATTTGGTATTGGTTTCGCTGCCTAATAGTGGTCTCGATCATTTAGCGAATTACCTTCGCGTTAACTTTAACAGCAGGGTATTTTGTATCGAAATGGATTTAACCAAGAGTACTTCCGCAATCGAAATATTCGAGAAATTAAAGAAGCACAAGATCGAAATTAACATTTTAATCAACAATGCGGGCTTAGGGAACTGGAGCTGGTTTGAAGATAAAAATGTAGATTTTTACCGTACACAGATTGACCTTAACATCACCAATACGGTTCTACTTACTCGTTTGTTTTTAAACCATATCGATAAAAGTACGGCAAGTTATATTTTAAATGTAGGTAGTTTGGGTGGACATTTTATCGTTCCGAAAAAGCAGGTTTATGGCGCAACCAAATCATTTATTGGTTACTTTACCCGTTGTTTGCAGCTCGAACTGAGCGGTACAAATGTGCACATCAGTTTGTTGAGTCCGGGCGGAATAAACACCAAACCCGAATTATTGGTGATGAACAATGAGTTGAAAGGTTTTGCCAAAGCCACCATTTTAGAAGCCGATTACGTAGCAAAAACAGCCATGGATGGTATGTTGAAGGGGAAAAAGGAAATCATCCCAGGCTTTGCAAACCGGTTTTTGCTCGTATTAGATAAAATTATCCCAACCTTTTTAAAAGAAATAATTATTAGGCGTAAATTGAGGTCGATTTTAACAACATAATTAAATCATTTAACCACAACTTGTCCCGATTTCGGGAGATAAAAAGGATGAATACAGATAATAAATCGGTATTTATCCGTGGCTAAAAAACTAATTTACCTTTAGAGAAATATTGTAAACAGGCTTGGAAAATAACGATACTCACCTTATCGGATTAATTAAAAGCGGTAATAAACAGGCTTTCGACGAAGTGTTTTTAAAACATTTCAAAAGTCTGCATGCCTATGCTTTTACTATAATTAAGGAGAAAGATGATGCCGAAGAGATTGTGCAGAATGTGTTTGTGCGTATCTGGACAAAAAGGGAACAGCTTAAAGAAGATGGATTTTTAAAATCATTCCTATACCGTTCGGTACATAACGAAAGCTTAAACTACCTGAAACATCAAAAAGTGAGATCGAATTTTAACATTCACTATGCAGATGCGGTGAAAAACGATACCGGAAATTTAAATACAGAGATTATGGCAACTGAACTGGAAAAGAATATCCATTCTGCAATAAATGAACTGCCAGAGAAATGCCGGAATGTATTTCAGTTAAGCAGGTTCGACCAGATGAAATACCAGGAAATTGCCGATGCACTAAATATTTCGATTAAAACGGTCGAAAACCAGATGGGGAAAGCGTTAAAAATTTTAAGGCTTAAGGTAGTCGATTTCCTGATCCTCATTTTTATATTATTGAAATAAGCTTATGGATAAAAATTATACACATATTAACGATGATATGCTTGCAAAATACCTGCTTGGAGAAGCCACTGTGGCAGAAATTGAGCAGGTTGAAGACTGGGCAGCATCAAATCCGGATCACCATAAGCAGCTAGATGACTTTAGAACGATACTGGAGAAAAGTAAACTTCACATCGACCATTCTATAGACGAACATCAGGCTTTGGAGCGCTTAAATATCCGTTTGCAAAAAGAGACCAAAACGATCGGTTATAAATTTGTATTACGTTGGGTAGCCATAATAGCCATCATTTTTAGTACAGGTTTATTTTGCTACAACAATTTAATCGGTAATAAAATCAATGTAAACAGTGGTGAAAATACTTTAACCCAGGTTTTGCCTGATGGTTCTACCACAATATTGAACAAACAATCTTCTATATCCTTTGTAGGCGGTTTTTTTAATAAAACCCGTGAGGTGAAATTGAAAGGAGAAGCTTTTTTTAAAGTGAGTGCCGATAAATCTAAGCCTTTTATCATCAGCATTAACGATGTTCAGGTAACTGTTGTAGGAACGGCATTTAATGTAAAGGGTGATGAAAAAGGAACGGTTGTGATTGTAGAAAGTGGTATTGTTAAAGTAAACAATCAAAAAGATAGCGTGCGTTTAACTGCCGGGGAAAAAGTAGAGGTATTTCAAAATCAGGTGCATTTAACCAAAGGTGAAAATCAGGGCAAATTGTACAATTACTATTATACGAACGAACTGGTTTGCGATGGAACGCCGCTTGCTGAGCTGATTGCGGTTTTAAACGAGAAATTTAAGGTCAATATCGTTATTGTAAATCCTGCATTGAAAGTGCTTCCAATCAGTACAAGCTTTAAAAACGAATCGCTTAAAGAAATCCTGAATGTAATTGCCGAAACTTTTAAAATAAAAGTAGAGTATGGGCAAGGTGTAATCAAACTTAAATAAGGATTTATGCGTACACTCAAAGTTATTGTTCTATTCCTCCTCTTTTCAAATTATCTGGTTAAAGCACAATCTACCTTATCCAGGAATATCTCTCTCAATATTGATCATCAGCAATTAGGTTCGGTATTGGCTATTATAGAAGAAAAAGGTGGCTTTAAGTTTTCTTACAACAGTAATATATTGCCTGTTGATAGTTTGGTGAGTATCCACGAAAATAACCTGAATATTGCCGAAACCCTTGATAAATTATTGAGTCATCGGTTCGAATATCGTCAATCGGGTAATTTTGTGATTATCAGGTATGCACCACTTGAACTGGTTTTGCTGGTCAACGAATCGGTTGGTAATCCAGAACTTTACACTATTTCCGGGCAGGTGGTGGATAAACGAACCAATAAACCTATTGAAGATGCAAGTATTTATGAAAAGAATTTATTGGTTTCTGAAATAACTGATGGAAACGGTTATTTTTCGATGCGGTTAAAAAATATTACGCAGCCGATATCATTAACGGTGAGCAAAGAAAACTATAAATCTACCATTACCCATTTTTTGGCCGAGGTAAATATCACTAATAAAAAGGAAGATATGGGCGAAAGGTTTATTAGTGGAAACCTGGATGATGTAGAAAAAACCTGGCTGGGAAATGCGTTGGTTACTGCACAACAAAAATCCAGTCGATTAACATCGGTGGGTTTATTTCCAAAGCCCCATTTCAGTTTTCACTGATCCCAAAACTAAACTCCCATGGTTCACTAAGCGGACAAGTGGTGAACAAATTTTCGCTTAACGTAATCGGCGCTTATAGTGCTGGTGTAGATGGTGCTGAGATTGGTTTTGGGTTCAATATCGATAAAAGTGACGTTCAATATTTTCAGTTTGCAGGAGGTTTTAATTTAGTAGGAGGAAATGTTCGTGGAATTCAAATTGCCGGTTTTTTTAATCATGTAAACGGCAATGTAAATGCACTGCAGGTTGCGGTTGGCCACAACCATGTTAGTAAGGATTTTGAAGGCTTGCAAATAGGAGGCATCTATAATAACGTTAAAAATAATTTTAAGGGGGCACAATTTTCTGCTGGTCTTAATACAGTAGGCGGGACACTGAAAGGCTGGCAAACAGGAGCATTTAATTTAGTTGGTCAGGATACAAAAGGAGTTCAGATCGGAGTTGGTGGGAATATAGTAAAAGGTAGAACCAGTGGGATACAGATTGGTGGTATTGCTAATATTGATCAGGAGACCAGTGGATTAAATCTTGCTGTACTCGCCAATTTTACTTCAAAAACTGCGAGTGGATTGCAGGTTGGGGCGATTAATTATGCTAAAAACTTAAAAGGCGTTCAATTAGGGTTTTTAAATGTTTCTAACTGGAATGATGGTTATTCCATTGGCTTAATCAACTTTGCTTTAAACGGGTATCATAAATTCAGTTTCAGCACGAATGAAAGCACAACTTATAATGTGGCTTATAAAGGTGGAAGCAAACGTTTGTACAATATACTGATGTTCGGTACAAACAAAAAATCAGCTGATAAGATATATACTGGCGGACTGGGCTTTGGAAAGGAAATGAAACTGTTTCGTAGTGTTTCATTAAACCCTGAAATCAGTAGTCAATATGTATATCAGGGTAGTTGGGATTACCTGAACCTATTAAATAAATTTGAGTTGCCGATAAACATCAGGTTAAATAAATGGCTGGCTATTCAGGGCGGTCCATCCCTTAATGTGTATTACACCAGGCAAAACACTAAAATCGGAGAGTTTGGTCTTTTACAGGAGAAACATCGGGATTTTACCTTTAAGGATTCGAGATATACTGGTTGGGTAGGTTGGAACGTGGGGATTGTAATTTTGTAGGTTAATAGACCTATAATGTTTTTAAAACCTTATAGGTCTTAAATTAAATTCAGACTTCAAACTCTGCAAATTTTTCATTTTGATGAAATGCAATAAACTCTTCGATCCCTCCAAACCAATCAAAAACAGCATTTCGTTCGAGCTTTGAACTTTTGTTGATTGAGATTATTGAGTTGTAAGAAGAATAATCCCATTCCGACGGTGATTTGCAAAAGCCATGATGTACTGGGTTTTGATGGATATAATTGATTAATCCAGAAAAATAAAATTCATCCTTAATCTCTTTTCTGCGGGTGAAATCTAAAAATAAAGCTCCTCTTCTATTGTACTGTTTATTAAATGCTTTGGCATAGCAATTTAAGAAATTGCTGAGTTGTTGCATAATGAATTTATGGAAATCAAATTCATCATTATCGTTTTTTGCTAATAGTCTGATTGATTTTTCATCCCTCACTTGTATCAATACATGGAAATGATTTGGCATTAAACAATAACTAAATGTTTTAGCGATAGGCGATATGTATTTATCGTATCTGCTTAGGAAAAAATAAAATTATTATGTTTTCTAAACAGATTCTCATCTCCTACAGCATGGTTATAAATATGGTAAAAATTGCCGGGATGAAATTTATCGAAATATTTCATGGCAATTTTTTATAAATATAACAATCCTAGAAGGTTTTTAAAACCTTATAGGATTTAAAATCAACGCTAATGGTCAAACTCACCAGCGTTTTTCGCCGATTCCTCATCAGAAATTACTTTTCTTACTTTCTTTTTATCTAACCACAATACCAGTGCTGGCAATAAAGTTAAATTGAAAATTAAAGCAACCAATAGGGTTATAGAAAGAAGCAATCCCAGCACCACTGTTCCGCCGAAAGTAGAAGCGGTAAAAATTCCGAAGCCAAAGAATAAGATCAAGGCAATGTGCGTCATACTTACGCCGGTTTCGGTAATCGTATCCGTAATTACTTTGGGTACACTGAAATTTGTCAGGTTTAGTTCCTGCTGATAACGTGTAAGGAAATAAATTGTCTGATCGGAAGCCAAACCAAAGGCAATGGTGAAAATTAAAATAGTTGAAGGTTTTAACGAAATGCCGAAATAGCCCATAATCCCGGCAGTAATAATTAAAGGGACAATGTTTGGTAATAGTGAAATAAACATAATGCCCAAACTCTTAAACTGTGCCAGCCTTAAAAGCGATATTAATACGATGGCAAGTGCAATACTCTCCACCAAATGTCTTAACATATAATCCGTTCCCTTAGAAAATATAATGCTCGATCCGGTAAGTTCTACATCAAATTTAGATGGAGGCAAAATGCTGTCAATACGCGGTTTTAGTTCGGCCATAATTGCGTCTAAACGTTTCGAACCCACATCTGCCATTTGAAAACTGATCCTGGTGCTTTGATTTCCCTTGCTGATAAAATTGGTTAACAAACTCGCATTTCCTTTGCCACCATTGGCGATGTAGGCCAGAATAAAATTCTTTTCTAAGTTATCCGGCAAACGGAAAAAGGTCGAATCATTATTGTAGAAGGCCTGAGTAGCATATTTCAAGCCCATATTTACCGAAATGGAACGTGAAAATTCCGGATAGGCAGAAATCATTTTCTCCAGTTTTTCCATTCTTTTCAGGTTGGTTAAATTGAAAACACCATTCTTTTTCTTTGTATCTACACTTACCTCAAGGGGTAAAATACCTTCAAAATTTTTCTCAAAGAATTTTAAATCTGTTAAAATTTCGGAGTTTTTCGGTAAGTCATCAACCACATATCCGTTAACGTTAATTTTCATCACTCCGATAAAAGCAATAATGGAAATAATGATCGTTCCGATATAAATCAAGCTGCTTTTGTGCTGCACAAGGGTATCCGTTTTAACCAATAATTTGTGTAGAAACCCTTCATCAATATGGGTTTGCGGTTTAAGTTTTGGAGCAGGTAAATAGCTGAAAATAATCGGGATTAAGCACAAACACATTAGCCAGGTTACCATCACATTTATTGAAGCCACACTGCCAAATTGCATCAACAGCTCACTTCCGGTAAAATAAAGCACACCAAAACCAATGGCTGCGGTAATATTTGCAATTAAAGTAGTAATGGCAATTCTTTCTATCGTAATGCTTAGTGCTTTTTGCTTGTCGCCATGTTTGCGAAGCTCATTCTGGTATTTGTTCAGCAATAAAATACTGTTTGGGATACCGATAATTACAATCAGTGGTGGGATTAACCCCGTTAAAATAGTCAATTCGAAGCCAAATAAAACAAGTGTTCCGATGCTCCAGATTACGCCCATCACCACCACTAAAATAGGGAAGAATACGGCATAGAATTTTTTGAAGAAAATCAATAAGATTAATGCTGAAACCAATATTGAAAGACCCAGAAACAATACAAATTCATTACTTACCAATTTACTTACCGCGGTGCGGATATATGGTAGGCCCGAGATGTGCACCTGAATTTTAGTCGCTTCCTGGAAAGCCTTTGCTTTTGCCTCAATTTCTTTTAAAATAGGGTTCCGTGCAGCAGTATTTAAGATTTTGGTATCGAAAGTAATGGCCATTAGCGTGGCATTCTGACGGTTGTACACCAACCCTTCGAAAAAAGGATTACTATAAATGGTGTTTTTAATCGAATCCATTTCGGCATCAGTTTTCACCAAGCCACCAGGTAATGGTTTTAAAATAAATTTTTGGTTAACCGTGTCTTTTTCGAGCTGAAAAATCCGTCCAGAAGATAAAACCTGTTTAATGCCTTTTAATTTCTGGATTTCGTTAGAAAGCTGTACCCATTGGTTGTACACTTCCTTTCTAAAAATATCAGGCGATTGTATGCCCACCACCATCACACTTCCATCTTCACCAAAAGTTTTTTTAAAAGCGTTATATTTTACAAATGCGCTATCGGTAACGGGCAGGATTTTGCTCCCAGTGTAGGAGAGTTTTACATTTTTGGCCTGATAAGCCATAAAAACGGTTCCTAAAACGAAAAATACGATGATTGCGATACGATTCTGAAGAATAAATCTCGATAGCTTAACCCACATGTGCAGCTTAGTTTAATAATAATGGCAAAACTAATCTTATTTGTAAAACACGATTACTTTTTGCGCAATTAAATTTGCACAAATAACATACTTTTGAAAAAATTGTTTTAACAGCATGTTGCACAAAGTTAGAGGCATTGTATTGAAGACCACTAATTACAGCGAAAGCAGTGTAGTGGTGCAAGTGCTTACCGATAAATTTGGCATGCAATCTTATCTAATCAATGGGGTAAAAAAGCCAAAGGCCAAGATTAAAATGAATATGCTTCAATCACTTCATCTGTTGGATATGGTGGTTTATCATAAAGCAAATACCAATATCCAGCGTATATCAGAAGTACGACAAACGCCTGTTTTTAAAAGTATCCCTTACGATATGATTAAAACCAGTATTGTTATTTTTTTAAATGAGGTATTGTATAAAAGCATCAGGCAGCAATCGGCTGATGAAAGTTTATTCGATTATATTTTTAATTCAATAGCCTGGTTTGATGAAGTGGAAGAGATCAACCCAAATTTTCATTTATCCTTTTTATTAAAACTTACAAGGTTTTTAGGTTTTTCTCCTAACGGAAAAAGAAGGAACGATCAGATTTACTTCGATCTGCAGGAAGGAGAATTTACTTCGCGCTTACCAATTCACTCCAATTACCTTCAGTTAGATGATGCGATTGGTTTTATTTCTTTATTTAATTCGCCACTCGAAAAGATTTCTGAAATAAAGTTAAGCAATACTCAGCGGCGCTTTTTATTAGATAAGATATTGGTTTTCTATACCTTACATACAGCCTCATTTGGGGTGGTGCAATCGCATAAAATCCTTGAAACTTTATTAAGTTGAAAAAAAAGAAAAAAAGATTTGCAGAACAGTTTTATAGCGCTATATTTGCATTCCCAAACGGAGGATGGGGCATTAAGTTTGACAAAATATAAAAGGGAAATTAGCTCAGCTGGTTCAGAGCACCTCGTTTACACCGAGGGGGTCGGGGGTTCGAACCCCTCATTTCCCACTAAGCCTTTCAGTATACTGGAAGGCTTTTTTATCAAACTTTGAAATACACCTGAAAAGGGAAATTAGCTCAGCTGGTTCAGAGCATCCCGACATTATCAGTCGGGAGGGTCGGATCGAAAAAAGCAGAGATAATTTTAAGACATTACCAACAGGGAAATTAGCTCAGCTGGTTCAGAGCACCTCGTTTACACCGAGGGGGTCGGGGGTTCGAACCCCTCATTTCCCACCATTTAAAGCCTTTCAATTTATTGAAGGGCTTTTTTGTACTGAAAGAATTTAACTAAGCTGGTCAGAGCACCTGGTTTACACCAAGAGGTCGTCCCGATGTGATGGGCATCATTTTCCACAGAAGCCTTTTAGTTTTACTGGAAGGCTTTTTTTTGCACTGTCATTCTGAACGCAGTGAAGAATCCCTAGCATATAGCATTGACCATAATTGATCCTGAGTATCTTAAAAAGATTCTTCACTACGTTCAGAATGACAACTCTTGGTTAAATACGCTGAAAATACTTATTTTGGCTCCCATAATTCAATTTTATTGCCTTCTGCATCCATAATATGGATAAATTTTCCAAAATCATAAGTGGCAATTTCATCGAGTATGGTTACGCCATTTTCTTTGAGTTTTTCCAGTAGCGCTTCAAGATTTTGTACCCGGTAATTAATCATAAATTCCTTTTTTGAAGGCGAAAAGTATTCATCCCCTTTTTTAAATGGACTCCATTGAAGTGACTCTACCTCGTCGGGATTGTTAAGGTTTCTGGAATCAAAACTTACTGAACCCCATGCATTAACTTCAACCCCTAAATTCTTAGCATACCAGTCTTTTGTTTCCTTCGGATTATCTGAAAAAAAGAAAATACCGCCTATCCCTGTCACCTTCGGTGTGGTATCAATAGCTGAAGTTGAGTTTTTTGAATCTTCCATATCGTTTTTTTTGAGTTATAATTTAAGACCTATTGCGATCAGTATTTATATTTAATTTTCTTGATCGTTACAAGATAGCAGAAAATCATTTCTCCTGATTATCTTTTTCTTCACACAAACGATTGATTGTTGCCCTAAACAAAACCTAATCTCCAATTTTTTTCAGGAATAAACATGGTTAAATCAAACTAATCTGCCTTAAAAATAATTTTATTCAAATTACAATTAATTTGTAGTATTAATACTGATGTATCAAGATTGTTTAGTTAATTTTTGTTAATCCTAAGTTGTTTTAAAACAAACGTTTGCGTGGTTTTTTATCAAGAAATATGATAGGAATGATTCATTGCGATATTAAATTAGAGAAAGCGAGTTCCTGTTGTAAGTCTCTGTTTGATACATCATTACTAACCATAAATCTCAAACCAAATCAATGAAAAAGTCTATCAAATCAATTTCGGGCCTGGCGATACTGGGTTTCGTATTATTTACCAGTTCCTGTAAAAAACAAGAAAATTTGACGGGTGCAGATGGTGCATCTACAGATCAGAGTAAGAAACTGGGGCTTGCAAATGCCCAGGCGCTTGGCGGTACATCGTTAACCGTTTCGATGGGAGGAAATGCTTTTGTAACTACTTTAGCATCAGGCGGGGCAGAAACGGTGACTTCGACAAAGTTGGCAAACTGGACCAATGCCAATAGTATTTTCAGTTCTTATTTCAGGATCGGAAATACAGGATCACTAACTGTGGCTGTAAAAGCATCGGTGCCCAGTGGTACAAGTGTTTTAAAAATAACCATAAACGGTACTCCATTTAACGTTACGGCAACAGGTACGGCAAATACCACCTACACGGTAGGTACGGTAAACATCGGCACACCTGGTTATGTAACGGTTCAGTTTCAGGGAGTAAGCAAAACAGGATCTTACTTCGCAGATGTTTCTGATCTTGTGATTAGCGGGCCTGCAGTAGCATCAAATGTATATTATGCCAACGATCCTGCCAATTATTACTGGTCGAGAAGGGGACCTTCAGTTCATTTAGGCTTTTCGGCACCTGCAAATACAGAATGGTTTTATAACGAAGTTACTGTTCCAACAGGAGAAGATAAGATCGGGAGTTATTACATGGCAAATGGTTTTGATGGGGGATATTTCGGGATGCAGGTGAATTCGGCTACAGAGCGCAGAATACTCTTCTCGGTTTGGAACCCAACAGGTGGAACCACAACCTGGACGAGAAAGGGAACAAATGTTGTTGCGACTAATTTTACTGGCGAAGGTGAAGGTGGACAATCTTACCTCATTTACAATTGGGTTGCCGGGAATACCTATAAGTTTTTAACGCAGGGAAAGCCAGATGGAGCAGGCAATACCGTTTATTCATCATGGTTTTATGCACCAGAATTAGCAACCTGGACATTTATGGCTTCTTGGAAAAAACCAAATACCAATAGCTATTTAACCGGGTTATACTCTTTCTTAGAAAACTTTAATGATAAAAATGGCTATTTGGGCAGAAAGGCCGAATACAATAACCAATGGGTACGTAATGCGGCGGGCACATGGACCGAAATTACTTCGGCCAATTTTACTGTAGATGCCACAGGTAGTAACCAGCAAAGAATGGATTTTGCGGGTGGCGTTTCGGGTGGTAAATTTTATCTGCAGAACGGTGGTTTTTTTGCCAACTATGTTACCGCAAACCAGTCGTTTACCAGAACAGCTACTGGTACCGCACCAACGGTTAATTTAACTACGCTTCCTTAGTTCCAATAAATTTTAATTGCAAAGCAGGATGATGTATACTGCTTTGCAATTATTTTAATCTGCATATTTATTTACCTTATTCAATTATATATCCGAAATTGCCTGCTGAAAAACAGCGGTAAATGCTCAGTAAAGTAATCAGGTTTATTTTCTTTGGAAACTACTTTGTAGGGATTTTGGCGGTCGCTCTCACCCTCGAAGCCACTTTTCAACTGAGACTGCCTTTTAATTCCTTAAATTATTACCTACTGTTGTTTCTGGCACCGACCATTTATTATACTTACGCCTATAATAAAGTTTCTACTGCACCATCTACTACCAATCCTCGTAATCAATGGTATTTTAAACATAAAATTTTTATTAATTGGAGTCAGGCTGTACTTTTTATCAGTTGCATGCTGCTGGCCATTAATCTGCTTTACCAAAACTTTCAGCATATTTTAGCGCTTTCATTTAGTTATTGGGTAGCTATTGTAATTATTGTTGTTGCAGGCGGCTTATATTATGGTTTATTGCCAAAATCTTTTCTGCAATTTAATCTCCGCAATACGGGTTGGTTAAAAGCTTTCGTCATTGGTTTTGTTTGGGCCTGTTGCGCCAATGTGCTGCCACTGATTATGCTTAAAATCGAAACAGGCGTGGGGTATCACGATTCGGTATTGTGGACCTGGTTGTTTATTAAAAACTGGATGTTCTGCACCGTAAATGCAATTATTTTCGATATTAAAGATTACCCAACCGATGCCAACAAACATTTAAGAACTTTTGTGGTACGTTATGGCTTGCGAAGAACCATTTTTAATATTTTAATTCCACTGTTAATTATTGGTTTAATCTCTTTAGGCATATTTGCCAGTTACAAAGGCTTTGGGCTACCCCAGGTTTTATTCAACGTTTTGCCTTTTATTTTAACGATTTACATTGCCTATTCTATGCATAAGAGAAAAAATATCCTCTATTATTTGATGGTAATTGATGGTCTGATTTTATTCAAGGCAATATGTGGGATAATAGGAATGCAGTTTGTACATTAAGCTGAAAGACCACAGAGTAAAGACCAAAGCGTATATTACACTTGAGAAGTCTATCTTGATACTTTATACTCAAATCTCAATACTTTATACTCAATACTTGTACTCAATACCTGATACTATGAACAACAACTACGATAAAATAGCCAATCATTACGATACCTTAAGCCGTTTGGTGTTTTTTAAATCGCAGGTTAATGCGCAGGTTAATCAACTTCAGTATCTTCCAAAAGATAGCTCAGTTTTAATTGCAGGCGGTGGAACAGGGTGGATTTTGGAAGAAATTGCCAAAATATATCCGAGCGGTTTAAGGATTGTGTACGTAGAAATATCCGCTAAAATGATTGCACTTTCTCAAAAACGGAACTACCAAAATAATCAGGTCGAATTTGTAAATCTTGGTATTGAGGATTTCAAAACAGAGATTGCATTTGATGTAATTTTAACACCGTTTCTTTTCGATAATTTCGCTGAGCAACGTGCGGAAAAAGTGTTCGGACAGTTAAATGCATATTTGAAGAAAGATGGACTATGGTTTTTAGTCGATTTTTCGCTCAATAAAGCGAACGGGAATTGGTGGAAATGGCTGCTGCTAAAATCAATGTATAGCTTTTTTAAATTACTGGGGATTGTAGAAGCAAACGAGCTTATCGACATGAATTCTTACTTTCTGAATGCAGGTTATAAGATTTTAGAGCTGCGCTTATATTATGGAGGCTTCATTAAGGCGGTTATTTTCAAAAAATAAAATGACATTTAATTAATGCATCTATGTTGCATTTAAAATTTGAATTCAGATCTTTGTAGCAAAAGATAAGGATATGGATTTTGATGTAATTATAATTGGAGGTAGCTATGCTGGTTTATCTGCCGCGTTAACTTTGGGCCGTTCAACCAGAAAAGTTTTGGTAATCGATTCAGGGAAACCCTGTAACAGGCAAACCCCTCATTCGCATAATTTTTTAACACACGATGGCGATCGGCCTGCTGAAATTTCAGCAGCTGCAAAAGCCGAAGTGTTAGAATATCCAACAGTAAAGTTCTTGGATGGGAAAGCCAATTCGGCTAAACAAGTAGAAGGTGGCTTTAGTGTTGGTTTGGAAGGTGGACAGCATTTTACTTCCCGCAAATTGTTAATAGCAACTGGTTTGAGAGATGTACTGCCTGATATTAAAGGCTTGGCAGCATGTTGGGCCATTACTGCGGTACACTGCCCTTATTGCCATGGTTATGAAGTGAAAAATGAAAAAATAGGTTTATTAATGAATGGCGATCATGCCTTTGAGATGGCTAAAAACCTACACTTGTGGAATAAAGATTTAACCATTTTAACCAATGGGAAATCAGAATTTACTATAGAGCAGACTGAAAAACTAAAATCTAAATCGATTACTGTTTTAGAAGAGGAGATTATTGAACTGGAACACCAAGATGGTCAGCTCGAAAACATTGTTTTTAAAAATGGAAAAAAGATAGCCTTTAAAGCAATTTATGTTAAACCAGAGATAGAGCAGCACTTAAATTTTAATGAGCAACTCGGGTTCGAATTAACAGATATGAAAACGATAAAAGTAAATGAGCAGCAGCAAACCACTGCCAATGGCGTTTATGCCGCAGGAGATTGTGCAACCTTGTTCAGGTCGTTATCTATCGTTATAGCCGCTGGAACCATGGCTGCAGTGATGATCAATAAGGAGTTAATTTCTGTAGATTTTTGATCAATCATCGGAAATTAAAATAAGATGGCACCAGCAATAGTAGCAATAAACATGGCCGCCATAACAATTCTATCGGCAGTGATCCATTGATCTCTTGTAAGTGGTGTTGCAACTTTTTTTACGGTTTCTGCTTTATGCCTGGAAAGCCTGAAAACTGATGTGTCTAATTTAATAATCATGGGATAATGTTTTAATAGGGTCGATTTTCTTAAGGCAAATCCCAAGCCAAAAATTCAGAAAAATGTGAAATTGTTAATAACTTATATTTTTTATTAATTAATTGATATTTATACGGTTGTAAAATACTGTAGGTATTTAAACAGGCTGATCAGGCTGTTTGAAATTCAATACAGCACGAGCACTTTATGTGTATAGTTGACTAACTTAGGAGTTTCAGAAAGGGCACAAGTGTAAGGCTAACTTCGTAAAGTTAGCGAAGAACAACTGTTTCTCTTCACCTAAACCTGATAGCGCCAAATAGCCCCCGATTTTATAAAAAAAATTGTATTTAAGACTTTTCTAATCGGGGCTATGGGCAATAGCAGGACTGCCGAAACCGAAGGATTATAGATTCTTGCTTTTCCAAAAAACAGTAAAAAATTTCATCTTTCACTGAATTATTTCCAAAGAACAAAATTTTATTTAAAATTATACAATTGATAATCAGTGCTTTATGAATTTACTTTAATTTATTTTAGTACTATGTATTGCATGGTAGTATATAAAACATATATCTTTGTTATATGATAGCAGAAAATACGCAAACGCAAATGCGGAAGGGAATTCTGGAATACTGTGTTTTATCGATCATCTCTCGGGGCGAAATTTACGCTTCGGATATTATTGCTGAATTAAGGTCGGCAAAACTGTTGGTGGTTGAGGGCACGTTATATCCATTATTAACCAGGCTTAAAAACAACGGTTTGTTAAGCTACAACTGGGTAGAATCTACCTCAGGCCCACCGCGTAAATATTATACCCTAACCGAAGATGGTCGGGGCATTTTATCACAATTAGATCAAACCTGGCAGGAGCTGGCTTATGCTGTAGGTATTTCACAAAAAGGAGCCAATTCATAATTAGTAAAAAAGGAAATGGAAAAGACCATCATCATAAATATAGGGAACACGATTATTCATATTGAAGAAAGTGCTTACGAACTCTTAAAGGCCTACCTGAACGAAGTAAAACAATATTTTGCCAATCATGCAGATGACCTTGAAATTGTAACGGATATTGAAAACCGGATTGCAGAACTGTTGACTGAGCAACTGGAGGAGCAGAAAAAACAGGTTGTAGATTCGGCCAACGTAAATTCGGTTATTGCACAGATGGGGAGGGTACAGGATTTTGATACAACGGAGGAAGGCGAAGAAGAGCCTGTAATCAATAATGCTTATCAGTATCAGTATACCGAGAAAAAACTGTACCGCGACATGGACGACCGTGTAGTAGCAGGTGTTTGTGCAGGTATTGCCCATTATGTAAGCGCAGACCCTAAATGGATCAGGTTGGCTACATTGCTGATCAGCTTTGTTGGTGGATTTGGCGTATTGGTATACGTACTCCTTTGGATCATTATGCCGAAAGCGAAATCGCGGGTAGAGAAAATGGAGATGAAGGGCGAGCCCGCAAACCTTCAGGGTTTTCAAAAGAACCTCGACGAAGAGTTACAAGCTGTTAAGGAACGCTTAAGTGAAGTAAATAAACACGCACAACCTATATTCGGACGGATAGGCATTTTTATCGGTGAGTTTTTCGAATGGCTTGGCCGCTTTATTTCGGGCACAGGAAAAGTGATCTTTAAAGTGATTGCAGGTTTTATCGTAGTATTTGGGGTATTATTTTTACTGGCTTTAATTATTAGTGTGGCAGCTTTCCAGGGATTTTGGGATGCGAGTATTTACGAATATTTCCCCTTCTCTATTATTAATGAAGGCAATAGAGGAATCATTTTATTTGGTGCATTTATTGTATGCTTTGTACCGGTTTTAGCTTTGGTATTATTCTCCATCAGGGTGGCGTTTAACAAACAGGCCATAAATAAAACACTTTCTTTTGCTTTGCTGATTATCTGGTTGGCTGGTGTAGCTGTAACGGGTTATCAGGCCGCTAAAATATCTTCGGAGTTTAAACAGCACGCAGAGTTAACGCAAACTGTCGATTTAAAATCTTTCTCTTCGTATACTATTAATATCGATAAAAGTAAATATTTCAGTAAAGAGGATAGTGTGGCTTACCACATCGATGCAAACAACCGCCACCAGATTGTGGTTGACGATTTTGAAGATGGACCGTTTGTTTCGCCTAACCATATCCGTATCGATATCATCAAGAGCGAAACCAACGTTACGCGTTTAACACAGAAGTACGAATCGCAGGGTAAAACCTTTCAAAGTGCATTGCAGAATGCGCAGAACATCAGCTACAGTTATGCCGTGAAAGATTCGGAGTTGATCTTTAGTCCGCGGTTTCAATTGAGAAAAGGAACCATCTGGCGTAACCAGGAGGTAAGGTTAACCCTTGAAGTTCCGGTAGGTACAAAGTTAATTTTAAAGGAAGATGCTTACCGTTACATTAATAATTACTGGACCTGGGACTGTAAAAACAGTGAAAACGACCACAATGATTATACTGTTTGGATTATGACCGAAGATGGCTTGAAGTGCGTTGCGCAACTAAAAGAAGAGGCCTTAAAAAAACAAAAGCTAAAAGGAGAATTATTCGATTTGGAACTGTTGAAAAACAATAAGACTACGGATACTCTTTATCAGGATTCTGTTTCAAACAGGATTAAGGAAGTTAAAGAAGAGTTGGGGATTGAACCTGAACAATAGTCCTGGCCGGTGAAACCTAATCATTCCCATACAAATTGGCATTAAGATTTCCGCCTGCGCGGGAAAGACGATCACTTTGTTGTGAAGAAGCTGCCAATCACTGATTTATCTCGGTAAAAAAATATAACGCCTAAAAAAGAAACCATGAAAACATTATTTACGCTAATTGCATGCCTTATGGTGTGTGGGACATCTTTTGCCCAAAAATTAAATAAACTTACGGGTAAAATCGTTGATGATAAGACGGTTCCGGTATCGTTTGCCATTGTTAGGGTGCTGAATTATCCTGATACAACTATCGTCAAAAGTGTATCAACCAATATAGATGGCGAATTTACAATCGACCAGTTAAAAAGTGGTGAATATCAGTTATCAATCTCGATCGTTGGTTTTAAAAGTAAAAAGACGGATCGTTTTTCGCTTAGCGGAGATCTAAGACTACCTGCAATCAGCATCGAGAGTTTAACTAAACAGCTGAAAGAAGTGAGCGTGCAGGGCCGAAAACCTTTTGTTGAACACCAGATCGATAAAACTGTGCTGAATGTAGAAAATAGTATCGTTTCGACAGGTAGTACGGCACTCGAAATTTTAGAGAAAGCGCCAGGTGTGCAGTTAGACAGGCAGAACGAACAGATTTTATTGAATAATAAATCGGGTGTAATGGTGATGATTGATGGAAAAAACAACTTTTTATCGGCATCAGATTTAACCATCTATTTAAATAGCTTAAGCAGCAGCCAGATTGCCACCATAGAAATTATTACCAATCCATCAGCTAAATACGATGCAGCGGGTAATTCGGGCATTATCAACATTAAACTAAAAAAGAATAAGGCGTTTGGTACAAACGGAAGTATTTCATCAACCTACCGCAATGCAATAAGGGCTAATTTGCCTACCAATATCTACGGATCGGAGGTAAACTTTAATTTAAACCACCGTGTAGAAAAATGGAATTTTTACACCAATGCAAATGCCTCTAAAAACAATAATTTTTCGAATTTATTTTTAGAGAGAAGCACCAACTCTAATGGTTTGCAGAGCGTATTTAATCAAAATTTTCAAAAAATATATACCGGATCACGCTTGGCTGCAAAAGTCGGTGCAGATTATTATGCCAGTGAAAAAACGACGATAGGGCTTATGCTGGATGGCAGCACCAGTACGCGTAAACTGGATAATTTCTCTCAAACATTTATAAACGAAACTAAAGCAGGTGTGGTTAATAACAATTCATTAATCCTGAATGGTGATGCCAATACGCCAAACAAAAATTATAGTGCAAACTTTAACATCAAGCATGATTTTAAAAAGGAAGGTGCCAGTTTAAATTTTGATGCCGATTATTCTGGCTTTGATTACTCGGGAGTGGAAAATTTTAATACCGATTTTTATGATGATAAAGGTATTGTTTACAACAATACGACCATTAGAAACAATAGTAAAACAGCCATTGATATTTATGCGGCCAAAACAGATTTTACCTGGCCAATATCAAAAACAACGAAGCTGGAAACAGGCCTGAAAAGTACGTATGTAAAAACCAATAACGATTTTCTTTCATCAGCATTGATCAATAACGAATGGCAGAATATTGTGGGACAAAGCAATAACTTTATTTATAAGGAAAATGTGAATGCAGCTTATGCAAATGTATCTGAAGATTTGGGCAAGTGGCAAATTCAGGCAGGTTTAAGGGCAGAGTATACACAATCAACCGGGACATCGGTAACCAATAATACCGAAGCAAAACAGCATTATCTGTCGTTATTCCCAACCGTTTTTGTCAGTCAGAAAATTTCGGAGAGTAGTAATTTACGTTATTCGTATGGCAGACGCATAGATCGCCCCAATTACCAGCAGTTAAATCCTTTTAATTTTTATATGGATCCTTACACCATACAGCAAGGCAATCCATATTTAAAGCCTCAGTTTACCAATAATTTCGAAGTAAGTTACAGCTACAAAAGTGGCCTGTCTTTCTCATTGAGTTATTCTAAAACAAAAGATTTAATTTTGGATAGTAAAACGGCACAGAACGACAGCACCAGGATTGTTACGGTTGGACAAGGCAATATAGGCAGCGGGCAATATTATACAGCAGGATTATATTTTCCTTTGACTATTACGAAATGGTGGAACCTGCAGAACAATTTTAGTTTGTTTTACAACAAATTTAATGATGATAACTTAGAAGGTGCACCTTTTATGTTGAGTAAAGTATCATATAATTTTAACATCAGCAGCTCCATTACCTTACCTGATAACTGGACATTCGAAACCAATTTCTGGTTAAACTCGCCACGCGTACGTGGTTTGGAACGGACCATTATTTACCAAAATGCGCTGAACATGGGGGTACAGAAAAGTTTCCTAAATAAAACTTTAAAACTTAGGTTAAACGTCGACGATATTTTCCAAACCAACTATTGGAAAGGAACGCTCGATTATCAAAATGTGAATTTAAGGGTTCAGAACAATTACATTAGCAGAAGGGCCTCCTTTAGTGTAAGTTATAGCTTTGGTAACCAAAATTTAAAATCAAACCAAAACCGGAAAACAGCTGCCGATGATATTAAAAACAGAGCGGGGGGCTAGGTGAGTTTAGAGTCGTGAGTCTTTAGTCCAAAGTCCTGAGCCGGCTCGCTTTTCGATTAACCGATTTAAACAATTACCATTTTTAAACCAATTAACATGAAAAATATTTTTTACAGTATCGCAATCTTATTTACCGCTTTAAGTTGCGGATGCCATGGTGGCGGAGGTTATTTATCCATCAATACACAAGATACGAACAACTCGTTTAAATTTGAGGCCAAATATGCAGATGGTAAAACAGCTAAACTGGAGAAATACCTCGATAGCGCGCTAAACAATGAACTGCCTTTGGATCAGAATATCGATCTGTTCGTAAATTTAAACGGTAGCGATAAGTTTAACCTTAAAGCTAAAAAAGGCTGGTTGGAGATTAATTTTGATAAAAAGGACAGTTCTTTAGCAGGCTATATGAAAGTGAAAAAACTGACGGAAGGGATTAAGCAGAAGTTATCAGAATAATCGCGTTTCTAACCGCAGAGGGAAGGCGCAGAGGGCACAGAGCTGGGCGGTTATTCTTTTGCAAAATTATCTTTGGAATTCGGTCTCCCAACTTTCGGACTTTTGCTCGTTTTTTGCCACAAAGGCACGAAGCAATTTTTTTCTGCGTATATCTGTGAGATCAGCGGGCAACTTTATTATGTTTTTCTCCCACAGATTTAAGATGATCAGCGCAGAGTTATGATGAATATAATATATTAATAGTCATTGCGAACCGAAGCGGTGTTGTGGGGAGCTTGAAGCAATCTGTTTAGTTTAGCATTTACCATTTGAAAATTGATTATTGTTAATTATCGCTGTTATGTTAACGGTGTAAGAAATTTAAGAACATTCGCTATCTCCATTTATTTACGTGCTCAACCTTGTTCTGGAATTGTGCTGCCAGCGACTTTATTCTTGATTGCAAAATCAGTTTTCGGCCTTCAATTGTACGGGTAAATATTAAATCGCAGTTACCTACACAGCGTTCCCATTGTTTTTTGAAATGCTCTGCCAGGTTTTTATTTCTCCCGATCAGCTCGGGAACAGCGTGGTAATCCTTCTGTTTAATAAAAAGCATAAACCTGTTTTTCCTGATCATTACATACCGTGGATTATTGATAGGGGCAATGATTTCTTGCAGTGCATTAATAAAAGTAGATTTTTCAAAAGTGGTTCCACCTTCTAAATGGCAAAAAACAGCACCATGTTCATCCATATTGCTTTCTACGTAAATTTTCGAAATGTCAGTATGAATTGCTCCTGCTTTAATCAGCGCATTTAGCAATGCCTCACCAATTTGCTGGATATCTTTTGATATATCCCGGTACTTAATATAGAGGCTTAGGGTTTTGTAGGTTAGCCGCCCAAATATGATTACTCCAATCGTGCCAATGATAGCAAGCAGTAGGTACAGGTCGTTTGCCGATCGGACATTTCTACCGCCCCTGAGTAAAAGTTCGAAACTTTGCAGACCAAATCCGGCCAGGCCCGAAGCTAAAGTTGCCGAAAGATTGGCAATAGTTTTACTAAGGTACATGCCTTTAGTTTCCTGATATCCTTTTTCTTCCAGAAATGGGATTTTAATTTCTTCGATCAGGTTTACACCTCCTTCAAGTGCCAGTTCCCAGCGTTTTTTTAAATTTTCCCTGTCGGCCGCATATGTAAACATTTCATCATTCTTTTTCCCGGCTTCTACCTCCTGAGCAATGTTCCCGGGTAAGTTTAACCGGTTCAGGCCGTTTTCTATCCCGGGATTTTCTTTAAATGAAACCCCCACAAAACTTTTAAAACGTCTTTTTAATAAATCGAAATCATCCCCTCCGGTTTTAATTGTTGGGTCTATCGTTACCAAATGCCAGATATTTCCGGTTTTATTGGCATTTCCATTTTGTGTTCTAATTGCCCTGCCGCGCATTTGGTTGGAAGAAACAAAAGAACCCACAAAACTGGCCAGTATTAATGCATTGATGGCCGGTGCATCCCACCCTTCGCCCAGTAAAGATTTTGTTCCGATCAATACTTCAATTTCTCCTTCCTGGAAAATTTCGGTTACGATGTGGATCAGGTCATTTTTAAGCTGTTCGGTTTGGTCGATAATGATATAGTTATGATCGAAAGGAAGAGGAGATAAGCCGATTTTCGAAATTCCCTTTCTAGCTGCCTTTTCTTCAAATACTTTACATGCTGTTTTTGGTATAATAACCATCGAACCAGTTAACACGCCTATTTTTTTACTGTTGTTGTTCTCCCTACGTAATTTTTCGAATATGGGGATTACGCCCATTTTGGTTAACTCAAGCTGATTTTCGGATGTATTTACATAAAATTCTTTGCGGATGTAATCAGATAAGATCACCATCCTGAGCTGATGGCCCAATTGTTTAAACTCAAAATCAACAATTTTGCAAATGCCCGTGAGTTTGCTAATACTGGAAGTTAAAAAGCTTGTAATGCGTTTATTATTCGAAAAATCAATCTGTCTTTTTTCCATCGCACCGCAGCGTCTCAATTTATTTTCAAGTTGCTTACGGTGTTCATCAAAGGGTTTAAAACGGTCTTTTTCCTGATGCAGGTAAAAATCTAAAAGCTTTTCCATCCAATGGTAATCGAGCGGTGGGATTTTCAGTTTTTCATCTCCCATCACCTCGGTATGCAGTTCGTGGATTTCCCTTCCGTTAGCATGTAGAAAAATTAAACAGGCCGAGTAGCAGGACAGGTTAGTATAAATCCATTCGAGATGTTCAGTTGGGTTTACCCATATCGGATGGTTTTCGATCGCGGTGATCATCGTTTTATCCTGTTTGATTTCGTGGAACAGTTGTTCGATATTTTCCCTGAACCTGATGATGTTCTGGTTTTCTTCTGTTGTTGGAAAAGTGAAATGCACATAATCCTGATGCGGACATAAATCGCCCTCAATTACCAGCTCGGGCACGGATATTTCGGCATCAACAGGGCCGTTAAACTCGAGGTACCTTAACCATTCGGTTGGGGTAACATCATAAGGTGGGGTTGCCGTTAAGCCCACGGTAATGGGGTCTAGTTTTTCTTTTACCCTGGTTAGGGTTTGCCACCATTCGTTTTTTAAGTGATGGGCTTCATCCACCACAATGGTATTAACCTGTTGCAATTTTAACCCATTTACAATGTTATCCAGATTAGGATTTGATGATTTTAAGGTTTCTTCGATATCTTCCTCTTCGTCGGTTTCTTCCTCCTCTTGTACACGCAGGTTATTACAGGCTGCGTGGAGCCCCTGGAAAGTAACCACTGTCATAAATTTTGGATTTCTGATATCTTTCGAAATCCAGTCTGGTATTGTTTCAGCCTGGAGAAAAAGATCGCAGAAACGTTGTATCCACTGGTTGCGGATGGCAATGGTTGGAGCGAGGATTAGGGTTGGTTTATTTAAACGGATAGCCACTTCGAGGCCTAAAACCGTTTTTCCTGACCCAGGCGGTGCAATAATATGTAAATGCCGGTTAGCAATATAGTCGTCTAAATGATCGAGCACCCGTTTTTGATACTTTCGCCAATTGGATACAAATTTTATTTCTTCTGGATAGGAGACCAAGGTTTAAGAGCTTTAATATATTTCGAACTTTAATTTTTTCGTGTTTCTTTCTTTTGATCGGAGATTCTGATAATTGGCATATCGTTAATTTCTTTTAACCTGTAATTGATCTAGTCCTCTTCTACCGAACAGCTGATCCAGTAAACGCCCATCTGTCCTCTGTTATGCATGCTTCCTTTAGGTAACTGTTTTTTTGGAGATGCTAAAACGGTGGTATCTGCCTCTCTTACAAATTTTGTTAAAGCATTAAGATTAAGTTCAGAAAAAGGGAGTATCGTGAAATCCCAACTCGAATAATAAGATAACATCCATGTAAATTCTTTGTCGGTTTTATTGTTGATGAGATACTCATTAAGGATTGAATAAGACTCCAAAACGGCAGCATTATCGAGATCCTGAATGCCTGTATAACAGCTTGGTTCAACCAATGCATACCAATTTAAGAATATCAATCGTTTCAGGATTTCGAGTTGAATTTCTTCATCTTTTGTATTGAAAAATAAATCCAGATAGCTTTGGTGCAGGTTCCTATATTGATCGAAAATTCCCTCCTCCTGAAGTTGTTTATCTCTACTATCCATATCCCCATCTAAAGATTCTGCATAGTTGTGTAGATCCAATTCCAGGTTTGATAGGGTATCGATGGTTATTTGCATTTTAAATTCGTGACTTTATTCTACTGACTAATGATTTCTATATGATCACCGCTCGTTATTGCAAATTGTTTGGTCTGTTGGTTAAAGGCTACTTTTGGCAGTTCTTCAATATGGTGAATGATTGATGAATTCTGCAATCCACTTGATAAACTCTCATCTTGATCAACTATTTTGCCTGTTTTGAGATTTATGATTTTCGGAAACTTAAACAGATCCCATGCATAGCGATCGTTAATGGCAAAAAGGTTTCCAAACTCAATGTCCATTTTAACAGGTTTAGAAATTTGATTTAGTTCGATATCCCAAATAGCAATGTGTCTTTGTGGAAGATTTTCCAACAGATCATCATTCATTGCTTCATCATCAGAAGAACCCAATAATATGTGGCGGTCATCAATAAAACTCGCTGTAGCGATTTCAACGCCTACGTTTGGATAAATTTCAGATTGATCGAGCAATTTGGGGCTTTGTATACATTCCTCAATGTCAAATACTTTGATGGCATCCAATGGATGCCAGATCCAACCTTTACTCATTAAGTACTTGCCGTTTGGACTTATTTCGAGTCTTGAATGAAAAAAATCAGATGGATTTCTACCGGGAGTATCGGTTACAATTTGTCCGGTTTCAACGTCTTCGAAGTCGAGCCTGCAATATTCGAACGGGCAGTGAATTAAAAATGTTCTATTATTTATTGTCACAAATGCAGCCGGATATTCATATACTTCAGCGCAATAATAAGAACGGTTGATTTCCCTAATAAGTTCTCCATTTTTAAGTAAGAGTCCTTTGGTTCCGAGTTTTCTATAAATAAATGCATATTGTCCATCAGCTGAGGTAATAGCTGTATCACCGAAACCATAGTGATATTGAGACAATTGTTCTTTTGTCCCATCAAGGGTGTATCGTGTACCGGCAGAAGCCCAATCAATAATTGAATTACCAAACCAGCAAATGGTTTTTAAATGACTGGTTTTAATGCTTTGCCTTTTCATACTGATTAAGTTCAAACTATAGTAGCCTGATCTTTATACAATTTCCGCTTCTCTCTTTTTAGCGTCCACCTCAATAACATTGGATTGATGATTAGTTCAAATAGAATAGTAAAAATAGCTTCCATATTTGTTTATGATAGGTACAAGATAATAAAAACATTAGTTCGGTATTACCTTCCAATGGGATATATTTAAATCACGGTTTTCTTTATGTTTATGCCCAGGGATTTTTATAACCCTTTTGACCTTTTTGGGTAGATCTGTAATCCCTGGTGCCACCTTTTAGTGCTTTTTCATCTTCCATTTCATCATCAGTATCCCAATCATCAGCTCGTGCAGGGCTCATGTTCCCATGGATAACCTGATCTTCGGCAGGAAGCTGACTGGCCGGAAATGTACCTTCCTGAACATCTCTGTGTCTGGCTACCTGTTTTCGTCCTTCCGCTGCGCTGGCTACAAATTTGAAATATTGGGTGAATTGGTTGAACTTAATTTCACCATTCTCAATGGCACGCAAAGTTGCCCTGAATATTTTCCCGGCGCCTTGCTTTCTCCATTCTTCTGCCAGATAAACGGTAATGTGCATTTGTGATGCGCCTCTTTTTTGTAGTTCAGTAAAGCCCGTATCGTCAAGTTTCAATAGTTGGGTGGCAATTTGCGGGTCAGAGAGTGTTCCTGAAGTTACCGCCCTGATAAATTCATCATAAGTATCACCCATTTGTGTTCCGCCCCAACCGGCAGAGGTGCTACCTGTTTTGGGTGCCCCACGGTTATGAAAGGCACTAATCGAACCAGCTCCAAAGGGAGCAGGAACACCAATACCGGAAGCTCCTTTTGTCCAATCCTGATAAGGGGAAAAGGTGCCAGGTGTATAATCACTGTGATCCGATGTAACGTGTTTTGTTACAATTGGTCTGCCATCAGTTGCCGTGCCAGTCTTTTTATAAGATTCACCTGAACTTTTGAGTATAAAAATATCCGGATCATCGGTTTTGGTGAGGTTTAAACTCTGGCCATGCTGGTTATCTTCATAAGCCCATTGGGGCTGTATTACCGTTTTATAATTAATGTTGTTTGAAGCAGGCTGTACATATACGGTTTGCGTTTGATTACTAATTTGCGCATTTGTTAAACGTTGAGTTGAGGCTTTCAACTGTTTTACTTTTTGGCTACTGTTAACCATATCCTGCACTTGCCTTTGTGCAATGGTTTCCGGTCTGTTATCTGTAAAAGAAGTTACTTCGTTTTTACCTTGTTGAGTGGAAGAGCCATTTGCGGTGGACTGACTTTTATTTTCGGATATTTTATCAGCGTATATAGGCATTGTTGAGCGTTTATTGAATTAAAGATATAAGTATTCTGTTAACCATGCAAGTGATAATGCGTTTCAACTTTAAAGGTAATGGCTACAAAAGAACACTGGCCAGATAAAAGCTTGATAATGGAACAATAGGGATTGGTTATATATACAGTTTGAACCAAAGTTAGTTGTTCGTTTGAAGTTCAAATCATCATTGCGAACCGAAGGGTAGGATGGAGCTTGGTGTGAAGCAATCTGTTTATCCGAAGTTGGGATTTATAAAGATTGTAAAAAGATGCTGTATCAATATCGGTTTGTCATCCTGAGCCCGTCGAAGGACCAGTTTTAATGCGTTCCGACAGGCTCAACATGACAGCATCTAAAGGGATTTAAATTATGATATAACCCCTGTATTCGTTTTTAATGTTTAACATCGGCCGGAGCATTCGTGGTCGAATCTGCTGTAGAATCGGTATGTGTACTATCCATCATTTTGCTGGTATCGGTGTATTTGTGCATCGTGTCGGCATTTTCCTCGCCAGCTTTTTTACCAGTACATGCCGATAAGGCTAAACCTAATGCGGCAACTAAGATTATTACTTTCGTTTTCATATTCAATGTTATTGGTGTATCAATACAATTCTTTTTAACCGGCAATTGTTTTAAGAATGGTTAAATTATGTTTGGAATTGAGGGTTCGGAGTTTGGTCGTCATTGCGAACCGAAGGGGAAGTAAAGCAATCCGGCTAGTTTGCCGTTTGAAAATTGAAATTTGATTATTGGTCATTATAAAAATCTGTGCGCATCTGTTGTCAAAAACTGTTACCTCTAACGTACAGATCGAAATCTATAGAAAGCCCCAGCCTGTTCATTCTGGCAATGCTCTCCCTGTTAATACCCGGGCCGCCGATCATCCCATTTCCATTATGGATCTCCATGGCAACCTGAATGTAACCTTCAGCTTTTTCTACCAGTTCCCTAACGCCTTTTTCGTCTGTTTCGAGGTAGCTTAACAACTTGCTGAGTTTATCTTCAAATTCGTCGGGTTCTGTATTGAGCATAATCTTTAAGGCACTAAACCGATGTGATGATCTGCCGTTTTTCTTTAAATCACCTTTATTCCAGCTGTCATAAACCGATAGGGTAGTGAAAGTTTTTAGTTCATTTTCCGTCAGGTCTTCTGATGTGACAAAAAAATAAACCCAGTTTCCAGCTTCTGTTTCGATAGAGATAATTTCACCTAAATTAAGGTCGATATACACCGCAAAATAGAACCGCTCATCCTGCACCGGAAGGTAGGCTATAATGAGGTTATTGCGCTCGCGGTCAATCCGGTCTATCTGTAGCTTATTGTTGAGGTAGATTGGCTGATGAATTTCAAGATATTGCCCGGTTACCCCGAATGTTTTTTCCTGAAATTCTTTTTCAATCAGTGTTATGGCTTGTTCGTCTGTCATTTATTTTTTTGATGCATAAATATAGGTTTTTTGATTAAAGGTATGAGGCTCACCATAGAACACCAATTGGAAATGATGTCGGGATGCCCTGTACAAATGCATTAAGATCCCCGCATGCGCGAGGATGACGAATCGCTTTAGAAATTTAAGGGCATTTAAGTTGATATTCCAGCTGATATTTTAAAGTTGGGTCGTCATTGCGAACCGAAGGGAGGGGATAAGAGGTGGGGTGAAGCAATCTTTTTAGTTAGATACTACTCTTTATTTTTCCTCATAATAAAAACAATACCAGAGGTACCTCCTGAGCCCGAATAAGTATCGGTATAATCGAGCGTTTGCACAAGTTCGTACTGACTTTCTACCATATAATTCAGTATCGCCGCGTACGATTTTTTGTTTGTGAGCATTTCAGAATATTGCCTGCCTTCTTTTATTTGCTCAGGAGTATCTCCGAAATCCACATCTACCTTTAACTTTCTGGATAAGAACTTCCCCTGGATCAAAATATAAGCGTACGAATATTTTTTATCCAAAGTGAGGGCTCCTATACTGGTCTTTTTTGTTTCTTGTGAAAAACCTGCTAAAGATATGGTGGCAACAAACAGTACCGTTAATATAAATTTCATGATGGTTAATTTTTTACTGTTGCAATATCGCTAAGGGACAATATAAAGGATAACCTGAATAGCTACAAATTTAGTTGATTATGATTTTGTTAAATGCGCTTTCACAAGTGCAGCTAAATCTATCTGCTTAATCTGCGTTTTTGATCTTTTTGATCTGCGGGAAAAAATAAGTTGGTTTCATTTGGTTTCCCACAGATGACGCAGATTTAAAAGGATTTTAATCAAACGTTTAATTGGAAAATTGGAATTTGGTTCTAGTAATTTATTCTTCAATCGTCATTTTGACCGGAGTGCAAAGAAGTGGAGAAATCTATCTGGATACAGATCTCTCCGCTCCACTGCGTTCCGGTCGAGATGACGACTTTTTTATGGAAGTTTGTCAATCGTAATTAATTTCCCACTCCGTCATTGCGAACCGAAGGGTAGGGTTGGTGCGACGGAGTGAAGCAATCTTTTCCGGGAATTTTCATCCTGCTAAATTTAATTTTGCTATATTTATACCGCGAACACAGTTGGAGTAATTCAACGAATAATTTTCTTAACAATATCCTAGGCATACCGGTGAAAGTCCGGAAACTCTTCGGCTTGTCCGACTGTGTTCGCGGTGACCTAGGCTTTAATTTAATTTTTCAAAAAATGCGAACACAGAAAAATCAAATTGCTTTAGCTGAACTGGAGTTCAGTTATCAAGCACTGAAAAGGCCTGTAAATGTAAATGAGGCCAAAAATTCAATTCAATTTTTAAAATAACTCCGTGGTAAACACTTAACCGGCAATGCTAACGAATGATATGTATTGTTTGTGAACAAGGCCCATGAAGTTTTTTGCTGGCAAAAGCTAAAACGGCCGGCAAAAACCATCAACTGCATACAGCAACTGGCTGGCCTTGCCGTTGCCTGCAATGCTTACGGCATACTAGTGTTAAACTATTGTGATGTTAAAACCATAAAGGTTAACCAACTCGATGAACTCTTTGTAAATAGCTGTTTTATTACCTGCTCAGAGGTAAACATCGAAATTATTGATTATATCATCTGCAATACGTTAAGCCATTACAGTTTTAGAGAAGAAAGGTATAGGGATTAAAAACACAGTGGGCTGTTGAAAGGCAGCCCATTGCTTTTACTATTATTGGCTTTTGTGCCTCCTCGTTCCGTCATTTCGAGCAGAGTGCAACGTAGTCGAGAAATCTATCGAGATAGATCTCTCCATTCCACTGCGTTTCAGTCGAGATGAAGATTTTTATATAAGTCCGTTAATAACTTGTTTCAGTACCTAAATGGTAAGCATAAGTCTAGCTTTTGTATGGCTAAGGCACTAAGACTTTAGCTAGTGTGGTTTCTAAACAATTTATCGTTTGTTATTTTTATTCATCAGATATTTCGAAGTGAATGTTCTTTTCAGAAGAAAAATATTTTGATTCATTTTTTTCATTTAAAAAATTAACAAATTTATTAAGGGTATCTCTCATGGATTGGTTTATAGTTAAGTGATTGTTTTCCTTGAACACAATACCATCACTAATCATTTCATGTATAACGTAGAAATCATCTTTGCTCGAGTAATATGTTATATCATTATTCGCTAGTCTATTTAATTTGTTAAATTCTTTATTTTTTGATTTTTCGAATAATTCTTTATACGCTTCATTAAGCTTTTTTTCATCTTCTATTAAGGATTGCATTGTTTCAAGGATTCTATCATTTTTTAACTTGTATCTATCGAAAATAGCGTCATCCATTTTAGTATATTGATATAGTTTCAAGTTTTTAAACTCTGAAATCATCCTTAGTCTTCTTTTTTTATCTCTGTAGGTATCAATTCGTTCAGATATAAAGACGATAAAAAGTATAATTAGAACGCTAATTATAAAATAAGATAGTAGACGTAATAATTGAATCCAAATATTTCCTAGGTAGGTTTTACTTAAAAATGATGCTTCATCTTTAACATCAATTGCATTGACAACATCGATGTTTTTCTGCCCAGCAATTTTACCAAATGAAATTATATTAGGAGTAATTTCTTTATTATGTAAAACAAGTAGTTTGATAATAAAATATTCTCCAGATTCAACAATTACTTGTGAAAAACTGATCTTATCTTTATTATAATCTATAACCTTCAAATTCCTTTTGATATACTCATTACTTGTTTGTATAATTTGAGGAATCTCAATAATCTTTCCAGCACTGATTTTTATTCCTAATGGTTCATTCTTATCGTAAAATTCATTTATTATATTTTGATCGCCATTGTTGATTACTTTAACGGTGTAAATTCTAAGATTTTCTTTTGTTTGTTTTAAATTGGTACTGTCATAATAAACTTCAAGTTTATTAATGTCTGCATTAAAGTCTAATACATTTGTATTTGCAATAACTTCATATCGTAGATCTACTTTCTTTTCCTGTAAGAACGCGTAAATTGTTATTCCTGTACCTAACAAACCTAATAGTGCCAATGCTGTTCTTGAAGCAAAACTTTCAAAAAAACGTCTAAAAATGTTATCTTCCATTTAATTATCTAATTTTCATATTTAGTTTTTGATTCTAAATTTAATAAATGAAGCAATTAGAGATTGCTATTAATTAATAATAAATCCTCGATATTTTAATTCAGAATAGCATGTTTACCTTGATATTATTATAAGGAAGTGAATTAAGAATATTTTAATCATTTGGTCAATTTAGAAATCAATTATAATAAAAAAGAGTCACATTGCGTGACTCATAATTGTATTAAACAAATAAACCTAACACATTTGCTTTGATCAAATTCCTACGAATTCAGATGCTTTAACAGCAACTGCTTTTTCCAATGTCACACCTAAGCTACCACATACCGTTTTTAAGTCACTAATTGCTTGATTTGAAGATTTGGTTGGGTGCCATAATGTTGTATTGGGTAAATATTTCTTTGATTCACCAGTATTAGTAAAATTGTCGTAATAACCTAAAGCTTCTAATTTTGCCTTAACTTCCGTGTGTGATTTATTAACATCGTATGATATTAATACATTTCCAATTGTTGTTCCCATAATTTTTTATTTTTTGAACAAGATAATTATGATGACTAATTTAAAATTATGGGTTCCCGTAATCTAAATTTTTACTTTGCATATATTCTACATTTCCCTTTCCCCTCCCCACATCCCAAATAATCCCTTACCTTTGCGGCTTTCTAACTTGTAGCATATTCATGGGCAAAAACAGCATCGGCTCTACCATTACATATTTCTTTTTAGGCGAGTATTTTTCTGATGCGCTGCGCACCACCATTACCGTGGTATTGCCCATTATCTTATTCTTTTACCTGGGTAATCCCGAAGCGGCAAAAGGAATAGGCGTGGGGGCTTTGCTGATCAGTTTAACTGATTTACCCGATAACCGCCTCAATAAACTCAAAACAGCCTTATCCAGTATCATTGTATTTTTCTGTACTACTTTGGTGGTGTCGTCTATATTGTATAGTCAGTACCTCACTGCTGTGATTGTAGTTATTGCCGCTTTCAGTTGTTCTATGTTTGCGGTGTATGGACAGAAACTGTCGTTAATCGGTACCATGGCGCTCATTGTATGCACCTTTGTGATGGGGCTTCGCCCGGCGAGGCCGCTATATTTCAGTAGTTATATTTTGGTGGGAGGCGTTTGGTATTATGTGATCAGCCTGATCCAGATTCTGATCCGGCCTTACCGTTCGTTGCATCATGCCATTTTTGAGTGTTTAATGAGCAGTGCCGTATTTTTAAATGCCAAAGCCAAGAATTATGATGTAGATGTTCCGCTCGATCTGCAACAGAAAGAAGCCATTAAACTGCATATCAAGGTTAACCAGAAACATGAGCTGATCCGCAACCTGTTGCTTACCGATAAGTATGCCATGAATCCCAATAACCCCAAAGGCCGGTTGTTGCTGGAGCGGGCAAGGTTACTTATCGATTTATACGAACAGTTAAATGCAGTGCATTATGATTACGCCCTGGTGCGGAATACCCTTGCTACCGGACCGAGTTTAAAACTGATTGCCAACCTGATCGAACTATTGGCAAAGGAACTTGAAGAACTGGGCAGGCATGTTCGTTCGGCAAAGGCTTATAAAGGCGAGGTGGCCACCAATATCGAATATTACCAGAAACGCTTAATGCTGCTGCAGGAAATGGAACGTTTAAACGAAAGCCAGCGTAAAATTGTGTTGAAAGTGGTTTCGAACATGAACGATATTGTGCGCATCATCGAAATGATCAGGGGCAATGAGCGTACGCCAGAGAAACACCTGCAGGAACTGAGCGGTGCGATTTCTTATCCTTTGTTTATCACCGGTGATCGCTTTACCATTAAAGAACACCTGAGTTTAAAATCACCCATCTTCAGGTTTTCGCTGCGGTTGGCCATTTGTTTCCTTTTTGGTTTTTTATTGATCTGGCAGCTGGAGCCAAGTAAATACAGCTACTGGCTTTTTTTGACGCTCGTGATTGTAGCGAGGCCGAAGTTTTCGATTACCTGGAAACGGAACCTGCAACGTTTAAAAGGGAGCCTCGGTGGCGTTGTGGTTGGTTTGGTGATCATTTATTTTGTGAAGAGTCCGGTGGTGCTGCTTTCCTTTTCTGTGATCTTTTTACTGGGCTTTTATGCTTTTAACCGCCTAAATTATACGGTTAGTGTGCTCTTTATTACCCCCGCGGTGATTTTAACACTGGGCAGTTATCAGGGACATTTCGACCACATTGTGCATGACAGGATTCTGTTTACCTTGTTGGGTTGTGTGATCGCTATTTTTGCCACTTATCTTTTCCCGATATGGGACAGCAGGCAGCTGAAAGAGAAAATAAACAAAGCCACAAAAGATTGTTTACACTACTTAAAAGTAGCCATTGAGCGAAAGGAGAACCTGGGCGAAAATATTTCGCGGATGGCAAGAAAAAATGCCAACCTGAGTTTATCTGCCCTGAGCGAAGCGATTGAATCGGCCAGTCAGGAGCCTATGCGTAAACACCTTGATTTTAATGCGCTTTATGGTGTGCAATCGACCGTTTACCAGATCAATGCCATTATTACTTCCATTTACCTTTCGCTTAACCATAAACCCGAACAGGCTGATCCTGCGGTAGTGAGCCAGATTGTAAATAACCTCAGTGAGGTAGCAACCTTACCAGATAGTACTTTGAATCCGGATGAAATTGATCAGGAAAGTGATCATTCTACGAAACAGAAACTGGCGCATATTGCGGTTTTGTCTGTAGCGTTTAGCAGGTTTAATGCTGCTTTTAGGGCTTGATGATTCGCTAGCTTTAAATAAGGCTCCCGCAGATTTAAGATGATCAGCGCAGATAGGCTTACCAACAGCTATGTTAATTCTTTTGGATACATCTTTTTTTAAGAATGTTTTAGGCATTTTACTAACCAACTTTAATAAAGCACGGATTTTAACCAAGTACGCTGTCAATCCCAAGAGCCGGGAAATTAAAAAAACAGGTGCAGTTCATTTAAATTGGTACTAACAAACCTAAAACGCAGTGGTTTTGTGTTCATAAACGATGATTTGATTTTAAAAAGAAAATTTTGAACACAAAACGTAGTGCCGCTGTTTTTTTGATGCGCATGGGATTGTGCAAAAGGCTCATTGCTGGATCCGATAGCTATCGGATGACAAGGCATTTTATTTATAGGTTTTAGTGTTTTTAATTATATAAATGAGCTACGCTATCGCTTCGGTTTGCATACTTTTGATGCCTCAAAAGTTTGATGCCCCGCGGCAGAGAGCGGTAGAAGAATTTTTACAATTTAATATCCACGCGATAGCTTGAGGGATAAGAAATGAAAACGCAAGTAATATCAGGCTATTTTACCATATCAGACATATAAGTGCATATAAGTAATCAATGCATTTACTTTTTACAGTTACCCGATTAACCAGTTTACACCATTTACCACTCTTTAAATTCAATTAATTGCCCGCAAAACTATGGATATTGGTATATTGTGCGCTTTAATAACCTTATGTATATGAAAAAAATATTCCTAAGTCTTTTTCTGCTCTCTTTTTTAACCATAACCACTTTTGCCCAAAAGAAACCCAACTATTGGGATGATGTGCAAACCATTAAAAAATACGATCAGCTATATAAACCACCTGTTCATCCGGTGTTGTTTGTAGGCAGTTCATCAATCCGGAAATGGGACGATTGCACACAGATTTTTGCAAAATACAATGCCTTAAACCGTGGTATAGGTGGCGCAGTAATTGATGATATTACCTATTATTTAAATGATGTGGTTTTTCCGTATCAACCAAAACAGCTAGTGATTTATGTTGGCGAAAACGACCTTCCAAATGAAACGGTAACACCCGATACCGTTTTAAACCGAACCATTAAGTTATACCGGGCCATCAGGGCAAAACTGCCAACGGTACCTGTTGTTTACATTTCGATAAAACCAAGCCCAAGCAGGGATAAATTTAAAGAGAAAGCAGTGGCATCTAATGCACTCATCAAAAAGTTTTTAGCTGGAGAAGCCAATACCACCTTTGTTGATGTTTATGCTTTGATGTTAACCAAAGAAGGTAAACTTAGACCAGAGCTATTTGTAGAAGACATGCTGCACATGAATGCCAAAGGTTATGCCATCTGGCGAAAAGCCGTTGAACCACATTTAATAAAGTAAGTAAAAGTTATAATCTGTTTAATATCTGCCACTCAACTATAGCCCCGATCCGATAGCTATCGGATGAACGAAAAGCCCGGAGCGAAGCGAGGACTTGCAGAGAAAGCGGGACCGGAGCAACACCAATTTGCATTGACGTTCCGCTTCAAATTAAAACACCTCATTTTCTATTTTTTTACCACCTTAGTCACTTAAGCACACCTGAGTATTGTAATCGGTGGATAATAATATTACCCTTAGATGTTCTCAGGTGACTAAGGTGGTTCATTTCAAAGGGCGTGGTTCCTTTGGTGGTTGTTAACAAGGTTAACCGGAATTAAAATTATATATTTATTATTGCGTTTAATTCTCCCTAACCTTATGTACAAAATTCTGCTTGCTGTTTTATGCCTTCTGATTGGTTCCCAGGCCTCCGCTCAGGATCTTTTGGGTATTCCGCAGATTGTAAATTACAATAACGAGCAATATAATGGCGGGATCCAGAACTGGGAAGTTAAACAAGATAAAAACGGTATCTTGTATTTCGGCAACAATGAAGGCTTGCTCACCTTTAATGGCCGGTACTGGAACCTGTACCGTTTGCCCAATTATACCTCCGTCCGCTCTATTGGCATCGACTCTAAAAACAGGATTTACGTTGGCGGACAGGATGAATTTGGCTACTATTACCCGAACGAGCATGGCATTTTAAAATACACCTCTTTATTAAACCTCGTCCCTGAAAACCTGCGTAAACTGGCCGATATCTGGGACATTTCCATCATTAACGACGAAGTGTTTTTTAGGTCGGTTAATGCCATTTTGCATTATAAGGATGGAGTGGTTAAAAGCTACAAAGTAAATGCCACCTGGCTTTTTATGGGGATGGCGAACAATAAAGTTTTTTCGCAAACCAAAGATGTGGGCCTCATGGTTTTCGACCATGATTTATGGAAGCCATTTTGTAGCGACACCATTTTAAAACAGTTTTCCGTTACTTCAATTTTGCCATATGGAGGCGATACTTTATTGGTTTCTACCTTAAAACAGGGCTTCTTTTTAATCGCCAATAATAAACTTAGCCGTTTAAAAACGAAACTCGATCCCGTATTTTTTAACGACCGGATTTATTTTGCCAGCCAGATTAACAAAAACTTATATGGGGTGGGTACCACATCAGGTGGGGTGTACATCATGAATAAACGCGGCGAACTGGTGCAGAAATACAATTACCGTGAAGGTTTGCAGAACAACAATGTGAGGGGCATCCAGCTCGATCGGGATAAGAATATGTGGCTGGCCTTAGATGACGGAATTGCCTATGTGGCCATTAACAGCGCCATAAAAAACATTTTTCCCGACCGGAATAAACAGATTACCAGTTATGCTTTCAGAAAGTTTAACCAATCGATTTATATCGGTACTTCAAACGGTTTATATACGGCCAAACTAAATGCTGCTACTCCTGATTTAAGCTATTCTACGGCAAATTTTGAGGAAGTAAAAAACACCAAGGGGCAGGTGTGGGGTTTGGACGAAATCAACAATCAGTTGCTAATGGCACATGAGGACGGCACTTCTGTGATCCAGGATAACACCGCCAGATCGCTTTACAATTTACCAGGCACCTGGATGTACCAAACGGTAGATAAAGTGTACCCGAGCAATGAGGTTATTGCCGGTACTTACTGGGGGCTGCAGCGACTGCTATATAGTGGCGGTACCTTTACCAATGGAGGTAAAATTGAAGGATTAAGAGAAACCCTGCGTTTTATCGTAGCTGATAATAACAATCCCGATCATATCTGGGCATCGCATCCCTACCATGGGGTGTATAAAATAGAATTAAAGCCCGATCATAAAAGTATATTGCGCACCACCATGTTTACCGACAAGGATGGATTGCCATCTAAACTCTATAATTATGTGTACCATGTAAAGAACAGGGTTTTAATTGCTACTGTTGATGGCGTGTACGAGTATGATGCCATAAAAAAGCGGTTTGTGCGGTTAAAGCTGTTGGGTAAGGCACTTAACGGCGTGTCTATACAGTACATGAAAGAAGATAATGATGGCAATATCTGGTTTGTTAGCAATAAAAAAGTTGGGGTAATCGATTTCAGAAAACCTGACGGCGGAAATGCCTTCAGCATATTTTACCTGCCCGAACTTGATGGAAAAGTGGTGGGCGGTTTCGAATCCATTTACGCGTTAGACAGTCATAATATATTTATCGGTGCCAATAAAGGTGCTTATCACATCAATTATGATAAATACATCGAAAATATAACCAAACCAAATGTGTTATTGGGCACAATCAAACTGTTTGGTAAACAAGATAGTATGGTTTTTGGCGGTTATTTTGTGAAAAAGGGGGTAATTGCTGATAAACAGGATGAAAGCAGTTTGCCCGAGTATGTAAACAGTTTGAATTCCATCCATTTCGAATATGCTTCTACTTTGTTTGAGCACGACAGGAACATCAAATTCAGTTACCAGCTAGTTGGTTTCGATCGTAACTGGTCGGAATGGAGCATTAAAAGCGAAAAAGACTATACCAATTTACCTGCAGGCAAATACACCTTTAATGTAAAAGCAAGAACCGATGTAGGTAATGAATCGGCAATGGTAAGTTATAGCTTTGTGGTTTTACCGGCCTGGTATAATACAATTTGGATGAAACTGGTTTACCTGATACTGATTGTTTTACTGATCAGGCTGATCATCAGGTGGCAAAAGCAGAAACACATTAAAGAGCAGGAGCGGATGAGTTACCTCCACCAGCTTGAATTAGACCGTAACGAAAAAGAAATTGTGCGCCTGCAGAACGAAAAACTGGAAGCAGATGTAAACTATAAAAACAAAGAACTTTCTACCATGACCATGCATTTGGTACAGCGGGGTAAGGTGCTGGCCAAGATTAAAGAAGTAATTTCTACGGTAATCAAAAACCACGACATCAGCGAAAGTTCGCCAAGTTTCAGGCACCTCATCAGGCTGATCAGGGATGTGGAAAAGAAAGATCAGGAACTGGATCATTTAAGCGTGCATTTTAACCACGTAAATACCGAATTCTTTAATAAACTTAAAGATCTTTATCCCGACCTGAGCCAGAACGATCTTAAATTCTGTGCCTATTTATCCATGAATCTTTCTTCAAAAGAGATGGCACAGTTGATGAATGTAACTATTAAAGCAATTGAAGTTGGGCGCTACCGCCTCAGAAAAAAACTTCAGCTTAAACCAGAAACCAATTTATATGAGTTTCTGATCGAAATAGCCCGCCAAAAGAACCCTTAATTCAATGTTTTTGTTACAAATAGGTAGCTTTATTTGATAAATATTTAAGTGTTTGTTTATCAGTTATATTAACACCTCTTTGTAGGGCTTATGTAGGGCTTCATTTCTTTCTTTTTTACTCAATTGAGGGCTGCTGTATGGTTTGTGTAGTAGCGCTAAATTGTGCTATTGTATTGCACCTCTCTAGATTTGATTTTAATAATGGGCTACCAAGGCCCACGGTGTTAACTAACCAAATATTAACTTAAAACTAAATTCTATGAGAGGAAGATTTACATTCGTATTCTTCATGTTCTGTTTCCTGGTTTTTCCGATGGCCTTATTGGCACAGGATATTCCCGTTACAGGAAAAGTAACAGAACAAAATGGCGACCCATTACCGGGCGTAACCGTAAAGCTTGATGGAACAACCAAAGCCGCATCAACTGATGCCAATGGTGTTTTCGCTATTCAGGCACCTGTGGGTGGAAAATTAACCATTAGCCTGATTGGCATGGCCACGCAAACCGTAACTGTTCCGGCAGGCGGTCGTATCAATGTTTCGCTTAAAGCCGATTCGAAAGATTTAACAGAAGTAGTTGTAGTAGGTTATGGTACACAAAAGAAAAGTGTAGTAACCGGTGCAATTTCGAGCGTTAAAGCATCAGACCTGGAAAATCAGCCGGTAGTACGTATCGAGCAATCATTACAGGGAAGAACTTCAGGTTTAACCATTGCAGCAACATCTGGTCAGCCGGGTTCGAGTGCTACGGTACGTTTAAGGGGTTTTACTTCTTTCGGTAACGATAAAAATAACCCGCTTTGGGTGGTAGATGGTGTAGTTATCGATAATGGTGGTATCGGTTATTTAAACCAGAACGATATCGAATCGATCGAGGTATTAAAAGATGCTGCTTCTGCCGCCATTTACGGTGCACGTGCAGCCTCGGGAGTAATCCTGGTAACCACTAAAAAAGGTAAGGCAGGTAATATCAGCATTAACTACAGCGGTTATTATGGTACTCAGGCACCAGCGAAAAAATTAAAAATGCTTGATGCTACGCAATATGCCACGGTAAGAAATCAGGCAGCTTCAGCAGCTGGTGTTGCGCTTCCTTATGCAGATCCGGCTTCGTACGGCGTAGGTACAGATTGGCAATCACTAATTTTTAATGATGCTGCTCCAAAGCAGAATCACGAGGTAAGCATTAGTGGTGGTAGCGAAAAGGCAACGTTTTATACCTCATTCGGTTATACCGATATTGATGGTATTGTAGCCACACCAATTTCGAAATTCAACCGTGCCAATATCCGTTTAAACTCAACCTATAAACCTGCAAAATGGATTACCATAGGCGAAAACTTAGGTTACAGTCATGCAGTTACCAGTGGTATTGGCGAAACCAACAGAGAGTATGGCGGCGTATTAAGTTCTGCAATTAACTTAGACCCGATTATGCCAGCCGTAATTGATAATCCAACTGCTGCTGCTTCGGTTTATAATCCAAATAATCCTTTAGGATTTAAAGATGATAACGGTAATTTTTATTCGATTCCGGCTGGTGGTTTCCAGGAGATGAAAAATCCTTTGGCCTACCAGAAAACAAGATTGGGTAATTACAACTGGGACCACAACATTATCGGCAATGCTTTTGTAGATATCGAGCCAATTAAAGGTTTGCATGTACGTTCTACTTTGGGTACTAAACTGGCTTTTTATGGAGGCGATACTTTTACACCTGCATTCTTTTTGGGCAATGGGCCGGGTGGTGTAAATGCTACTGCTACATTATCGCGAAACCTGAACTATATCATCAACTATAACTTTGAGAATACTGTATCTTATAACAGAACCATCAATAAGCATAACATTACTTTATTGGTTGGTCAGGGCGCTTATAAAGATAACAATGCCAGGGGTGTAACCAGTACTTATGGAAATATTCCGGCCACAACTTTTGATGAGGCTTCATTCAGATACAATGCTTTGGCCGCTTCCAGAACAACAAGCGGATCGGACGGAACCGACCACAGGGTAAATTCACTATTCTCTAGGTTACAGTACAACTACGCCGAAAAATATTTATTTACTGCGTTGATTAGAAGAGATGGATCATCCAGGTTTGGTGCTAACCATAAATTCGGTTATTTTCCTTCAGCATCAGTGGGTTGGGTACCAACATTAGAAGATTTTTTCCCTAAAAACAATGTGCTTACTTTCTTGAAAATCCGTGGTAGCTATGGTGTAACCGGACAGGATTTAATTGGCGATTTCTCTTTCGTGCCAACCGTTGGCCCAGGGCGTAACTATACTTTTGGTACGACTGAAACTATTGGAATAGGTTATAGCCCGAACGCTCCGGCAAATCCGGATCTGAAATGGGAAGAAACAAGGCAGACCGATATCGGCTTTGAGGCCACCTTGTTAAACAACATCACCTTCAACTTTGATTGGTACAAGAAAAAAACAATTGGCATTTTACAAAACCCACCAGTACCGGGTTATACCGGAAGTGGTTCTTTTGCGGCTAACGTAGCCGATATGGAAAACACAGGGGTGGAGCTGGAACTGGGATACCGTAAAAAAATCGGTGATTTTAACATTGGGATAAATGGAAATGCATCTTTCTTCAAAAATAAAGTAACCAAATTATTGCCAGGAGTTACCTTTATTGAAGATAATACAGCCAGTTTCCAAACTTTGGGCGCCATTACCAGAACTACTTTGGGTAGAGCATACAATGAGTTTTATGGTTACCAAACATTGGGCATATTCCAAACCCAGGCAGAGGTGGACAGTTATGTTGGTCCGAACGGCACGAAACTACAGCCAAATGCCAAACCTGGTGATTTGAAATTTGCCAATTTAAACGGCGATAATGCCATTACCGTTGATGACCGTACCTACCTGGGTAACCCTGCACCAAAAATGAGTTATGGTTTAACCATTAATGTAGCTTACAAAAACTTCGATTTTACTGCTTTTGGTAGTGGAGTTGCCGGAAATACTATTTTCCAGGGTTTAAGAAGGTTGGATATCGGTACACAGGCTAACTGGCAAACGAAAATTTTAGATAGCTGGTCGCCAACTAATACGGGTGCAACCTTGCCCCGGCTTGTACAGGGTGATCCAAATGGTAACTACTCTAAATTTAACTCCGTTTATCTTGAAAAAGGTGATTATTTCAGGTTGCGTACCATCCAATTGGGTTATACTTTCCCTAAATCAATTACGGAAAAATTAAAAATGCAGAAACTAAGGGTTTATGTGCTGAGCGAGAACTTGTTCACCATTACCAAATATTCTGGTTACGATCCTGAGTTGGGTGTTACAAGTGATGCCGGCGGTGGTGCAGTATTCAGTGTAGACCGTGGCGCCTATCCACAGGCACGCTCTTTCTTATTTGGTTTAAATGTTGGATTTTAATATTGATAAAAATGAAAACTAAAATAAAATATATTCTGGCATTGGTGATTGGTTCGCAATTACTGAATTCATGCAAAAAAGATTTAGATGTAAATTTTCAGGAACGTGTCCTGGTTGATAATTATTATAAAACCCCTGCCGATGCCCTTGCTGCATTAATATCGGTTTACGACAGGTTTGGTTATCAGGACGGAGGTTTATATGATAAAGTAGCCATTATGGATGTTGCCGGCGATGATCAGCTTGCTGGTGGTGGTAGTGCTACTGATATCAATGCTCTTCAGGTGATTTCCAACTATACTTTAACCCCCGCAATTGGGCCACAAACTTATCTTTGGAATAAAGGTTATGCTGGTATTTACCGTGCAAATATTCTGCTTTCAAGAATCGATGCAATATCAATGGATGCTACACTTAAAGCACGTTACACGTCTGAGGCGAAAACGTTAAGGGCATTATTCTATTTTGATTTGGTAAGGTTCTTTAAAAACATTCCGCTGCTTACGGCAGAAGTTCCTGTGAGTGAAATGTATAATGTAACCCAGGTGCCTCAGGAAGATGTTTATGCTTTTATAGAAAAAGAACTGGTTGCTGCAATTCCGGGGCTGCCAAACACAGTTCCTGCCGCTACAGAAGGTGGCCGTTTAACCAAAGGAGCTGCCCAGGCGTTATTGGGTAAAGTTTATCTGTGGGAGAAAAAATACCAGCTGGCTGCAGATCAGTTTGCCATAGTAAACGGACCGACGCCAGGACAGGCCAATCCTACTTATGGTTATAAACTATTGCCAAACTTTGCCGATTTATGGAAAGTACCCAATAAATTTAACAGTGAATCGATTTTAGAAATCGTACACACTGGTGCATCTTTAGGGAACTGGAATGATGCAGGTGCAACTGAGGGGAATTTATTAAACATCATCACCGGACCACGGGGATATAATCCAAATGCGGCCGCTCCTGATTATTACTCAGGTTATAGCTTCCTGGTATTTACGAAAGCATTTTTTGATTTTATCCATTTCGATCCACGAAACGGTGCAACTGTTGCCAATTTAGATAGCTTGGAGAAAAATTACATCATCGGAAACTATGATGGCAACGGACCTGCAGGTTCGGGTAATAAAAGACCGGGTTATACACCAGGTTATAACAATACTGGTTATTTCCTTGGTAAATTTATTGCCAGACAATCAAATAAAACAACAATTGGAACCAATTTCGATTTAAACTTCTCGCAGGATATTTATGAAATCCGTTTAGCTGATACTTATTTGTTAGAAGCAGAATCAATCATGAATGCAACCCCAGGCGCTGTTGGTACAGGAAGCAGGGCCTATCAACTGTTAAACGCAGTTAGGGCAAGGGTAGGTTTAAATCCTGTTGCAGTAACGCAGGATAACATTGAAAAAGAAAGACGTTTAGAACTTGCCGGCGAAGGTCATCGCTGGCTTGATCTGATCAGATGGGGTAAAGCGGCCACTGTTTTGGCATCAAAAGGCTTTGTTGCAGGTAAAAATGAGATTTTTCCAATTCCGATCAACGAGTTAAACAACACCAAACTTCTTCAAAGTAAAGAGTGGGGTGGAACGAAATAAATGCTAATCATCTATAACGCTTAACGTTTAATTGTTAACAGGGAGAAAGTTAAACCTTTCTTCCTGTTTTTTTAATCTGAACTATATTTTTACCTATGCCATCTATAAAAAGCTTTCAACTTTTAGCTATCTGCATCCTTACTTGTTCATCACTTTCGGCCATTGCACAAAACCAGGCCGATGTTTGGTTAACCAATGCCGATCGGTCCGTTTTATTTGCCAAACAAGCCACAGGCTCGAGTTTTTCGAATGCAAAAAACAATTATCCAACCATTATGGTCAATGAAAAGGAAACTTTTCAAAGTATTGACGGGTTTGGTTATGCCTTAACCGGTGGCAGTGCACAGCATATTGTTAAAATGTCGGCACCGGCCAGAACAGCCTTGTTAAAAGAGTTGTTTGCTACCGATGGAAATAACATTGGTGTAAGCTATATCCGCTTGAGCATTGGTGCTTCCGATTTAAACGAAAAAGTATTTTCTTACAATGATCTTCCCGAAGGTGAAACCGATTTAACACAGGCAAAATTCGATTTAGGCCCCGATAAAATGGACATCATTCCGGTAATGAAGGAAATCCTTGCGATAAACCCCAAACTAAAAATTATGGGTTCGCCATGGTCTCCTCCCTTATGGATGAAAACCACTTATGATGCCCGTGGAGGCATGTTAAAGCCCGAATATTATGATGTTTATGCTAAATATTTAGTCCGTTACGTACAGGACATGCAAAAAGAAGGCATTCCGATTGATGCCATTACCATTCAGAATGAACCCTTGCACCCGGGCAATAACCCAAGTTTGTTAATGGTTGCACCCGATCAGGCGCTTTTTATAAAGAAATTCTTAGGACCGGCTTTTGCAAAAAACAAGCTTAAAACCAAAATTATCATATACGATCATAATGCCGACCGGCCTGATTACCCGATTACCATTTTAGATGATCCCGAAGCCAAAAAATATATCGATGGATCTGCCTTTCACCTCTACGGCGGTAAAATTGAGGCCTTAAGCGATGTGCATAATGCCCATCCTGATAAAAACATCTACTTTTCAGAACAGATGGTGGTTGAGCAGCCAAATTCGGCAGGAATTAATATTGTAAATCCCGTTAGGCGTTTAATTATCGGCGCTACACGTAACTGGAGCAAAAATGTATTGGAGTGGAATTTAGCAGCCGATCCTGAAAATAAGCCTTATACCGATAGGGGAGGTTGTTCCATGTGCCAGGGTGCAGTAACCATCGATAAAGACAATTACAGCAGAAACCTGGCCTATTATGCTATTGCGCATGCTTCTAAATTTGTGCGCCCGGGTTCGCTACGTATCGCTACAAACGATTTAGCCGATCTGCCGAATGTTGCTTTTAAAACACCCGAAGGAAAACATGTTTTAATTGTTGCTAACAGCGGCAAAAATACTTCCGAATTTAACATCAGCTTTAATGGTAAAACACTTGTTGCTACACTCGATAAAGGATCTGTAGCCACTTATATTTGGTAATCATCTAAAACCTAACCTTATTTTTTATGAATTTTACAAAATCAATTTTATATACATTTCTGCTTGGCACCATTTCATTTACAGGTTTTAGTCAGGGTTTCTTAAAGGCCGATGGTAAAAAAATAGTGAATGAAAAGGGCGAAAATGTGTTGCTCCGTGGCATCGGCTTAGGTGGCTGGATGCTTCAGGAAGGTTACATGCTAAAAATCAATAAAGAATCGCAGCAGTACAGGATCCGCGAACGGATAGAAGAATTAATGGGCCCAAAACAGACCCAGGAGTTTTATGATGCATGGCTGGCCAATCATACCCGCAAAATAGATGTCGATTCGATGAAACGCTGGGGTTTTAACTCCATCCGTTTGCCCATGCACTACAATTTGTACACTTTGCCAGTTGATAAAGAGCCTGTTGCAGGCCAAAATACCTGGCTGGTGAAAGGTTTCGCTTTAACTGATAGCCTTTTGGCCTGGTGTAAAGCTAATAAAATGTACCTGATTTTAGATTTACATGCGGCACCTGGCGGACAGGGAAACGATGTAAACATTGCCGACCGCGATCCATCCAAACCATATTTGTGGGATAGCGAAGCCAATCAGGTAAAAACCATTGCCCTTTGGAAAAAACTGGCCGAACGTTATAAAAATGAACCTCATATTGGTGCTTACGACATCTTAAACGAACCGAATTATGGTTTCGAAAACCCAACAGAAGATAAAAACGGAACAAAAGAAAAAACGAATGCCCCACTGAGAAAATTGATGGTAGAAATTACCAAGGCCATCCGCGAAGTTGACCAAAAACACATCATCATCATCGAAGGTAACGGTTGGGGCAATAATTATAACGGTATTTTTCCACTTTGGGATAAAAATATGGTATTGAGTTACCATAAATACTGGAATTATAACGACCAGAACTCAATTGCACACATTATAAAAGCCCGCGATGAGCAAAATGTTCCGGTTTGGCTGGGCGAAACAGGAGAAAACTCTAATGTATGGTTTACTGATGCCATCAACCTGTTGGAAAAGAATAATATTGGCTGGTCATGGTGGCCTTTAAAGAAAATCGGTTCCAATAATCCGATGGAAATTAAATCGAATCCGAATTACGATGCGCTGGTGAGGTACATGAATAATGGCGGCAATAAACCGAAAGACAGTAATGTGTACAGTGGTTTAATGGAACTGGCCATCTATTCGAAACTGGAGAACACCATTATCCACCGCGATGTAATCGATGCGATGATCCGTCAGCCTTTTAGCAATGAAACTAAACCTTTTAAGGCTAATTTAATTAAAGATAAAAGCATTATTTATGCGGTAGATTACGACCTGGGTAAAAATGGTGTTGCCTATTTCGATACGGATACGGCCGATTATCATGTTTCAACCGGAAAAAGGTCGGCTGGAAACCTGGGCAGGATTTACCGCAATGATGGAGTAGATATCGCGAGAGACTCGATCCGGTATGAAAAGTATTATGTAAACCACATCGAAAATGGAGAGTGGTTGCAGTATACAGTAAATGTTGCACAAAAAGGTGTCTATACATTAAAAATTAATGCCGCGGCAGATCATGCTGCTGGTAGCATAACAGTTTTAGTTGATGATAAAGAAGTGGCAAAAGCTGTTGCTGTCCCGAATACGGGCGATGCAAAGAAGTTTGTGCCGTTCGAAATCAAAAACATTGCTTTAAAGGCAGGTAAGCAAAAAATTAAAGTCCTGGCAGCAACAGGAGGTTATAATTTTAGCTATATTCAGTTCGTAAAATAAAACTAACCAAAACATCATCTTGAAAGGTATAAAACGTATCCTCTTAATTTTAGGGTCGATGACGGCGGTCATCATTATCCTTTCAAGATGCATGAATGCCGCTGATCAATTGCCAAAAGATATCAGGGGTGAAGCTTATACCGGAGCGGCTACCTGTATAAAATGCCATAAAGATTTATCCCAATCTTATGCGCACAGTCCACATGGTTTAACCTCTAAACCGGTGGTAGATGCAGCTTTGTTAAAAGTTTTTGCAACTGATTCGAACAGCTTTTTATTTGACGCACATCAAAAGGTCGTAATCGAAAAGAGAGACAGCGGTATCTTTCAGGTGGCATACCAGGATGGAAAAGCGGTGCGTACCCAAAAGTTTGATATCCAGTTCGGTTCAGGTGAAAAAGCTTATACTTACGCTTATTGGCAGGGGAAAAAGTTATATGAACTGCCTTTATCCTATTTTGCTGCCATCCAGAACTGGGCAATCAGTCCGGGTTTCCCACGTGACAGATTTTATTACGACAGGGGCATCACCAGTCGCTGTCTTGAATGCCATGGTTCTTATGTAGAAAAAAAGCTGACCCAAAAATCGGCTTTTGTAATGGATGAGGAAATGGAAAAAGGTTCGTTAATTTATGGAATAGATTGCGAGCGCTGCCATGGACCGGGTAAACAACATGTGGTATTTCATATGAAAAACCCTAAAGAAAAAACAGCAAAATTCATCGCGATTTATAAAACACTTTCGCGCAAGCAAAAGATGGACGCTTGCAGCGTATGTCACTCTGGCAATACCCTGGTTACGCAAAAATCGGTTTTCGGTTTTAAACCCGGCGATAATTTAGATGATTACTATCAACAGGATTTTGTAGGTTTTGGTGGAGGAACCCCTGATGTACACGGCAACCAGGCGACCATGTTGATGGGTAGCAACTGTTACCGCAAAAGCGAAACCATGACCTGCCAATCGTGCCACAACACACACGAAAATATAAAAGGCAACCTAACCATTTATTCGCAGCGGTGTGTGAGCTGTCACCAAACTACAAAACACAGCCAGGCTACTTTGGCAAAAGGATCGCTTACTACCAATTGCATCGATTGCCATATGCCTAAAGAACCTTCAAAACTAATCACTTTTCAGCAGGCTGGTAAAAATGATTTGAGCGCTTACCTGTTGCGTTCACACCATATTGGCATTTATCCCGTTAATAAGTAGTAAAAACCAAACTTACATTAAGAAATTAATGATTTTCCATTAAAAGGACATGGATTTCGTACATTTGGTTTCCATCTTAAAATTAGATAGTAGCCGATATGCCCATAAAACACTACTTAGCTTTATTCCTCCTTCTTTTTTCCAGTACAGTTCTTTTTGCTCAGAATAAATTTACCCTTAGTGGTACCATCCGGGATGCGGGCACAGGCGAAACGCTGATTGGCGCCACTGTAAAGATTTCTGGCACTCCTACTGTTGCGACCCTTACCAATAATTATGGCTACTTCGCCCTAACACAACCCGAAGGAACCTATACGGTAACAGTGAGTTATACGGGTTATGCTTCAATAATTAAAACGATTAATTTAACAAAAGATACCAAGTTAAATGAAGAACTAAAGAGTGCAAACGACTTGGCAGAAGTAACAGTAAGTGCAAATAACCGTAAAAATGAAAACGTTAAAAGTGCACAAATGGGGCTCGAGAAGATCGATATGAAGCTGCTTAATTCCATTCCTGTGTTACTGGGCGAAAAAGATATTTTAAAGACCATCCAGTTATTGCCGGGCGTAAAATCGGGCGGTGAAGGAAATACCGGTTTTTATGTGCGTGGCGGTGCTGCCGATCAGAACCTGATTATTCTGGATGAAGCCGTGGTGTACAATTCATCACACTTACTTGGCTTTTTCTCTACATTTAACGCTGATGCCATTAAAGATGTAAGCTTGTATAAAGGTGGTATGCCGGCACAATATGGTGGTCGCTTATCCTCTGTTTTAGATGTTAAAATGGATGATGGTAACAATAAAGAATTTAAATTTCAGGGCGGGATCGGGCTGATTGCTTCACGTTTAAAAGCCGAAGGACCAATTGTAAAGGATAAGGGCTCCTTTATGGTAAGTTTCCGCAGAACCTATATTGATCTGTTTTTACGCTCTTCGCCAGATTCGTCGGTAAATGGCAGTACCCTGAATTTTTATGACATTAACGCAAAGGCAAATTACAAGATCAACGATAGAAATACCATTTACATTTCAGGCTATTTCGGTAAAGATAATATTGGTGTGAAGGATCTGTTTGAAAACAACTGGGGAAATGTAACCACGACCATCCGTTTAAACCATATTTTTAGCGACCGTTTGTTTTCGAATACCTCGTTAATTTATAACAACTATAATTATACGGTACGTTTGTTAAATGATGCCACAAATTTTAAGGCCACTTCGTTGGTCCGCGATTTTAATTTTAAAGAAGATTTTCAGTATTTCAGCAATAAACATACCCTTAGGTTCGGGTTAAATGCGACACAACACCGCATTTCTCCTATTGATATTGATAGCGATGAAGCTTCGCAGGTAAATTCGCTCACACAGGAAAGGCGATATGGTATAGAATCAGCGGCTTATATATCTGATGAATGGGCAGTTAATGAACATCTGAACTTTTTGTATGGTGTGCGTTTAGCTGCTTTCTCTTTAATGGGGCCGGGCAATTTTAGTACTTATGATGCCAATGGAGATATTGTTTCAACTGCAAATGTAGCCAAAGGGAAATTTTATAAAAATTATTTGAACCTAGAGCCGCGGTTTTCGGTAAGCTACCTATTTAACGAACAAAACTCAATAAAAGCGTCATACAACCGCAATACACAAAATGTACACATTTTAACCAATGCCACTTCCAGCTCGCCTACCGATCAGTATGTGTTGAGTAGCAATAACATTAAGCCCGAAATTGCCGATCAGGTAGCTTTAGGTTATTTTAAAAATATCGAAGATAATAATTACGAACTTTCGGGAGAGATTTATTACAAATGGTTGCAAAACCAGATCGATTATAAAAATGCGGCAGAACTGCTGGCCAATTCGAATGTAGAATCTGAATTATTATATGGTGTAGGCCGTGCTTATGGAATGGAGCTGTTTTTCAAAAAGAAATTTGGTAAACTGAACGGTTGGGTGGGTTATACCTTATCGCGCACAGAGCGTAAATTTACCGAGCTGAATAATGGAAAGTATTTCCCTGCAAGACAAGACCGTACACATGATGTTTCGATAGTGGGCATTTACAACATGACCAAACGCTGGACATTCTCTTCGAGTTTTATTTATAGCACGGGTAATGCGGTAACTTATCCGGCAGGTAAATATAGCATCGGCGGACAAATGGCTTATTATTATACCCAAAGAAATGCCGGCCGTATGCCTTATAACATGCGTTTAGATGTAAGCGCTACTTTAGAAGGAAAACCTGGAAGGAAATACCAATCGAGCTGGAATTTTGGGATTTATAATTTACTTGCCCGGAAAAATCCTTACTCAATCGAGTTTATTACCGATCCGAACGACCCGACTAAAACGGCTGCGCAGCAAACTTCCCTGTTTGGCCTTATTCCATCAGTTACCTGGAACTTTAAATTTTAAAACAATGAAAAAACTGATTATATACCTTTCGCTGTTCACTTTTTGTTTTACCGGTTGTAAGAAAATTATTACTATTGATACTGAGAATGCAGATCCTCAAATTGTTATTGAAGGAAAAATAAATGATCAATTGATCGATCAGCAGATTAAGATCAGCAAAACTATCGGTTATACCGAAGCCAATGTTTTTCCAAAAGTTTCGGGAGCAAGCGTAACTGTAACCGATAATAAGGGAAATACTTATGTTTTTAAAGAAGGTACAACACCAGGAACTTATATTAATAAAATGAAAGGCGTGCCGGGTGTTATTTATAGTTTAAACGTTACTGCCGAAGGACAAACCTATACAGCCAGTTCTAAAATGCCCAATGTGGTTAAAATGGATTCGATCGGCGTAATTAAAAACTTTTTCTTTGGCAGAGAGCGTAAAACTGCCGCTGTATTTTTAAAAGATCCGGCCAATGAAACCAATTTTTATCACTTTAATTTATACGTGAACGATGTATTGTCAGAACGTTTTTATGTGAATAACGATCGTTTAACGAATGGCAACGACCTTAGGCTTCAGTTGTTTTTTAAACCTCCTACCAACGATCATGACAGCGACGAATTAAACGCTAACGATAAGATTAGAATAGAAATGGAGTGCATTGATTCGAATATTTTCGATTATTGGTATGCTTTAAGTCAGCAATCTAACCGCGGGCCAAACCAGGGCACTACACCTGCTAATCCAACTTCCAATATTTCCAATCAAGCCCTGGGCTATTTTAGTGCAAATACTTATGAGATGCTATCAGCAACTGTAAAATAATGCTTTACAGGTCAATTTGTATTATCCAAAACACCTTAAAAGGTTTACTGTTAAATAAAGCATGAAAGTATTTATAAGTGGCAACATTGCTCCGGTTGGATTAAAAGAACTGGAAGAAAACAATATTTCTATTACTCAATGGAAGGAAAACCGGCAGATTAGCCCTGAAGAACTGATTATGGCCTGCCAGGACCAGGATGCTTTTATTAGTGTTGGTCCGAATAAAATTAATGCTGAATTTCTGAAAGCCTGTAATCATTTAAAGGTTATTGCGCTACACTCAGTAGGTTATGATAATGTTGATGTAGCTGCAGCAAAAGCATTAAATGTTCCAATCGGGAATACACCCGGTGTGTTAAGTGGCGCAACAGCCGATACCGCTTTTTTATTGATGCTTGCTGTTTCGAGAAAAGCTTTTTACTCGCATAAGAAAATTATTAAAGGCGAATGGAAAAACTATGAGCCTGCACCCGAACTGGGTATTGAGGTAACTGGCAAAACCCTTGGTATTTTCGGTCTTGGGAAGATTGGCTTAGAGATGGCCAAAAAATGCATTGGAGCCTACAACATGGCTGTAATTTACCATAACCGATCGCGTAACGAAGAGGCTGAGAAAGCAATAGGCGCCAAATATGTATCTTTTGAAGAACTTTTGGCACAAAGTGATGTGCTTTCTGTCCATACCGCACTTACGCCAGAAACCAAAGATAAATTTACGCTTGAGGTGTTTAAACAAATGAAATCAAACTCGATTTTCATTAACACGGCCAGAGGGGGCATTCACAATGAAAAAGACCTGATTAAAGCTTTAGAAGAAAAAATAATCTGGGGAGCAGGTTTAGATGTTACCAATCCCGAACCCATGGATAAGGAGAATCCTTTACTTTCGATGGAAAACGTTGCTGTTCTGCCGCATATTGGCTCGGCAACTGAAGAAACCCGTGCAGCCATGGCGCAGATTATCGTAAAGAATATTTTGGCGGGCTTAAAAGGGGAGAAGCTACCTTTTGAAGTGAAGTAAGATAGGAGATGGCGAGAATACAAGTTATCTAGTAGGTTAATGGTTGATGGTTCATAGTATGATATTGACCATAAACTATCAAACTATGAACCATCAACCTTTAAATTCCTTTCCCTTATTTTACGAGATATTTCAACACCGATCTTCCTAAATTTCCGTTTGCATCAATACCTTCTATAATTACTTTGTACTGGCCTTTGCCATCTGCATTGTAATATTCGAAGGAGGCATTTCCTGTGGCATCAGTTACTACTTTAGGGTTCCAGTAAATGGTTGTTCTTAAATCGTTGCGGTTCATGCTTGCAGGCACATCGTATTTTGGCGAATAAAACTGTTTTTCTTTATTATAACCCTGTGGCGAGAATGTTAGCTCGTAATATTTAGGCAGCATATCCATTAACTGCGCTTTCGAAATTTTGGTGCCTTTTGGTGCTTTTTTCTGGTTAAATACGATTACCCCGTTTACATTGTTAGCACGGTTTACCAAACCTAACTCGTCTCTTAAAAATACCTCAACGGATTCAATCTGATTGGCATCAAGCGTATTGATCTGATTTACATCAACGTTCATTCCATTGATGAAAATACCCATCGGGATTTTTTTACCCTGGTTGTAATCTCTGCTTACATAGAAATTGTTATCTACAAAGGTAACACCAGCCAGCATACCCTGTAAACAGTTGATTAATAAACCACAGCCTTTTAAACGGTCACCACTGATTTCGTGGTCGGCCATCTGACTAAGTCCGGTTAGTGCCGGGTAATCTTTATGGCTTACTTTTGGAACCACGGCAGCTTTAATGGTTACATCTTTTAAAGTATGTAAATAAGCATATTGTCTTTTGCTATTATCCAGATAACTCGTTAAGGCACTATCGATATTTAAAACCTCTTCTGCTGCACTAAAGTTTCTGGTTAACGAAGGAACCGGAGCACCGTTTAAGCTTAAGGTCATGTTTTTATAGTTTACGTTGTATTTAGCCGAAACGGTTACTTTTGATGAATCGTTAAATACCAGGTTCGAAAATTTGAAATTTCCAACCGGGTCGGTAGTGCCTTCTAAATTGAAACGTTTATCAGGAATACTCAATAATAAAGCACCTTTCCTCACCGGAATTCCATTATTCTGACGTAATATCCCCGAGATTTCGATGCCTTGTTCTGGTAAGAAATCTATTTTAGGCAGTTTATTGGCAATAATATCGGTGTATTTAAAGCTGCGGTACCCCTGGGTAAGCAATAACACATCTAAATCAGCATTTTTCTTCGCGTCTGGCGCATTAAAGTAATAGTTTGCCTTTTCGATATAACCTTTAACGTCGCTGCTCAATAACAGACCTGTTAAAATGGTACTGGTTGCATCTTCGCTCGATGGAACTTTTGTTTCATCAACAACTGCAACAGAAAAACTACCCTCTATTGGAGCGCCATCTTTTTTAGCGGCCACATTTATTTTTACTTTTTTCTTAACCCCATAGGCCGGGGCAGCGGTGGTTAAAGCCACCACCATGGTATTTTTTTGCTGAACAAAAACCAATCTTTCACTTAAGGGTTTACCAAACTCGTTAAATAGGGTAAACTGGGCAATCCCGTTAGGGAATTTTGATTTAAGCACAGTAGTATTATACTCCTTATTTGATAAAGCTGTTTGCGCACCATAACAGATTACACCCTTGCTCTGTGCAATTAAATAAAGTTTTTTGCCCTGGTTTTGCTCAAAAAAAGCATCATTGGCCGAGATTTTTATCGCTACCTGATCAGCATTGCTGTTATCGATGCTGATGGTTACGCCATTTGGGCTAACTGCAGGTAAATTATAATTCTGGGTAGTGCCATCGGCATAAGTAACTGCAGCTTTGTAGGTTTTTCCGGTTTCGGCAGCTAAATTGAAACTGCCCATGCCCAAATGTTGAGCGGTAAAAGTGGCTACCGTTTTACCATCGTTATCGGTAATGGTACCTTTAGAACTGATTCCCAAACCATCGCTTTTAATGGCCTTAAAGGCTACTTTGTTCGTTAAACCGGCAATTAAATTTCCACCTTCAGGAAAAAACTGGAAATCTTTACTTAGAATGGCATTTTTTAGCGAAAATGTATTACTGGCTACGTCTTTATCAGTGGTATTGATACTCGTAATCAGCTGCCCTTTTTGCAACTGATATTCTGCCTTTTGGGCATTGCTCATGGCGATGGTTAAATAACCATTGGCATCGGTTGTGCCTCTGCCTTTGGCAATTACAGTATAACTCGTAACTACCTGCCAGCTTACATTTTTATTGGAGTAGGGCTTATTGTTGGCATCTTTAAATTGTACCCTGGCATCAATTTTTTCCAACTTATCAGTAGAGGTGTTTTTATAGGTAATGTGGGTTTTTACTTCTTTATCTATCGCTTCGCCCACATAAAAAGTTTTGTTAAAATAGGCAGGATCTTCGTTATTGAGCATCCATAGGGTATAAGCCCTGATGTGGTAGTTGCCCTGTTTATAATTCACCTGATCTAAAGGGAAATTGCCATAAGCAAAACCACCTGCAATCGGTAATTTTATGGTTTGAATGAGTGAATCATTCTGATTGATTACATCTACATAAATGATTTTACTGATCCCTGATAAAAAATTCTGGTTTTCGGTAACGTAGGCCTTAAACCAAACGGTATCGGCAACGGCATAATAAGGTTTATCAAAATGAAGATAAATTTTTTCGCTTGGGTAATCACTTAAAACCTTATTGGTTTTAGTGATGATGGTATTTATACTTACGGTATCGGTTTGGGCCGACGAAGAGAAACTGAACGCTGATAAAAGTAAAAGTATAATAAACGGTAATCTAAAAATCTTCATGGATTGGTTATTAAATGCTAAGCCCGTAAATATATCCAATTATAAAGAGAGCGCCTAAATTGTAAAGAGGTTTAACATTTTTTTACAAAAGATTATTGGTTCATTGATCATTAGTTCATTCGTTCATTGGGGGAACTGCCAACTGAAAACCGAGAATTGAAAACTGAATACTGGTTAATTGTTTAAATCGGTTAATTGACTCCAAAGCTAGCCAAAACCGTCATTGCGAGAAGGCTTTTTCAGCCGACAGCCTGCCCCGACTTTCGGGGAAGCAATCTTTCTAATTGAGTTAAATTGATATGTAAAGATTGCTTCACGCCAACCCACTGGCGGTGCTTCAGTTCGCAATGACGGATTTTTGTTATGGGATACTCGATATGATGAACCCTATAAACAAAACAAGCCGCTAAAAAAGCGGCCCGTTTTAAATATAATGGTGTTTGCCTGTTATTTAAATTCGATCAAAAATTCCTCTTTAGGTGAACGTACCTTTTTAAGGTTTACCAACCAATCGCCAGCTTCGTCCCTGTTCCCTAGTGGTAATAAAGTAACACTTTTTAAGCCTTTTTTATCTAAACCTAAAAGTTCATCTAATGCCGGACCGTTAAAGCCTTCCATTGGTGTAGCATCTACTTTTAACAAAGCCGCTTCTGCAATGGCAATACCGAAACCAATATAAGCCTGACGGGCAGCATGGTTAAAGTTTTCTTCAGCAGTTCTCGATAAGATCATGCCTTTTAATTGTGTTTTGTAGGCATCCGTTGCATCTAGTGGTAAGCCGCGCTCAGTATTCATTCTGTTAAAAACAGCATCAATTCCTTCTTCTGTATAGTTTTCGTTTGCTGCGAAAATCAATAGGTGAGAAGAATCAATTACCTGCGATTGATTAAAAGCAATCGGTGCAATTTTTTCTTTTAATTCCTGGTTGGTTACCACAATTACTTTAAAAGGTTGTAAACCTGATGAAGTTGGTGCTAAGTGTGCAGCAGCAATAATTTTATCAACCTTTTCTTGTTCAACGGGTTGACCGTTCATTTTCTTAACGGCATAACGCCAGTTTAGGGCATCTATTAAACTCATATCTTTTGATGATTTTTTTAAATTTTACATGGCAAATATGCAGATAAGCCCTAAGTGTAATGTTGATGTATGGTAAGAAAATAAAATAGCTAGTAATTCAGTCGTCATTTTCCATTTCCATGGTTTATGTCTCTACGAACCATAATAATATTCTATAGGTAGATGCTTCACCGACTGAAATAGAATTTAGAACGACGAATGATGAAAGAAATCTATTAAGATTAGGAAATGATCGGTTTGTGGTTCTTGGCAGCTTACAGCCCCGCTTTCGCTTATAGTCCTCGCTGCGCTGCGGGCTATTCCGCTTAATCGGGTTTATGAACAAGGTTTCTGCACACTGCAACTCCAAAAATGGAATACGGTTTTGGCCTCTTAAGTCAATGTCATTAAGTTAAGAGTTTTTAACCACAGATGCACACAGATAAACACGGATTTTTTATATCTGTGTGCATCTGTGGTTAATTTATATTTACCTGATAATTGAACTTAATTGTATTACCTTTCAGCCCCCTGCCCGTTGCAGGCGGGCGGTTGAAGAGTTAACTTGCAGCAACGAGGTACGAGGAAGCAAAGTGTAAAAGCAAAGAACGGGAAGGAATTTATTGTTTTGTAAAGGCCCTGCGCTCCAAATAAAAATAGTTAGCTATAAATTAAAGCCTCAATCGCCATGGTTCGTGTCCCCACGCACCATAAAACCATGATTAAATCTTAATTAACAAACCTCAAATCACTTCGTACAGGAAAATGATCGGATAATTTAGCCTGGGTAATTTTGTAGTTTAGCACCTCTAGTTCTTTAGAAGTAGCAATATAATCGATCTGGAAATTGGGGAATTTACCATTATAGGTTTTGCCAAAACCATTTCCTTTTTTTATAAAACTGTTGTTCAAACCAGCCGTAATCTGGGTAACTACGTAAGATGCAGGGGTATCGTTAAAATCGCCTGCAATAAGGTAGGGTGTTTTACAGGCGGCCATTTCCTTTTTCATAATATCTACCTGACCGCTCCGTTTCAAAAAAGCATTTTTCAGCATGCTTAAGATCCTTTTGGATGGTTTTAGCTGCGTATTCATTTCTTTTACCTTATCCAGATACTCGTAATCCTGTTTTTCAAAAGAAATAGACTGGAAATGCACATTATAAACCCTTAGTGTTTTTCCTTTAATGTTTAAATCAGCATAAATGCTCATGTTGCCCGCAAGCCCTTCCATAAAAGGGATTTTACCTGAATTTTTAATGGGGAATTTAGAAAATATAGCCAAACCAGTGGCTTCGTAGTCATTCTTATTGGTTGGAACGAAGTAGTAATATTTGGTGTTCAGCAATGCTTTTAAGCTATCAACAGTATCAAATGCACCTTTATAACGTGTAAAAAATTCCTGAAAACAGATAATATCCGGATTTTGGTCTTTTACCACCTGAAGCATTTTTTCCTTTACCGATTCGGTATTGTCTTCGCCGTAAAGTTTAAAACTATGTACATTGTAGGTCATCATCCTGATGCTGTTCTCGGCCTTTTCAACCGGACCTTCATCACCACCGATGGCAAAGGTTGCCTTTAACGTTTTACCTCCGATGGCAATAACCAGAACGGTTGTAATTGCGAAAATCCATTTTTTGCTTAAAAACCACCAGATCAGGAAAATAATATTGCCAAATAAAACAAAGGGATAGGCAAGGCCAAAAAAAGCGATAAGTGCATGTTTGCGTGGATCCATATTTCCGGCAAGCACGCCCAAAAGCAAGGCTATGGCCAGCGCAACTGCAATGGGCAGGAGGAGTTTATCCAGAAAACTGTACTTCTTCTTTTTTGTAGCCATTAATCTTTACTTGCCTTAAACAGTTTTTCTTTTTCTACCGCACTTAATTTGTCGTATCCTGAAGTAGATATTTTATCTAAAATGGCATCAATTTCCTGTTGAGAAACACCACCTTTAAACTCAGGTTTTTTAACGGGCTTTTCATTTCTAACCACTTTTAATTTAGGCTTGCGCTCAAATATTTTGCTCCAGTCGCTTCCGTTTTGCAGGCGTTTAATAAAAACAAAGCCTAACAAGGCACCACCGATATGGGCTAAGCTCCCGCCGGCATTTACCGAACCGATGGCTAGAAAATCGAGAACGAAATAAATAATGGCGATCCATTTAATTTTAACTTCCCCAAAAATGAAAAGCATAATGGTATAATTGGGAACCAACGTTGCCGCAGCAAAAATGATGGCCATTACCGCAGCAGAGGCGCCAACAATAGTTACACCAGCTAATCCACCTGCATATACCGGGAATATATTCAATACGGCTACTGCAAATAAACCACCAAATATACCACCGGCCAGATACACAAAATGGAACTGTTTGCTTTTTAAGAAATTCATGAATATACTGCCAAACCAATACAGACCAAGCATATTGAACAGGATATGAAGAATCCCATCATGAATAAACATGTAGGTAAATACCGTGTAAAAACGTTCTGGTAATTTAGAAATGCTTGCAGGTAAACCTATATACTCCCTAACTAACGGACTGATCAAATCTCCTTTGCCACTTAGCCAGCTAAATACACCAATAACAGCGATAATAAGAAACAACAGCACGTTAATGCCAATGTAAAAGAATACTGGGTTGCCAGATTGAAAAACCTTGTATTTTAAATCTTTGAAAGTATTATTCATAGAGTGTATAAAATGTATCGTTTTTATCTTTCCATAATTTAACGAGTATAAAGCCGATTAAAGCACCGCCCAGGTGAGCATAATGTGCAACAGAATCACCCTCAAACTGTGCTACACCCAAAGATAACTCCAGAAGGATATAAATAGGTATAATGTATTTTGCTTTTACCGGAATAGGGATAAACATGATTAATAATTCTGCATTTGGATACAACATGCCAAAAGCAACTAATAAGCCAAAAATGGCTCCTGATGCGCCTAACATTCCACCAAAATAAATGCTGCGCAGGGTTACCGCCTGTGCCATTGAAAGTTGTTTAGTATTAAACTCTCCCTGTAATAATGCCGCTAAATTTACCTTGCCGTTATTGGTAATACTACCTATAATCTGATGTACTTCATAAGCCTGTACAGCCCATTGCAGCGCAAGCGCACCTAAGCCTGTAATAAAATAAAAAATAATAAATTTTTTGGCTCCCCACCTTGATTCTAATAAGCTTCCGAAAGAGTATAATGCAAACATATTGAAAAAGATATGGGCTATACCGCCATGCATAAACATATAGCTTATGGGCTGCCATATTTCGAATTTTGGCGAATCAAAATAATACACTGCCAGGATATCATCGAGATGAAGCCTGGTTAATAAATAAGTAGCTGCGAAAAATAAAATGTTAATAATCAGTAGGTTTTTTACTACTGGTGGAATATGTATGTTGTTCATTTAATTTTAAAAGGGGTTAATTTGTTTAAACTGGTTAATCGGTTAATTGAAAATTGTTCATTGGGTTAACTGGTTAATTGTTTAAATCGGTTAATCGGCCATAACTCCCATCTCCGAACTCCAAACTTCGGCCTTTTGACCTCCGACTTTCGACTAAAGACTCCTGACTTAGGACTCCAAACTGTTAACTCTTCTCAAACTTCTTATCCAGTTCCGCTAAAGTAATGGTTTGGATAACCGGTTTTCCGCTCACGCTAAAGTTAGGGGTTTTGCAGGCAAAAAGCTCATCAATCAGCGTATTCATTTCTTCCTGACCAAGGCTTGTACCGGCCTTAATGGCACTGTTTTTTGCCAAACTTCTGGCTAAACTGTCGCGTTTGCTCAGTTTTAATTCCTGCTGCGAGTTCTTAAAGCCCTCAATCAATTGTTCAAACAACTGTGTTTCGTTAATATTACTGCTCCCTAAATCAACAGGAACACCTTCTACTACCAACGTATTTTTTCCAAATTCGCGTACATCAAAGCCCAAACTTTTTATATCGTCCAGTAAACTTTTAGCCAGTTCGAAATCGTTGGCATTAAGCGTAATGGTTTGGGGAAATAAACTTTGCTGCGACGCACCTTTGCGGTCATCCAGATGTACGAGAAAACGTTCGTAAAGGATCCGCTCGTGTGCCATTTGTTGATCGATTACCATCAATCCCGATTTAATCTGAGAAATAATGTACCTGTTGTGCAATTGCATGTACTGCTTTTGCTTCGTTTCCAAAACCGTTTCGTCCTCGTAAATCGAAGTCTGCTCTACAACAGGTTGTTCAGTGATATCGTAAAGCGAACCCCAGTTTTTTGCACTTGGTTTTGCATCATAATTTCTTGGCGATGAAGCGTAGCCCGATACCGAACTTTTATCGCTTGCGAAAGGATTAAAATCAGGATTGAAATTAATACTTGGTGGTACAATATCTTCAACCGCTTTTTGCGTAATCATATTGCTAAAGCCTGTTTCCTGATCAAAATCTAAGGTTGGCGCAATATTATAACGGCCAATGGAACGTTTTACCGCCGATTTCATGATCGCATAAATGGATTTTTCATCCAGATACTTGATCTCTGTTTTTGTTGGGTGAACGTTTACATCAATTTTTGAAGGATCAATTTCAATAAACAGCACATAAAGCGGGTAACTATCATCAGGTAATAACTCCTCAAAAGCAGAACTTACCGCATGGTTTAAATAAGGATCTTTAATGAAACGATTATTTACAAAAAAGAACTGCTCGCCCCTGGTTTTCTTGGCAAAAGCAGGCTTACCGATATAACCTTTAAGGTTGATGATGGTTGTTTCTTCTTCAACCGGAACCAAACGCTCATTATAATTATTGCCAAAAAGATGGACAATCCGTTGTTTTAAATTTCCTTTAGGTAGGTTAAATATTTCAACACCATCGTGGTGAAGGCTAAAAAATACACCCGGATGCGCCAGGGCCACCCGTTGAAATTCATCCAGAATATGGCGCATTTCTACCGGGTTGCTTTTAAGGAAATTCCTTCTGGCAGGGGTATTGAAAAATAGATTTTTAATCGAAATCTGCGTTCCTGGCGATGTGGCTACAGGTTCCTGGTTAATTACCTGTGCTCCTTCGATAGAAATACAGGTGCCAATTTCATCCTCGTGCCTGCGGGTTTTCATCTCTACCTGCGCAATTGCCGCGATAGAAGCCATGGCCTCGCCACGGAAACCCATGGTACGGATGGCAAACAGATCTTCCGCTTTTTTTACCTTCGAGGTGGCATGGCGTTCAAAACACATTCTGGCATCCGTAACGCTCATCCCACAGCCATTATCAACAATCTGAATCAGTGCCTTACCGGCATCTTTTACCACCAGTTGGATTTTATCTGCGCCGGCATCTATCGAATTTTCGAGCAATTCTTTCACTGCAGAGGCAGGTCGTTGTACAACTTCTCCGGCAGCAATCTGATTGGCAACAGCATCAGGCAATAAGTGAATAATATCAGTCATGTATTAAGGCAAAGTGAATTCGCTAAATTATGCAAAATAAGCTTAATGAACCCGATTTGTTTAAAACTCAACATGTAAATGACTGTAGGTAAATAGAATTAATTGCTTAGCAGACAGTTTTACATAAATTGTCATCCTAAGCGGAGTCGGAGGATCTGTGCAAGGAATAATTGATTTCCAACGCTTCCATTTCTTAATTTTTTTTGAAAAGCAGGGTTCTGCACCAATCGGTTCCGGTAGTTCTGCTGTACACTGTACCTTTTTGGCCACCCTTCGACTCCGCTACCATTGACGTTATTTTGTAATTGTTTATTAATGAGCAATTTATGGAACTATGCATTTCCCGTCCAGCTAGGCCAAAGCACCACATCTCCGTTCTACTTAAATCCGGCCTAACAAATTTTTCGGGCTCCACTGACCCTGCCAGCCTACTGGCTTTGAAAGAAAAATTTTCAGCCGGCATTTTTTGTTTCTTTTTGATGCCAAAAAGAAAGAGCCCTTCGGCGGCGGCGAGCCGAGGCAAGAATGTGCAGTGGGCAGAAAATAATCAATTGAATACGCCATTTATATCGATTTTTATGAAATAAATTATCCCTCAGGGTTACAGCCAAAAAGGTGCCGTTCCCATCAGGTTTATTTTACATGGGGCTGTGGTTCTGAACGTAAAGGGTTTTTCGCTGGTTTATCAGCATTTATTCAACTCAAGATATATTCTCTGTGCTTCAGTGTCTCCGTGGCAAAAAACTATTACCAATAATGCGATGGTTTTATCGAAATGCTAAAAGAAAGGAAAGCAGTTTGTGGGGGCACAGGCCACGACGTAAAAAATCCTTGTTTATCTGTGTACATCTGTGGCAAAAAAACTAATTGTCGCTAGTCTTAGCGGCAACGCTTAGAGAATAGAAAGTAGTCTGTGAGGACACAGACCACGGCGTAAAAAGGATGTATTCTCTTTGCTTCTGTGTCTCCGTGGCGAAAAAAAATATTACATCACGGCGTAAAAAATGCGTGTTTATCTGTGTACATCTGTGGCAAAAAAACTAATTGTCGCTAGTCTTAGCGGCAACGCCAAAACCAGGGGCACAAATCCTTTCTGTAAAGCTGAATTTACAAAAGCAAATGCTTTCAATTTTCTATCTTTATCGATATGAAATCCATCCTCTACAGCCTTTTTCTGGCTTTGCTGTTTACTTCCTGCTCCAAAAAAGAGGAAGTTGATGTAATTGTTTATAATGCCAAAGTATATACCGTTAACAGTAAGTTTGATACTGCTGAAGCTTTCGCAGTAAAGAGTGGAAAAATCCTGGCGCTGGGTAAAAGTGACGATATCAAAGGGAAATATACTTCTAAACAAGAAATCAACGCAGAGGGCAAAGCCGTTTATCCAGGTTTTATAGATGCTCATGCTCATTTTTACGGTTACGGACAAAGTTTGCAAACGGCTGATTTAAGGGAAACAAAATCCTGGGATGAAGTGCTTGCCCGTTTAACTGCTTTTGCCAAAACCCATCCCGATGGTTGGCTGATTGGTAATGGCTGGGATCAAAACGATTGGGCTGATAAAGGTTTCCCCACCAACGAAAAACTGACGGCACTTTTTCCCGAGCGCCCTGTATTTCTGAACCGTATTGATGGTCACGCCGCCATTGCCAACCAAAAAGCATTAGATGATGCAGGCATTAAAGGCGAACAAAAATTGGTGGGAGGTGATATGCTGAGCCAAAATAGGAAACTAACCGGGGTTTTAATCGATAATGCGGTAGCCCTGGTTGAACGTAAAATTCCTTCACCAGATGCCAAATTAGCCGAAAAAATATTTATAGATGCACAGAAAAATTGCTTTGCCGCTGGGTTAACTACCATTGACGATTGCGGCTTAAGTTATTTGGCTGTAGAGTTTATCGAAAAACTGCAGAAAGAGAAAAAGCTTAAAATGAGACTATACGTCATGCTTTCTGATGAAGCTGATAATTACAAATATTTATTTAGTCGTGGGCCAATTAAAACCGACCGCTTAAATGTAAGGGCGTTTAAAGTGTATGCTGATGGTGCTTTAGGTTCTCGTGGTGCCTGTTTAACCCATCCTTACAGCGATATGCCAAATAAAAGCGGTTTTCTGCTAAGCGATCAAAAGCATTTTGAAGAAGTGGCTAAAAAAATTGCTGCCAACCATTTCCAGATGTGTACCCATGCCATTGGCGATTCGGCCAACCGTGTAATCCTGAATATTTACAATAAAATTTTAAAAGGTAAAAATGATCAGCGCTGGCGTATCGAACATGCGCAGGTGGTTAACGCTAAAGATTTTGATCTGTTCGGCAAAGCCAGTATTATTCCTTCCGTTCAACCCACACATGCTACTTCTGATATGTATTGGGCCGGGCAGCGTTTAGGTGCCGAAAGGTTAAAAAGTGCTTATGCCTACAAACAATTGTTAAAGCAAAATGGTTGGATTCCGTTGGGTACCGATTTCCCGGTCGAAAACATTAATCCATTATTAACGTTTTATGCAGCAACAGTGAGAGAAGATGCAAAAGGCTTTCCGAAAGGGGGCTTTCAGATGGAAAATGCCTTAACACCCGAAGAAGCTTTGCGTGGAATGACTATTTGGGCAGCAAAAGCCAATTTTGAAGAAGAGGAGAAAGGAAGCTTAGAGAAAGGCAAATTAGCCGATTTTGTTATCCTCGATCATGATATTTTAAAATCAACACCACAGAACATATTAAAAACCAAAGTCTTAAAAACCTATTTGAACGGAGAAAAAGTATATGAAGCGAAATAGATTGTATATCCTGGCTGCGGCGAGTTTTTTTAATGTTTTATGCTTAATGGCCTGCGCGCAGGAGCATACCACAAATGAGAAAAAACTTTCCATTGCCAATGCCATTTCAAACACAACCGTATTATTAAATAACCAGGATGCTATTATTCCGCTAAAATCGCTTGAAAATAAAAATATCGCTTCTGTTAGCCTGAGTTTTGCATACAGCAATGTGTTCGATAGTTTGGCAAATAAGTATGATAAAATCACCTCGTTTTCTGCAGATTCTTATAAAGACAGTATAAACCTGAACGATCTCGAAGACGATCTTAAATATTTCAACACCATTTTAATTAGTATTGACGACCAGAACGTAGGCAAAGCTAAATACATCAACTTTATCAACAGCATCAGTAAGAATAAACAGGTAATCATTTCCTTTTTTGGTAACGGGCCAGGTTTAAAATCATTCGATCAGTTGCAATCGCCGATTATATGGACAGCACAGAACAATGCCGATGCCGCTGCGATTGTTCCACAATATATTTTTGGAGGTATTGCCGCTTCCAATAAGTTAACTACTGCTTATTCTGCCCGTTATACCATGGGTTCAGGCTTTACTACAACCGCTACCCGCTTAAAATATACTGTACCCGAAGATGCGGGTTTGAACTCCAACAACCTAAAAGAAATTGATGCCATTGCTGCAGAAGCAATCAGTCAGAAAGCCACCCCTGGTTTGGTGGTGCTGGTGGCTAAAGATGGTAAAGTAATCTTTAATAAAGCTTATGGTACGCATACTTACGATACCAATGTGCCTGATAAAGTAACCGATATTTTCGATCTGGCCTCAGTAACCAAAGTAACCGCAACCACTCCTGCAGTAATGCGTTTAGTTGAAGAAGGAAAACTAAAGCTGGATACAAACATTGGCGCTTACATCCCTAAAGCACGCACTACGCCGATGAATAATATTCAGGTGCGCGAGGTGATGTTGCACCAGGCGGGTTTTATTCCTTATATCCCTTTTCATGATTATGTGAAAACCGGCGATTACAGTAGAGATTCATCTGCTGCCTTCCCAACCAAAGTGGCCGATAACTATTACATCAAAAAAGGCTTTTTTAAAGATTTTATGTGGCCTAAGATGCTCAATTCGCCCATTAAAACACGGGGTAAATATGTGTACAGCGACATCAGCATGTATGTAATGAAAGATATTGTAGAGCACATTAGCGAAGAACCGCTCAATCAGTACACTTATGAAAATTTTTATAAACCACTGGGGATGCAAACTGCAGGTTTTCTGCCACGTAACCGCTTTAAGCCAGAGCAGATTATCCCGACAGAAGATGATAAGTATTTCAGAAAAACCTTGCTTGTAGGTTATGTGCACGATCAGGGCGCAGCTTTGGCAGGCGGAGTTTCAGGGCATGCTGGTTTATTCGCCAGTGCCAACGATCTGGCCATTATTTATCAGATGTTGTTGAACCGTGGTACTTATGGGGGAGTGGAGTATTTCAAAAACTCAACGGTTGATATGTTTACTTCAAAACAATCGAATGTAAGCCGCAGGGGTTTAGGTTTCGATCGCTGGGATCCGGATAGCACCAAACATTATCCTTCTGATTTAGCTTCACCACAAACTTATGGCCATACCGGTTACACCGGAACCTGTGTTTGGGTAGATCCATCACGCGGCTTGGTTTATGTGTTTCTGTCGAACCGGGTTAATCCTACCGTTACCGACAAACTTTCTAACCTGAAAATCAGAGGTAGAATACAGGATGTGGTAAACAAAGCAATCGACGAATCGAAGAAATAGAATGATCTACAATCATTGATCAGGTTTATTTTTATTTGTAATTTCAGAACACAAACCTAAAACAGAATACTATGAAATTAATTAAAACCTTAGCTTTTTTATTGCCTTTTTTGGCGACAGTTTCGGTCTCTAGTGCACAGCAGATTAAAGATGGAGAAACCGTAAATGTAAATGGAATTGCTGTAACCTATTCGGTTACCAATAAAGAAAAGTTAACTATAAAGGATCAGGATTTCGACCGCTATAAAGTTTTAGCCTCTATAAAAAACAATACCGGCAAATCTTTTAACATCCGTTTGGCCAGTTCATTGGATCTGTCTGGGATCAGTAATTCGAAAATTATAGAATTAGATTGTGTGAATGCCACAGGCGCGAGGTTAACCTCAAAAAAAGTTCAGGTGAGCATGAAAAGTCATTTAATTAATGTCACCTATCCTACAAAAGATAAAGACGGAAAATCAATCACAGCGATTCTGCCAGTTACAGCCGGATACTATTTTGATGAAGGACAGGTAATCGAAAACGATGCGATTTTTATTGTGCCCGCTGGAGAAGTGCCACAGGTGACGGTGAGAAGTTTATTGAAAAATTAAATAGTCCGAAAGTCCGGGGACGGGAGACTGATGACTAATGCCCAAAGCTTAGGTGTTCTCAGGTCGCTTAGGTGGTCAAACAATAAAGTTTAGTTTTAATGTTTGACCATTAAGAAATGAAGAACATTGAGATGAAATTTGGATTTTGATTTAAGCAACGGTTTGAACCTTTGATGATTTCAAATGGTTTACCTTAAAGCATTTTAATACTCATCTTCCAATAAACTCACACAATTTTCTGCATTCTTCTTTAATCTTTCATCAAGTGAAGCAATAGCGCCATTATCTTTAAGACTACGGTATAAATTTGTGATAATGGTTTTAGTTTCATCGTCCGGATCGCAGGCTTGCGATTTTTCCAGATATGGCAATGCTTTAAGTGCCCACACTTTATACTGGGCATAAAGTTCGCCATGTGCTTTTAAATCTTTTGCTTTTCCTGCCTCATTCATTTTTGCTCCGATGGCATTACATTTTTTAACGAAAATAAAACCTAAAGCACGGTATGGGACATAATAAGCAGGCGTAATTTTTATAGCTTCTTCATATTGCGGAATAGCCTTTTCTGTTTGCCCGGTTTCTTCATAAAGCCTTCCTAAATGATAACTTACATTGCCTAACTGGGTCTTGCTAAGTTCAGGAGTTCTTTTAATCAGCTCTTCTGCCATCTGGATAACTTTTGGTTTTTCGGTATCCGTCATTCTGATTTGAGAATAATCCCAATATAAATCTTTAATGCTTTTGCTCTGAGCGAAGCAGGTTTGCATAATTGTTAAGGCAAATAAGAGTATTAATAAGCGTTTGTACATAGGTTATTTATTTTTTTTCGAAGATAGATGAAATTAATTTTTTAGGTGGGCTTTGTAAAAATATATATCAGCGTGATGAAATTAAGGTGCTAAGGTGGAGTAGGTGGTCAAACAATAAAGTGTTTAGTTTTAATGTTTGACCATTAAGAAGTGAAGAACATTAAGGTGAAATTGAGAACTCTTGTGGTGAAGCAGTTTAATTCCAGACACCAATTTCTTTTTGTTTCTTCAAAATGCCAATTATCATCTCGTTAAAATATTGAGGTTCTTTTTCTAAAATTTCTTTAATTGAGGGGTTTGTATCTTTTAGTGAATTAAGGTATTTATTAACTACATCGCTATTCTTCGAATTACCACATAACGACCATTTTGCCGTCGCACCAGCCAAAAATAGATTTAGATCAATCCGGTTTTCCATATATGGTATATGTGATATAATATTATCAAGATATTTTGTATTTCCTGTTGCAAAAAATGAAGACCAGTTCATGTCATTTAATGATGCTGATATTTTAGTTTGCGAATAAAGTGTGTCAATGTTTGAGGAGAAAAGAAAAACAAATAATTGTTTAAATTCAGTTTTTTGTAGCCGGTTAATGTTTGAAGTAAAATCTTTTTTTAGGGCTTCATCGTTAAGAAATGCGGCACCAAAGAAACCTGTTATTATAGGGCTTAATTTAATATAATCCATTGAGGTAGTATTTATGAAATCGATGGCTTTATTAACAACATCTTTATCTTTATGCAAATAATAAGTTTGCAATATCTGCTTAAAATCTCTATCTGTATTTTGTGCAAATGAAATTTTAGAAGGCAATAATGCTGTTGCTAGAAGGAAAATGTTAATTAAGTTTTTCATGTTGGTTTAATTTTGATTATGTTGACGATAGTTATCAATTAAAATAACCGTTAGTGTTTATGTACATCTTTAAACTTTATCATATCAAATAATCGTTGTTCCTTTTCATTGTCGAATCCACACGAACTTTTAAATTCTTTTGGGTTTTCATAGGTTCCGAATAACATATCCCACCAAACAATGTCTCCATAATTGCTACTATGTTTTTCGTACTCGTGATGAATGCGGTGCATCTCTGGCCTTTGAAAAATGTAGCCGATCCATTGCGGGGTTTTCACGTTGGTGTGATAGAAAAATTCGCCTAATGCGGTGCATAGGGTGTAAATGGCTCCGGCTTCGGGATTTAATCCTAATAGAGTATAAACTAAGAGGCTTCCGATGATTGAATTTACAGTCATCTCCAAAGGGTGTTTATAAAAAGAAGTAATCACTTCTAACCGTTGAGGGCTATGATGGATCTGATGAAAGCCTAGCCATAAAAAATCTATAGTATGCCTCCAGCGATGCCACCAGTAAAAAATAAAGGTTGCAATGAAGTATGCAATAATTCCACCAAGCCAGTTGGGTACATGATGTGAAAGATGGAATACCGAAATTGAAGAGAGCCATTTTTCCCAGGTAAAGCCTGCCAATACAACAATGCTAAGTTTTATGAAATTAACGCCTAAAACCCTTATGGTCCATGTGGATACATTTGGTAATTTCCAGCCTGGTTTAATTCTTTCAATCAGAAAACAGCATCCGAATACAATAAAAATTATAACTAACATAGATTTGAAATTTATTTATCAAATCTAGAGGTTGGTTGTTTTTTGACTTTTGATAAAAGTCAAAAAACAAATTACTTTCTAATTCTACTTAACGTTTCCTGCGAGATACCCAGATACGAAGCAATATGACCTAAAGAAACGCGTTGGAAAAGCTGCGGGCTTCGTTTTAATAAAGTCTCATAACGCTCTTTGGCGCTTAGCATCCGCAGTTCATTAGCCTGTATTTCATTACGGATATAATAATACTCCGTAAGTTTCCGGCCAATAAAATTAAATTCCATAAACTGCAGGTACATTTCATCAAGTTTTTCGCGCTTTACAGCAATTAAGACCGAATCCTCAAGTGTTTCGATATATTCGAAACTGGGCTGACCTGTGAAAAAACCATAAACAGAAATCAGGAGTTCGTGTTCGAATAAAAACCAGGTATTGGTTTGTTTGCCGTCTTTATCAAGGTAGTACACCCTTGCACCACCTGATACAATAAAATATATCGTATTGCTGCTTTCGCCGGCATTTAAAAGTGTGGTTTTTCTTTTGATGTTAACAACATGGCTATGGTTAACGATAGCAGATTTTAGTTCATCGCTAAGCGGATGAATGGCATTAAAAACTGCAAATAAACTTTGATAACCTTCCGGATAATCCTCTTTTAGCATAATTCTTTTTTTAATAGGATGCTATCATTAAACCAGGGATCATTTCAAATATAGGTTAATATGTTAAAAAACGCTAATTGATAAATAAAAGAATTTTAGACTTGTCAACTTTCTGGCAAACTGGCTATTAAAGTTGACAATTCCTTTCGTTAATAATTTAAAACCAGCTTATATATCGTTGTTTTAAGTTCTTCGGTATCGCGGTCTTCACACAAAAGAAATGTTGTCGCATGTTCACTTTGATGAAACAGCGTAATGCCTTCAAACTTATGATGGCCAGAAATTTTATTGCTAAAAGTTAGTTTTAGGTTTTGCAGGTTAATGCTGCCAATAAAGCTGCCCAAAATTTCTCCATCAGCATAAGTAGACTTGGTGTCCTCTGCTGTGGCAATGAAAAATATTTCATTTTTAACCAGGGTCGCATCAGTAAAAGATGATTCTACATGATCGATATTGGGAAGTTTAAAACTGTTGAAAGTGAACTGATTTGAATTACTGAGATTTGCTCCTTCAATTTTAAATATGCCATTCTTCGAGTCAACCCCATTACCACGATTGAAAAGTAACCATGCTGTGCCTGTAAAAATTGCACCTTCCAGATTAAAATTCTGATCATCTATTTTAGCCATTGATTTCAGTTTACCATAAGTTTCGGTTAAATCTTTCTGAATAATTTTTTGAGTTTTCAGGTCAAATTCGATCATCAGGTTTCTTTTGGGCGTAGAACCCGAACCTAAGATGTAGAGCTTATTCTCATGCTGACAAAGAATTTCGAAATCAGGTTTTAGTGCTTTAGGGATATTTTCCAGTTGTTCCAGGTCTTTATCAAACAAGATCTGAATTTTGCGGAGCACTTTGGTCTTGATGTTGTATTCATTCAAATGGCCACTGTTATCGCCAATGATATAGAGTAAATCTGTATATAGAAATAATCCCGAAGCAGAGCCTATACCTTCAATTTCAGCAAAAACTTCTAATTGTGTAGAATGCATATCTCAAAATAACAAAAAAGCACCGGTTTTAGCCGATGCTTCTAATTAATTTTTTACGATCTGTAAGAGACTCCAGACTAAGGACTCCCGACTATGGACTATTTCTTCAATCCAATTTCCCTCAAGCGCTCATCTAAATACTCTCCAGCCGTCATATCACTATAAGCTTTAGGATGTTCCGCATCAATGGTTGATGGCAAACTGGTTAAATCCATATCGCTGCGTGGGTGTAAGAAAAACGGAACAGAGAAACGAGAGGTTTTCATCAGTTCGCGCGGTGGATTAACCACACGGTGAGTGGTCGATTTTAATTTGTTATTGGTTAAACGCTGTAACATATCGCCAACGTTTACCACGATATCAGTATGGTGTGCTTTAATCGGTAACCACTCGTTGCTGCGGGTTAGTACTTCCAATCCATCTGCGCTTGCGCCGATTAATAAAGTAATCAGGTTGATGTCTTCATGCGCGCCGGCACGTACTGCATCATCAGGAATAATTTCAGGATTTTCGATCGGGAAGTAGTGGATGCCTCTTAAAATCGAATTTCCGTTATGTACATGTTTGTTGAAATAATTGATCGGCAATTCTAAATAAGTAGCAATGGCATGTAATAAATGCGTTCCGTTTTCTTCCAGTTTTTTATAGATATCGCCCGTTACTTTATTAAAATCTGGTAATTCCTCCAAAACTTCATTATCAGGATATTCGTTTTTAACCGGATCTCCGTCTGTAACTTCCTGACCAATTTGCCAGAACTCTTTTAAATCTGGCGTTTTAGCACCTTTGGCCGTTTCTTTACCTGCGCTGGTGTAACCACGTTGACCGGCCAATTCTGGTTTTTCGTATTTTCTTTTGGTTTCAACTGGCAAAGAAAAAGCAGCTTTAATATTTTCATAAAGCTTATCGATTAATTCCTGGCTTAAACCATGGTTGGTAATGGTAACAAAACCCGAATCGTTAAAAGCCCTGCCCAATTCGTCAGAAAACTTTTTACGCTCTTCTTCAGAACCATTGATGTAGGAACCTAAATCTAAACAAGGAATATACGGTGTAGACATAATTTTAAATTTTAATGTTATACGAATTTAAAAAAGAATTGTTAATAAGTGTATTTGGCTAACGAAATAGCTAATTAAAAATTTGTTAATCAATGTTTTAAGTTATTAACATTAACAGCGAAATCAACAAATTGTTGCGATTGTCACACAAAATCCATTATTGATTTAATGCAAACTACAGCCTGTTTTTTTGCGTATAATTAGATGTGAATCATTCAATATACTTGTAAGGTTTAAGAATGATTTCCGACAAATAAATAAAAACACACAAAATGAGAAAAATAATTTTAATTCTACTGGCTGTATTGGCGTTAAACCAGGCCAATGCACAAGGGAAAAAGACAGAAAAAGCAACCTTCGGAATGGGCTGTTTTTGGTGCACCGAAGCAATATTTCAACGTTTAAAAGGGGTAGTTTCGGTAAAATCGGGCTATGAGGGAGGTACTTTAGCCAATCCAACTTACGAAGAAGTATGCACTGGTGCAACCGGACATGCGGAGGTTTTAGAAATTACCTATAACCCCATGGTGATTTCTTACGATGATTTACTGGAGGTGTTTTGGAAAAGTCACGATCCTACAACCTTAAACCGTCAGGGGGCTGATAGTGGAACACAATACCGTTCAGTAGTTTTTTACCATACACCTGAACAAAAATTACTTGCTGAAAAATATAAAGCAGAATTGAACAAAACCAATGCTTACGGCAAAAAAGTGGTCACCGCTATTGAAGCGGCCAAACCCTTTTATGTGGCTGAGAATTATCACCAGAACTATTTCAATAAAAATGGAAGCGAACCTTATTGCAGATTGGTGATCCAGCCAAAAATAGATAAGCTGGAAAAGATATTTAAAGCGAAGCTTAAAAATTAATAGGGTAAATGAGGTTTATCTCATAAATTAGATTTGATTAAAACCCGTCACGCTGAGCTTGTTGAATCGCTTATATTAGTTTAAGCAGTTCCTTCGACAAGCTCAGGATGACAACACTATATTTACAGTTTTTTATGGTAAAAAGAATTGTATTTAATATCGATACCCAAAAAATTGCCGATGCAGCGGGTTTTTATAAAGATGTTTTAGGTCTGGATCTGATGATGGATCATGGGTGGATTGCCACCTATGGTGCCGCTGATCAAAAAATGGATGTGCAGATCAGTTTTGCCTCCGAAGGCGGATCAAGTACGCCCACTCCAGATTTATCCATCGAAGTTGAAAATGTTAATGAGATATTGGAAAAGGTGAAAGCAGCTGGATTTCCTATTGAGTACGGTACTGCCGATGAACCATGGGGTGTCAGGCGTTTTTATACCATAGATCCCTTTGGGAAGTTGATTAATATTTTAAGCCATATAGATTAATTTTAGGCTTTAGAACCATCAGATCGGTTAGGGTTGCACATATTTAACGCTATTATCATTTATCTGTGTGCATCCTTTTTATCTGTGGTTAAAAAAAATTAATTCCATAATCCTTTAACTTTTTCGAGTAGCTCGCTGCCTTTTTTGCCGATTTCCTTTTTTCTCTTTTCTATCGTTGAGGGTTGGGTATATTCACTCACTGAATTGGAAAGCGTTTTAAATTTATTGATGCCTGCAAATACTTCTCTGGTGTAAGGAACGCCCTGATCTTTCATCAGTTTTTCCCAGTTTACTTTAGCCAATAGGGCGATCATATATTTTGTGGCTATTTTGCCTATAAATGTTTTATCATACACACCCGTTAAGGCTTTATCAGATTTACGGTCTTTTACGTAAACCATAGTTTGTTGTAAGGCTTCTCGCTCCGAATTGGAAAATAGCGGACTCTGACTCAATTTCTCGAGTGCAGGGAGCGATTTTTCTGGTTTTTCTTTCTTTAAATTAAGGTATGCAGTAATTCCCCAAACCAGTTCATTCTGGATGCCGAGTTTGTTCATATCAGTTAAAAAAGCTTCAAAATCTTCCAGTGATCTTTCCTCATCTATTTTCCGCTCCATCCTCATCCGGTCGAAACCCCTAAAGAGATAATTCATGCTATGAAAAGCTACATGTGTTTGCTCGTCATTTAAATTTCCCCAGCCAAAAAAAGATTTGGTGTAAGGCAATGGGATTTTCTGATTTTTATCGAGCCACTTAATATTTCTGGAAAGGCCATCTTCTGATAGGTAAAATAAATTATTGCTGAAGAACAAAAAGCCCCTGACAAATTCGAGCAGGGTTTTGATTTCACAATCATCCAGTAGCTCGGGCTGCGTTTTAGCACATTCGTAGAGTGCGAAGGGTTGTCCTAGATCTCTCGTAGTTAATACAGCCATGCTTAAAATGGCATGTTCTATGTTTTGATAATAGGCTTTGTTAAAATCTTTAAAAAAGGGAATGGGGGTTCTCGCCCCGTTATTCATGGCAATAAAACCAGCAGTTAAAAGTGGAAAAACATCTTCATCGGTTTCTTTTACAAATTGTTTAACCGATCTATATTCCTTATACACCATCAATGCGTCAATTACAGAGATATTTTCCTTGCTGTGGCCGTTAATGCTATTCAAAGTTTTAACCACACTTTGTGCCTGTTTACTGAATTTCTGATATTCAGGTTGAGTGGTGTCTTGTACGGCTGTTGAGCGTACGGCTATTTTGGCAAACTTGTAAAAGGTAATTTTGTCATAATTAATATTCTCTTCCAGTTTCTTTTTGTCGAGTTCGAGCAGCAGCTGATCGGTTTTCTCACCAGAGCATGCCGTAAAAAATAGTACAGTGCAGAAAAGGATTATTTTTTTCATGAGGTTAATGGCTTTATAAATAGATGCATAAAACTAAGTTTTTAGCAGTGAAAAAAAATAATAAATAGCCGTTTGTTGATATTCGTGTGATTTTTTTTGGCTGATTTTGTGTTTTGTTGAAAAACTATTAAAAAATGCCGCCATTTTGGTGTAGGATGATAAAATATGTTACTTATTAGAATAGGTTTTTGAAAGATTGATAACACTGTTCTAATGTTGTTTTAATGTCTTTTTAAAATTTAATGCTTAAGCCTTTAAACTTTGGACTAAACTTTGATAAATGCTTCTATAAAAAGGAAATATTTCTAATTTTTAGGCAATTTTTTAAGATTTAATGTCCTAAAATTCGTGGGATGTTTAAAATCATTCTAAATTTGTAACTCCTTTAAAGTAAGATGACAAAAAAGAAAAAGACAGTTGGTAAAACTGACGCTGATGTAATTTTAATAGGGGCTGGCATCATGAGTGCAACCCTTGGTGTTTTATTAAAACAATTAGAGCCCAACTTAAGTATAGAAATTTACGAACGTTTGGATATTGCGGCAGCAGAAAGTTCTGATGCATGGAATAATGCCGGAACGGGGCACTCTGCATTTTGTGAATTAAACTATACCCCCGAAAAGAAGGACGGTACGGTTGAAATTAAAAAAGCAGTGCAGATTGCAGAGCATTTCGAGGTATCTAAGCAGTTTTGGTCTTATTTGGTAAATAAAGGACTGGTTTCTGACCCTTGCAATTTTATCCGCAATATTCCCCACATGAGTTTTGTTTGGGGGAAAAAGAATGTAGAATATCTTAAAAAACGCTACGATGCATTAACCCAATGCGATTTGTTTAGCGATATGCAATATACCGAAGATGCTGAGCAGGTAAAAAACTGGGCACCATTAATTATGGATGGCCGGAAAAAAGGCGAAAAAGTTGCAGCAACTAAGATGGATCTTGGTACTGATGTCAACTTTGGAACTTTAACCCGCGATATGTTTAATAACTTAAAGGAGCAAAGTAACGTTAGCACGTATTTTAACCACGAAATCCGCGACCTGAAAAAGAATAAGGACGGTAACTGGATCATTAAGGTTAAAGATCTTGAAAGTGGGGATAAACGTAAACGTGTAGCAAAATTTGTATTTATAGGTGCTGGAGGTGGCTCGTTACCATTGTTAGAGAAATCGGACATTCCTGAAGGAAAAGGTTTTGGTGGTTTCCCGGTAAGCGGGCAATGGTTAAAATGTACCAATGAGGAAATTATTAAAAAACACCATGCAAAAGTTTACGGAAAAGCAGCGGTTGGTGCGCCACCAATGTCGGTTCCGCATTTAGATACCAGGATGATTAATGGTAAACAAGCATTATTGTTTGGGCCTTATGCTGGTTTTTCGACCAAGTTTTTAAAAAATGGATCGTTTTTGGATTTACCGAAATCGATTAAATTTAATAACATCCGTCCGATGATTTCTGCCGGATTGCACAACCTCGATTTAACAAAATATTTAATTGAGCAGGTAAGGCAATCGCCAGAAGACAGGTTGGAAGCACTGAAAGAATATTTACCAACTGCCGAACTTAAAGATTGGGAATTGGAATATGCCGGACAGCGTGTTCAGGTAATTAAAAAAGACGAAAAACAGGGTGGTATTTTAGAGTTTGGCACCGAGGTGGTTAGTGCAGCCGATGGTTCTATTGCAGCTTTGCTAGGTGCTTCTCCAGGTGCTTCAACGGCGGTATCAATCATGCTTGATCTGTTAAACCGTTGTTTTGCTGAAGATCTTGCAACTGATGAATGGCAGGCTAAAATTAAAGAGATGATCCCAACTTATGGCAAATCACTTGCCCAGGATGCTGAGCTTTGTAAAACAACCAGAGATAAAACTTCAAAGGTGTTGAAAATAGAAAATACGGTGATAGCTTAAGCTATAACCATTATAATTTTAGAAGGTCTCGATAAATCGGGACCTTTTTTATGTTACCTCGGTCTGTGTCCTCACAAACCGAAATCTGATCAATATAATTGTTGTTTCACGAAACGTTCCTACGGAACGACACCAATAATAAAATATTATTTGTGCTACCCATGATGCGTCCCTCTGGGACGGCACATAGAATTATTATGCCTGGGTATTGGTATGTGCCCATGGGACGTTTTATAGGTAACATAAACAAACGCGATTTTTTCGTTCCATAGGAACGTTTGATTTTTTCTCCGTATCCCCGCGTACTTGGTCTGTGTCCTCACAGACCGAAATCTGATCAATAATTGTTGTTTCACAAAACGTTCCTACGGAACGATACCAATAATAAAACATTATTTTTGCTACCCATGATGCGTCACGCTGGGACGGTGCATGTAACGGTATATTTGTTATGTATATTGTTGTACGTCCCATCGGGACGGCTCATAGGTAATATAAACTAATAGGCGTTTTTCGTTCCGTAGGAACGTTTGATGTTTTCCCTCCACAGGCCTTTCGGTAATAAACCTGATGGGAACGGCAGCTCCCGATTTTTTTCAATCGGGACTAAAGTATACAGCAGGACTACCGCAACCGATAACACACATAACACTGCTTTTCTAAAAAAAAAAAACATCAACCACAAAAAAGGGTATCCAATTACTTGAATACCCTTTGTCTGAAATCTTTTTTATCGTTATGCAGCAATCACTTCGGCCACTTCATCGGCAGAAATGTCGCTGTGCGAGGCTTCCAATACACAATCGCCATTTTTAATTAATAAAATCTGCGGCGATTGATGGGCTACCTGAAATACTTCGGCAATTTTGTTCGAAATGTCGCGGTAACTGATCAAGTCTAAAAAGTAAAGTTTTGTATCTGCCGGAATTACATCCCAATCAAATTCGAAATTCTTTTTAGCCATTAAACTAATGGAGCATCTCGTGCTGTGCTTAAAAATAAGGCTAAAACCGCTTGCGTTTTTGATTTCATCAAGTTGTTCTATTGAAGTTAAGTTAACCCAAGTCATGATATGATAAATATTGTTTACAGGACAACACTTGCAATTGAATAAAGTTCTGCAAATGACCTGAATATGAAGATTGTAGGTGTGGAAGCTTAATTTCTTCTGCGTTTACCTTCTGGATAAGATCCATAGGCAGGACAAAGTTTAGAAGAACAAGATTCTAAAATGGTAATGGTGCAGAACACCGCCAATAATAAGATGGCTACTTTTTTCATCCGTGAATTTTTGATAATTTTTAAACTTCTAAGTTACAAATAATTATTAAAAGGCAAGGTTTAAATCTGCGCAGAAAAATCGGCCATTTTAATTGCTGTAATTGCAGCCTCATCACCCTTATTGCCATGCTTGCCGCCTGCACGGTCTTGCGCCTGCTCTAAATTATTGGTGGTTAACACCCCAAAAATAACCGGTTTACTGTATTTAATGCCGACATTGGTTACGCCTTGTGCCACTGCATCGCAAATAAAATCGAAATGTTTGGTATCGCCCTGAATTACACAGCCTAAACAGATTACGGCATCAATATCGCTTCTTTTGCTCAACAGAATTTCTGCACCGCCCGTTAATTCAAAGCTTCCGGGTACAGGTAAAGAAATAATGTTTTCTTCGGCAACGCCATTTGCTAACAGGGTTTTTAATGCGCCATTGTATAAAGCACCGGTAATTTCAGCATTCCACTCGGCTACAATAATTCCGAATTTATAGTTTGCACCGCTAGGAACGGTGGTATGAGAGAAATCGGATAGATTTTTTAATTGTGTTGACATAGGGGCAAAGATAATGTTATGCCGCGAATGTTAAAAACCTTAATGTTTGCTGGTTGTAACATTTAGTTCATTAATACTTAGATTCGTATAAGAATCAGATAAATATCAATCGCTTATGGAATTTAAGCGTTCAGCCCATCTATAGTAAAAACGCAAGCTACCTATGAATATATCATTACGCCTCCCCGCCTTATTTTTTCTCCTCATTTTGACGTCGTTACATGTTTCTGCACAACAAAAATATACACTCAACGATTTTTACAGGGTCGATTCTATCGCCAACCTTGCTAAACCAAAGGATGCACTTGCGTTGATTGAAAAAATAAATGAGCAGGCACATCAAACCCACAATACACCATTATTAATTAAATCGGTGATTTACCGGATGGTGTTTCAGAGTTACCTGGAAGAAAATGCTTTTGATAGGATTTTGATCGATTTGCGTAAAGATATTGGCAATGTCAAACAGCCCGAAAAAAGCATTTTACAGTCGCTTTTAGCCGAAACCTATTGGAATTATCTGCAGCAAAACCAGTGGCAAATTAATCAGCGTACACAGGTACAGGGCGATATTGGCGATGACATTAAGACCTGGAACATTAAAAAATTAAATGATGAAGTGGTAAAATATTACTTGTTATCGTTAAAAGAGAGCCAGATTTTACAACAGACGAAAGTAGATACTTTAGATGCGGTTTTAGCCGGGGATAAAAAATACAGAAGCTTTAGACCTACTTTATACGACCTGCTGGCCCACCGTGCCCTCGATGTTTTTAACAATACACAACTAGGCCTTACACAATATGATGATGAATTAATCGACATGAGCAATGCTGATTGGTTTGGTGACAGACAGGCATTTTTAAACATTACCATACCGGCCGATAGCACTTCATTTAAGCCGCAGGCAATACAATTGTTTAAAAACCTGATCAGATTTCATCAAAACAGCAATAATTCTTCAGCACTGGCAGATGTGGATTTAAAAAGGTTAAAATTTGTACAGCAGCATTTTACCGGCGAAAAACAAGAATTGTACTATAACGCTCTAAGTAAGTTGGCTGAGCAAAGTACCCAAAGCGAAGTTTTTGCTGATATTTTATACGAGCAGGCCACCATACATAAAAATGCACAATTGCCTGTTGATACCAATAAACAAAACCTGATTACGGCAGTTGCTTTGGCTGAAAAAGCGATAATTGCCTTCCCCAAAAGCATCGGGGCAGAGAATGCCAGAAATTTAATTGAAGAGATTAAAAGCAGTAGTTTATCGGTTAAGGTAAAAGAATTCGCACAGCCCGATCAACCAAGCCAATTATATCTATCCTACAAAAATACAGATACCGTACAGTTGAGATTGTACCATTCGCCCGAATTTAAAAATGACTATGAACAGTTTAACAATAAGGCCGATTTTTTAGCTTTTTTAAGAAAAAATAAAACTGTTAGGCAGTGGGTGATAGCTGTTCCTAAAACTAACGATTATCAAATCCACAGTTTAGTTGATAAAATTGACGCATTGCCTTTTGGCAGTTATACTTTAATTGTGCAGACCATTAACCGCAAGCAGAACGATACCGTTTATAGTAACATCAGTTTTAAGGTTACGGCCATGGCGGTTATTAATAGGAGCAATATTGATAAACACGAATATTTTGTTAGTCAGCTGAATAATGGTGCGCCCTTAAAAAACGTAACAATCAGACAACGGAGATATGATTACAATACCCGTAAATACATTGATGGTGAATTGTTAACTACCGATGGGAATGGTTATGCCAGTACAACCGAAACCCAGGCTGGTATGAGTGCCGCATTGTTAAAGCTTGGTAAAGATGAATTACAGATCAATATCAACAACTATAATAGCTACCGGGACGAGGAAGAGGAACGTGTAATTCTATTTACCGACAGACCGATTTACCGCCCGGGACAAACCATTTATTATAAAGGATTATGTTTAAAAATTCAAAATGGGAAAAATAAAATTGCCGTAAATAAGGCTGTTGATATTTCTTTTAATGATGCCAATGGTAAAGAGATTACAAAAGTTAAAATGATGAGCAACGACTATGGCACGTTTCAAGGTTCGTTTACCATCCCAATGGGCATATTAAATGGTCAGATGGAAATCGAAACCGAAAATGGTCGTATTGCCGTACAGGTTGAGGAATATAAACGGCCAACTTTCGAAGTGGTTTTTGATAAACCCAACAAACATTATAAACTGAATGATAGCATTAAAGTAGAGGGTAAGGCCAGTTCTTTTTCCGGCTATTCGGTGAGCAACGCGAAGGTAAATTATAAAGTTTTCCGCAGAGTGATGGATGATTACAGGCTCAGCTACGAGCAGCGGAGTGTTATTTATGGCTCAAGGATGTACGCTGAAAGAAAACAGGTAGCTATTGGCAAAACAAGCACCAAAGCAGGCGGTAAATTCGAAGTTACTTTTTTTGCAAACGTTACAGATACCAGGGCAAATTATAGCTACGAAATTATAACTGATATAACCGATTTAAATGGCGAAACCCGTTCGAAAACGACCAGCATAAATGTAGGGAAAAAGGATATAACACTTAATATCAGTGCAGAGCAAGTTGTTTATTTGAGCAATAAAACAGATAGTATCTCCTTTTCGGTAACCAATTTAAATAATGAAGCCATTAAGGCTGACGTTAAAGCAGAGTGGAGTTTATTGCAGGCGCCATCAAGGCTGATGAACAAAAGCCCTTTTTATGCCGAAAATTATGCCATGAGCAAGGAAGATTTTATTAAAAACTTTCCGGATGATGACTATAACAATGAACTCGAAGTAGCCAAATGGCCAGTAAAATCAGTAGAATTTAAGCAAAACCTTAGTGCGAAAAATGGTCGTGGAAATTTAAGTTTTAGTCAGAAAGACCTTAAGCCAGGTTATTATAAAATCAGCTTAACGGCTGTAAATGGACAGAATGATACGGTTAAAGTAGATAAATACCTGGTGATTTATCATGCAGTACCTGCGGTAATACAATCAAACATCGAATGGATTACGCCAGAAGTTAATGTGATCAAACCAAACGAAAGCGCTGTATTCCGTTTGGCAGGTTTGGCAGAAAACAGTAAGGCCTATTACGAAGTTTATTATCGGGATAGCATAGCCGAAAAAGTATGGATCAATTTATCGCCAAAACAAACCATCGTTAAAATACAACCAAAAGCCAATTATGAAGCTGGTTTTGCTGTGCAGTTTACCATGGTGCATCAAGGTACCATTTACAACTCCATGCAACAGGTTACAATTGCAGATCCACAGAAAGAATTGAACATCCGCTTTTTAACCTTTCGAGATAAATTACAGCCTGGTGAAAAGGAAAGCTGGAAACTGCAGATTAGTAATAACAAGGGAGAAAAACAAATGGCCGAAATGGTGGCAACACTTTACGATGCAAGTTTGGACAACCTTAAGCAAATGAACTGGAATACCAATCTGCAAACCAGTTTTAATTATGGTTTTTATAACTGGAATTTCAATGTAAACAATGTAGCCAACCCAGGTTATCTATGGTTTTTAAGACAGGATAAAAACAATAGCGTGATTACGCGGGGCTACGAAAACCTTAATCTGTTTGGTTATAACTATTATGGCGGATACAATTCTGGTTACCGGAACTATATCAGCAATTTACAACGGGCTAAACGAAAAGGCATATCTGCGGAAGCATTAAAAAAACTGGCTGAGCTGGAAAATGGTAAATTAATTTATGGGGTGGTGTTCGATACTCAGGGCGAAATATTGCCGGGTGTACAGGTTCGCGTAGGTAAAATGGTAACAACCAGTAATGTTTTTGGTATTTATACCATTGATGCCAAAGCGGGGGAGACACTGAATTTTTCTTTTATTGGTTTTAAAAACTATGCTATAAAAATAGGCAGTAAAAAACGGGTTGATGTAACACTGAAGGAAGATGGTACGGCTTTAAACGAGGTAGTTGTGACGGGTTATGGCGTGCAAAAAAAGGAAAATTTAACAGGAGCAGTAATGCAGGTTAGGGGATCTGCTTTAAAAGCGAAGACTCCAGGCTTAGCCGCAGAAGCGATTTATGGCAGTAGAGCTGCCGAGGCGATGGTCTTTCCAATAGCAGCTGAAGATAAGTCAACAACGCTACGTCAGGAAATTGAACCGCTTAAAAACGCAAACGTAACCCCACGAACCAACTTTAACGAACTTGCATTTTTTTATCCGCAGTTATTAACCGATGCCAAAGGCGAGATCTTAATCGAATTTACCATACCGCAAAGTTTAACCCGCTATAAAATGATGGGTTTTGCACATACCAAAGATTTAAGAACAGCATCCATCACCAAAGAGTTGGTTACGCAAAAACAATTGGCCATTGCCATTAATGCGCCTCGTTTTTTCCGTGAAGGAGATACCATTTTATTAAGTGCCAAACTCAATAACCTGGCTGGCAAAAAACTAATCGGTGATGCCAGTTTAGCACTTACCGATGCTTTAACAGGAAAACCAATCCAGATTTTTGGTGCAAACGATAAAACAGAAAAAACTTTTGAAGTGGATGATGAGGGTAATACTGTTTTAAAATGGACAGTAATTATCCCATCAGGCATTAGTGCCATTACCTATAAAGTTCTGGCCCAAAGTGGCAAATTTAGTGATGGTGAAGAAAATACCATTCCGGTTTTAGCAAATGCCATGTTGATAACCGAAAGTATGCCGATAAATGTGCGTGGCAACACCACCAAAACATTCGATTTCGAAAAACTCGAAAAATCGGGCAGTTCCAAAACCATGCGTAACCAGGGTTTGACTTTCGAGTTTACCTCCAACCCGGTTTGGTATGCGGTGCAGGCCCTGCCATATTTGATGGAATATCCGTACGAGTGTGCCGAGCAAACTTTTAGCCGCTTTTATGCCAATAGTTTTGCAACGGGAATTATTAATTCATCGCCAAAAATTAAAACGATTTTTGAACAATGGAAAAACACCAATAATGGCGAAGCATTGTTATCGAACCTGGAGAAAAACCAGGAATTGAAATCGATTTTATTAGAAGAAACTCCCTGGGTACGCAATGCAGATCATGAGAGTGAACGTAAAAAACGTCTGGCTACACTTTTCGACTTAAACAGAATGACTTATGAGTTAAAAGCCAATTTTGAGAAGTTAGAAAAAATGCAGTTTAATAACGGTGCATTCCCATGGTTTAGTGGCATGCGCGAAGATAGGTACATTACCCAACACATTGTTTTGGGCATGGGCCAGTTAAAAAAACTGAAAATGGTTGATGAAAGGGCATATCCGAAATTTAATGTCATGCTCAATAAAGCAATTATTTATCTGGATGCAGCACTGATACAAGATTATAAAAATGAAGTGAAAGGAAAACGTTTTGCCTATTTGCCGCTGCATTACCTGTTTGCCAGAAGTTATACCGATCAAAAAAATACCAATTCTGATTTTGTAAAGGCTAAAGATTTTTACCTCAAAAAACTGGCATCCAGCTGGAAAACCTTCGATACCTATCAGTTGGCGCAAACAGCATTGGTGCTCAACAGAAACGGCAATAATGTAGAGGCGAAAAAGATCATTACGCTGTTAAGTCAAACCGCACAACAAAATGAAGAATTGGGAATGTACTGGGCCACCAATAAAGCTGGATGGTGGTGGTACCAAAGCCCGGTTGAAACACAAGCTTTATTGATTGAAGCTTTTGATGAAGTAGCCAATGATACCAAAGCGGTAGAGGAAATGAAAATCTGGTTGCTCAAAAATAAACAAACCAACGATTGGAAAACCACAAAAGCTACCACAGCAGCATGTTATGCTTTGTTAATGAAAGGTACCGATTTACTAGCCGAAAGTAATGAACCCGAAATTACCATTGGCGGTCAGAAATTAGCCGGGCTGCAGCAGCCCAATGCTACAAAAGAGGCCGGAACCGGTTATCAGAAAGTAAGCATTGCAGGTGCAAATGTAAAGCCCGAAATGGGCAGGGTAGAGGTTAAAAACAATAACCAAACCATAGCATGGGGCGCACTATACTGGCAATATTTTGAGCAATTGGATAAAATTACATCAGCCAATACCGGGATCAAAATCAAAAAGCAATTATTCCTTCAGAAAGCCAGCAATAAAGGTGACGTGTTAACACCGCTTACTACCAGCAATGTTTTGGCTCCGGGCGATTTATTGAAGGTACGTATAGAAATTAACTGCGATAGGGATATGGAATACCTCCATTTAAAAGATATGCGTTCATCAGGTTTCGAACCCGTAAATGTGATCTCCCAATATAAATATCAGGATGGTTTGGGTTATTATGAAAGTGCAAAAGATGCTTCAACCAATTTCTTCATCAGTTACATGCCAAAAGGAACTTATGTGTTCGAATATCCGTTAAGGGTTACGCATGCAGGAAATTTTTCGAACGGGATTACCAGTTTGCAAAGCATGTATGCGCCAGAGTTTACCACACATTCTGCAGGGATAAGGGTAAGTGTAAAATAAATGGATTACAAACCTCGCAGGTTTTTAAAACCAGTGAGGTTTAATCTACATATTACTTAAATGTACTCAGGTGACTTAGGTGGTCAATATTTTTTTTGGAAAAGCAGGGTTCGGCGTATTTGGGTTGTAACAGTCCTGCTATCCGGCCTGGCAGATTTTCGCCGGAAAAAGCACGGAAATCTTTGCTCATCCCCATCATAACCCCACAACCTAAGGCAGGATCAAAGCGGGAACGTTGGGATAAGCAAGGGTAAGAGCCTCGATGCTGCCGCAATTAAGATTTCCATAGGTTTTTACAAGAAAGGATGCAAGCCTTGGGTTTTTGTTTCTTTTGGGCCAAGCCAAAAGAAAGAGCCCCTCGGCGGCGGTGAGCCGAGGCAAGACTGCGCGAAGGGCAAGAAAATAGCAAGTGCATTAAGATTCCCGCATGCGCGAGAATGACGACCGTGTTAGAAATTATCCCTATACATCATGCTATCTGCCCCCTGCTCCGCTTCACTCGGTTCGTGCCTCACCTTCGGGTTTTACGCTACTATCAGGTTTATTTAACCATGGTTCTGCATTTTATATCACTGTTCCAGACCTCGCAGTTTCGAAAACCTGATAGGTTTAAATAGCATTAAGTAAGTTGTATTCCACCATAAGTGGCCCCAATTGGAATAATTTTATCTCCTATCCAAATTTGGCTGCGGTCAAATTTGGATACTTTGTTTTTGGCCACAATAAAAGCCCGGTGGCAGCGGATAAAATCTGTTTTTGGCAACAATTCAGCCAGGTCATTTATGGTGATGCGCGAGCTTAATAATTTATCCTTAAGCTGGATTTGGGTGTAATTTCCCGAGGCTTCCACATAGCAGATTTCGTCTAATTCAACTTTAATTTGTTCATAACCATCTTTTACAAAAATGTATTCCGTTTTTGCTTCCAGTTTCTGGCCACGCAGGTTAAAGAGTTCCTGTGCTTTATTGCAGGCCTTCAAAAAACGCGAAAGTGAAAAAGGTTTTAACAAATAATCAACAGCATCAAGTTCAAAACTTTGTACCGCATGTTCGGTATAGGCAGTGGTAAAAATCACCATAGGCGGTTTACTTAAACTCTTTAAAAAATCAATGCCGCTAATGTCAGGCATTTTGATGTCTAGAAAAATCAGGTCAACCTTGTTATGCTGAAGATAACTGATGGCCGCAAAGGCATCGGTAAAAGTTTCCTGCAATTCTACAAACGGAACTTTTGAGGCATGCGATTTTATAATATCAAGTGCAATCGGTTCATCATCTATAGCAATGGCAATCATTTTTTATTTGTTCTATTTATTTTTTCTGTCATGCTGACGAAGGAAGCATCTCCAGCCGACTGGCACTAATGTAACGACGTTTGCTTCTTGGTTTGCTGTAATTTCAAACCAGTTTTCATCGTTAAAAGATCCTTCATTGCATTCAGGATGACAGGCATCTATTTAAATTCAATAATAAGAATTTTTAACAACAAATCGTCTTCGTATTGTGCTCATTTAGCTGCTATTAGAAAAGTACGTCACTAATCCAACTGCAAAGTTAAATGAACAAAAAACTCATTTGCACTTTCGCGGATAATCAGTTCATGTTTTCCGTAGTAAAGCAATGATAAACGTTGCTTAACATTTTCGAGTCCGATACCGCTTTTCAATTTTTCGGGATCGTTATCTGCTTTGATGTAAATGCTGTTACTCACGTCGAAATATAAAGTCTTTTCTTTAGTCTGTAACGTAATTTTAATATACGATGGCTGTTGCAAACTAATCCCGTGTTTAAATGCATTTTCGATAAAGGGGATTAATAGCATTGGCGTAATCTGCAAATTGTTTAATTGTTCTTCAATATGGGTGTCAATCCTGATATCCGCAGAGCGCGAAGTACGCAGCTTTTGTAAATCGATATAATTGTTCAGATATTCTACCTCCCGCGTTAAAGAAATTTTATCCTGGGTATTCTCATGGAGCATAAAACGCATCATATCGCCCAGTTTCTGTATGCCTTCACCCGTTCTTTCTGCATTTTCCTGTAAAGCCGTTCCAAACAAGGTATTTAAAGCATTAAACAAAAAGTGTGGATTGATCTGCGATTTTAAGAAATTCAGATTCGCATCCGATTTGCCCAGCTCTGTTTTCAGCATTTGGATTTCGCTCAGTTTTTCAAATTTATGTTTGTAAACATACCAGGCTGATGGTGTGGTGATGCAGATTAAACATATTGCATTTAAAATTAGCGTAATTGGCACAACTGCGCCATTGCGCATGAAAGGAATAAGGACAATCAAGAGAAGGAGTGAGATAATAATGGTTATGCCAACATTGCCCCAAAAATACCGACCAAAGCCTTTAAAATCCTTTCTGAGGTTTGGAATGATATAATAAATGGCACAGAAGGCGGTAAAAATATTTACCGGTGGCACAATACTCCAGATTACCAATAACTCATAATCTATCTTCACAGAAAGTACTGCAGTGAAGATCATAAGCGTAATCAGCCAGATTTTTGTACTCACAAATATCTCTGAAACAATATTTTTATTATAACTCTTTAAAAAATGAATTCTATTAAAAAGCTCCATGCCACGCTCGTTAAAATAGGCGTAAGCGTTAAAAAGCAGGTAGATGAAAAATATATAGGTAAAAGCTTCTCCAAAAAATATGTCGTAAGCATGGTCCATATCATCATATTCCACCAGACGATAAGCTTCCGAATAGGTATTGGCTATCATCCATCCAATTATAGAAAACGCGGTAACGGCAATGGTCATGATCAGATTTATCGTAACATTACGGCCCTTTGCCAGCTGTGGCATTGAAACAAAATTGAAAAGCAAAAAACTGAAGTAAATGATACTGATCTTAAATATTTCAGGAAGGAAGAAATTAGTTACGATGCTGTAATCGACCACATTTTCCGAAAAACGATACGAACCGCCACCGCCATAAGTAGTTTGTGTGCAAATGCTGATCAAAGCAAGGATGAATAAGGTAGTAGAGATCCAAAACTCAAGCTGGTTGATGTTTTTAGATTTGATGGCAGATGAATTACCTGAAAGAATTTCCATTTTGTTTTAATTAATGATACAATTTTACAAAGAGAATCGGCTAGAATATTTAAAATGTGACAGATGGTGCAAAAAATGTGACGAACGAATAGGATTTATAGGATTGCAGGATTTTAAGATCAGGTAAGCAATTTCATAATCGTGCAGTCTGATGTTACCATCTGACTGTTCGCAAAATCAATAACAAGTTAATAATTCAACCTTGTGTCAGATAGGAATATCTGACACCACTAATGATGATTAGGATTTATAGGATTGCAGGATTTTAAGATCAGGTAAGCAATTTCATAATCGTGCAGTCTGATGTTACCATCTGACTGTTCGCAAAATCAATAACAAGTTAATAATTCAACCTTGTGTCAGATAGG